>Ga0007852_1000285_pt1 | contig 16958 bp, 19 predicted proteins | sample CryBogCBH28Sep08_FD_71227 | JGI IMG/M metagenome (GOLD analysis project Ga0007852, IMG submission 71227) | Freshwater microbial communities from Crystal Bog, Wisconsin, USA - CBH28Sep08 | ecosystem: Environmental > Aquatic > Freshwater > Lake | place: Crystal Bog, Wisconsin, USA | collected...
GAAAAACGCCCTCGGGTAGCGACAGCAGGAGCCGAGCGTTTGGCACAAGAATATGCACGATCATTCCCAGGGGTTCCTGTTCACTTTTCACAGGCAGACCATCCAATTGATTTTCTCGGAAATGAACCACAGTTAGTTCTCTCGACGGCGGGAGTGGAACCAGTAGCTGCATATCAAGGCCTAGCCTTAATGGATCTACAGGCTTCCCTTGGCCAGACAAGTATGCGAGCAACCGAATTAACCCGGCTCTCAACCCTGCGAGTGATTTCACTACTCTCACCAGGGGGAGAGATTTTCTGCAATCTGGCGGAGAGCCACCCTTTTTCTCAAGAACTGATGAGACGCTCCTTTCTCGAAAGCTCTCTAGCTGATAGCGAACAACGCTCCGAGGTGAACTTGCCTCCAAAAAGCAGGATCATCGTTTGCACCGCACAGGATCTTCAACCTCTCATCAATGCGGTGAAGAAGATAGAGCCGAAAGTCGAGATAATCGGACCTATTCCCGATGCCCAGAAACTGCGATTAGTACTCAAGGTTTCGAGAGCTGGCGCACCGGACCTCATCACACGACTTTATGAAGTGAATAGGGTCCTGAGCCTTCACAAAAGTGAGCTAATCACGTACTACATAGACCCATATGAAATCTAAGTGACCACCCTTCGGTAGGATAGGTCCATGTCTATACAGCCGATTCGCTTATTTGGTGACCCGGTTCTTACCACCCCTGCCGCGGAAGTCACAACCTTCGACAAGGAATTGAGAACACTGGTGTCAGATCTGACCGACACAATGTTGGAAGCTCCTGGAGCTGGTCTGGCCGCACCTCAAATCGGTGTTGGACTTCGTGTCTTTGTATGGGATGTCGATGATGAACTTGGACATCTCGTTAACCCGACGCTTGATCTCAGTGATGAGATGCAAGAAGGTGAAGAGGGTTGCCTCTCTTTCCCAGAGTTACGCTATTCCACACCTCGAGCCATGAGGGTAGTCGCCAAAGGTTTCACCATGCATGGTGAGCCAATTACGGTCTCTGGTTCTGAATTTCTTGCTCGAGCTATTCAGCATGAAACAGATCACCTGGATGGAATTCTCTTTATCGATCGCCTTTCTCCAGAAGAGAGAAAAGCTGCCATGAAGCAGATTCGGGAGAGCGAATGGTTTGCTGCTGCTTCAACAAGTGGTTCTGCGCCGCAGATTAAAGTATCGCCACACCTCACTCGTGGATTAGGTATATAAACCCCTTGCAGATTTCAGTTGCGTCTTCATCTCTCCTAGCCGTGCCTGTGATTGAAGCGATTGTGGCTTCAGATCACACTCTGGCCTCCATTATTACAACGCCTGACCGCAAGAGCGGGCGAGGTCAGAATCTTGCTCAGACAGAATTAGCAGACTGGGCCGACGCTAGATCCTTACTCGTTGCTAAGCCTGATTCAACATCGACCTTAAACCAACATTTACTTGCCGCGCAGCCTCAACTTATTGTCACACTTTCGTACGGGAAAATGATCCCCGCAGAGCTGCTTCACGGACCGCGATTTGGCTGGCTGAATGTGCATTTCTCGTTGTTACCACGATGGCGTGGCGCAGCACCTGTGCAATGGGCCTTGCTTGAAGGTGACAAGGAGACAGGTCTCACAATTTTTAAACTCGATAAGGGTATGGATACCGGACCGGTCTATTACCAAGAGAGCGTTGCCATTCGAGAAGATTCAACAACAGAGTCCCTGCTTTCGGAGATCTCCGATCTGGCTGGAACACGGATCATCGACGTTATCTCATCCATGACCAAAGGAATTAAGCCAGTACCTCAAGTAGCCGCAGGTGTAACTCTGGCCCCCAAAATCTCAAAAGAGATGGGTCGCATTGATTGGAATTCGCCTACCGAATTGATTCTTCGCAAAAGTAGGGCACTTGCCACAAGGCCCGGTACATGGAGTAGCTTCCGAGGAGAACGGATAGCTATCCATAGTCTCGAAGAGTCGCTTGCCGCGAATGGCCTTCACCATCCCGGTGAGGTTGCTTTAGTTGGCGATCACCTGATTGTTCGGACCCTCGATAGCGTTCTGTACATCTCCGAGGTAACACCGGCAGGTAAGAAGCGGATGAACTCCAGTGACTTTGCTCGTGGCTCTAGATTGCAGCCGGGGGAGAGTTTTGACGATGTTCCAGTTGGCCCAGGTGAGCAGTGCTAATGGCGCGCACCTTTAAGAAGCCTCAACCGGATGCAGCCCGAGTCCTTGTCTATCACCTCCTTAAACAGGTGAACGAAGAGGGTGCTTATGCCAACCTGCGCCTACCCGAATTGCTTCGCGAGTCGGATCTCGACGAACGAGATCGAGCCTTCGCTACGGAACTCGGTTATGGAACTTTGCGCATGCAAGGAAAGCACGACGAATTCATTCGTAAAACCTCATCCCGCCCCTTTGAAGAGCTAGATATTTCCGCTCTCAACTTGTTGCGTATGGGATTACATCAGCTCAATGAGATGAGGGTTCCAAACCATGCTGCCGTTGGCGAGACCGTCGAAGTGGCAAGGGCGCTCGTAGGTGAGAGCAAAGCCTCTTTCGTTAACGCTCTCTTGCGCGAAGCGACAAGGCAACCTGATTTTTATCTGCAATACCAGCCCGATTTTGAGGCTGACCCACAAAGTATCAAACACAATCTCTCTGTTATTGGGTCCCATCCAGAATGGGAGATTGCTTCATTTTTCGATCACCTGCGCGATTGGGCTCAGGTGGCTGAACTTGTTACCGCTAATAATGTTCCGGCAAAGCCGCATCTCATTGCCTGGCCAGGTCGCAGTGATGTCTCAGAACTTCTAGCGATCGGCGGAGAGAAACTTCCGTGGGTAAGCAATGGTGTTATCTCAGACCGGCCACCAAGTGATTATTCAGCGATTCATGAACGCAGGGCGGGCGTGCAAGATCTTGGCTCTCAGTTGGTCTGCGAAATATTTCTCAACACAGCTCGAGGTCACGATGGTCAGCTCTCATGGCTAGATATGTGTGCAGGCCCCGGCGGAAAGGCTTCCGCTCTCTACACGGCAATTAACACTCTTAGACCGGGCGATACTTTTCAAGCAAATGAGCCCATCGAACACCGAGCTCGCCTTGTCTCCCAAGTGATTCCTGGTGAATTAGTGAGTGTCCAGAGCGGACAAGATTTTGCAATGGGGGAGCAGCGCTTTGATCGAATTATCATCGATGCACCGTGCACGGGCCTTGGCGCACTTCGACGACGTCCAGAAGCTCGTTGGAGGAGAACGCCTAAGGATCTTAAAGAGTTGGTGCAGATTCAAAAAGAACTTCTGATCGCTGGCGCACAGCTTCTCAATGTTGGTGGATACCTGGCTTATGTGACCTGCTCGCCACACCTATTAGAAACCAAGGCGCAAGTTTTGGAATTTCTCCGCAAGAATTCGCACTTCTCGCTGGTTCCTCTCAAGGAATTCCTTCCAGATTCGGTCCCAGATTACGTTCTTATGCAGGATGGTTCCATGCAATTGTGGACCCATCGAGATGGTACCGACTCCATGTTCATGGCTTTACTCCGAAAGAATTCATAATTTAAGGTGAGAGAATGAATGAATTGAGAATCTGTCCGAGTGTCTTAAATGCGGATCGAAGCCGGTTGCGAGAAGAGATTGAACGTGTCGCAAACGCAGATCTTCTTCATTTAGATGTTATGGACAATATCTTCGTTCCGAATTTTACTTTCACCCTAGCCGAATCACGAACGATCATCGAGAGCAGCTCACTCCCGGTAGATGTTCATTTGATGATCGCCAACCCGGATGAGGATGCCCCGCTCTATGCAGCAGCAGGAGCTGCAAGCGTTACCTTTCACTATGAGGCCAGCACTGATCCATTAGAAACTCTACGTGCAATCAAAAGCGAAGGAAGTCGAGCCGCTTTAGCTATTAAGCCAGGAACGCCTTTCTCCTCGATCATGCCATGCGTTGATGAGATTGACATGCTGCTCGTCATGACCGTTGAACCAGGCTTCGGAGGACAGAAGTTCATGGTTGATCAGATGGAAAAGCTCACTGAGGCTGCTACGTACTTCAATTCTCGACCTGGGAGCAAGCCGTGGCTGCAAGTAGATGGTGGAATTAGCTTGGCGACAATTGCTACCGCGGCACGTGCGGGCGCAGATACCTTTGTTGCTGGCAGCGCCGTGTATGGGGCGCCGAACCCGGCGGATATGGTTGAGTCGCTTCGTAATACAGCGCGTGCAGCCATCTCACTTCAGTAGACTCTACCTATGAAGTCCTTTGACCAACTCTTCGCTGAATTGCAGACAATCGCGAAGGAACGCCCAGCGAACTCTGGAACAGTTGCAGCGCTTGATGCTGGCGTTCACGCCATGGGTAAGAAAATCATCGAAGAGGCAGGCGAGGTTTGGTTGGCTGCGGAACATGAGAGTGACGAGGCGCTGGCCCTAGAGATTTCACAATTAATTTATCGGTTGCAAGTTCTTATGGTGAGCCGGGGGCTATCTCCGGAAGACATTTACAAAGTCCTCTAGGAGAGATCAGATGCTCAAGGTTGCGATTCCGAATAAAGGCTCTCTCTCCGATTCCGCTATTGCGATGCTCAAAGAAGCCGGGTACAGGCAGCGAAGTGATGCGCGAGACTTGGTCCTTATTGATAACGAAAACGACATCGAGTTTTACTATCTTCGCCCTCGAGATATCGCGTTATATGTGGCCTCGGGCGAACTTGAGGCAGGTATCACGGGTCGCGACCTGCTGATTGATAGTGGGGCAGAAGCGACAGAGTCGCTCCAATTAGATTTTGGAAAAAGTACTTTCCGGTTTGCGGCTCCCGCGACAGAAACGTGGAGCGTAGAGAAGTTAGCAAATAAGCGAATTGCAACTGCTTACCCTGGCTTGGTCCAAAATTATCTTGATAAAGCCAAGATCCAGGCTCAGGTAGTCAAGCTAGATGGCGCAGTAGAGACATCGGTCAGACTAGGTGTTGCCGACGTCATTGCCGATGTAGTTTCAACAGGTGGCACACTCCGTCAAGCGGGTTTGGCCATCTTTGGTGAGCCCATTTTGCAGAGCGAAGCAATTGTGATTGAACGTGCGGCTGCTTCATTGGATGTGAGGGTTGATACCCTCAAGCGCAGATTGCAAGGCGTAGTGATTGCAAAGCAATATGTTCTCGTGGATTATGACGTTGAGGATAAGTTCCTTGAAGAAGCGTGCCGTTTAACCCCTGGTATTGAATCACCAACCGTCTCGGCTCTCGCTAAACCCGGGTGGAGCGCGGTCCGTTCAATGGTTCCAAAAAGCGAGATCAATCGAATTATGGATTCGTTGTGGGCAGTTGGAGCGAGAGGAATCCTGGTCACTGACATTCATGCCTGTCGGTTGTAATTAGTTAACCCGCTTAATTCCGACCAAATCTAATACACCCGCAAGGTCACCATCGCTGATCACGTGATCCGCAGCATCAATAACTACTTGCTTAGCGTTGAAGGCAACACCCTTGCCGGCGATACGGATCATCTCGAGATCATTGGCTCCGTCACCCACGGCGACTGTATTTTCCATGGCTACGCCAAAGTTCTTCGCCTGTTCAGTAAGGAAGTGAGATTTGGCTCTTGCATCCACAACAGCCCCAATGAGTTTTCCCGTGAGCTTCCCATCGATGACTTCAAGAACGTTGGCACGATAGGCATCAACACCAAGTTCGGTTAGCAGCGGCGCAATAACATTCTCAAATCCGCCGGAAACAACTCCGATGAAACTGCCAGCAGCGTGGAGCGATGTGATCAAGGTTTGCGCCCCGGTCGACGGGTGCAATTCTTTTCGTACACGTTCAAAAACAGATTCCTCTAAACCCTCGAGAAGAGCCACGCGCTGCGCCAAGCTGGCAGAGAAATCTAGGCCGCCACTCATTGCGGCTGCCGTAATTTGCGCTACATCTGCGCCGACACCAGCGTGCGCTGCCAACAGATCGATGACTTCCTCTTGGATAAATGTGGAATCCATATCCAAGATAACTAAGTGAGGAGTATTCACTCGCCATCCTCGGAATAGTCCTCGGAATAATCCATAGCCACGTCATAACCAGTCTTAGCGCCAAACTCGACCAAATCAGCCTCGATCGCCAGAGCATGAGCCGGATCCAATTCGATCAAGACCCCAATAATCAGTCGTCCCCGAAGGGCGATCCGTTCGATGGTTTTCACAGTCAAGGTAAAGGGCGCCAGAACGGCCAGTAGTTCCTCCTCGACACCTGGCTTATCTTCGGAAGCCAGAATGATGAGAGAAGTAAAGGGAGCAGTCGGGGAACTCATAGGCGCAGATTACCGCTTTGCGCCCTTTGAGCAGGTATCTTTGCGGATTATGACCGAAGTACTCGATATAGCCGATGCCGCAGTTGTCCGCGACGGAAAAACGATTCTGGGACCGCTCAGCTGGCGCGTTGGCAGCGATGAACGTTGGGTTGTTTTAGGCCCAAACGGCGCGGGTAAAAGCACGCTCTTCAACCTTATCTCCACTCAATCACACCCAAGTTCTGGTGGTGTGAAGGTTCTCGGTTGTCAGTTGGGCAAGACGGATGTCTTTGAAATCCGCCCACGGATTGGTTATGTATCTACGAGCTTGCTCGAATTTATCCCTAAAGGGGAGCGAGTTCTTGATCTTGTTATGAGCTCGGCGTATGCAATCGTTGGGCGATGGCAAGAGAGTTATGACCTTTGGGATGAATCACGCGCATTGGGATTGTTAACTCTTCTAGGCGTTCGTGAATTCGGGGAAAGATCATTCGACTCACTCAGCGATGGCGAGCAGAAGCGCGTAATGATTGCCCGAGCACTTATGCCTAACCCTGAAATATTGTTGCTTGATGAACCTACCTCTGGCCTAGATCTTGGCGGGCGCGAGGATCTCCTTCAGAGATTGAGCGCTCTCGCCAAAGATCCTAAGAGCCCTGCAATCATTTTGATTACTCACCATGTAGAGGAGATTCCAGCAGGTACCACGCACTGCCTTCTGCTTAAAGATGGAATCGCAATCTCGGCCGGTCGCATAGAAGATGTGTTGACATCTGAGAACCTCACCAAAACTTATTCCATTCCTCTTGAAGTGACTCAAAACTCTGGTCGTTATTCTGCCAAGGCGGTTAACTAATGTTTCATATCTCTATTCTGCAGGCGATAGCGACCGGTCTTATTCAAGGTGTTACGGAACTTTTCCCAGTTTCTAGCCTAGGTCATAGCGTTCTCATTCCAGCTTGGATTGGCGGGTCTTATGGCCATATGGCCACACAGTCCCAATATCTTCTTGTTGCCGTCGCGCTACATCTTGCCAGCGCCATTGCACTATTTATCGTCTTCGCTCCTCGCTGGATAGCAATCTTGCGCTCTGTTCTCACCTGGCGTCGTAACGAGTCGGGATTCAAGGTATTTATGCTGCTGGTTCTGGGTTCGATTCCCGTCGCCTTAATCGGCAAGATCTTCAGTAAGTTCTTTGAGAATAATTTCTCAAAGCCACTATCAGCTGGAATATTCCTAGCTCTCAATGGTCTGATATTGGTCGGAGCCGAACGCTTGACCAGGTTACGTACCCCTCGAAACTACGGAAGTGATGAGAACTCAACTATCGTGGAACGAGTTTCACCAGGCCAAGCCCTCGTGATTGGAGTGGGTCAGAGTGCAGCTCTTTTCGCTGGCATCAGTCGCTTTGGTGTGACGGTCTCATTTGGAATGCTTCGTGGGCTCTCTCGAAGTGTTGCCGCCGATTTCGCATTCCTTCTCTCTTTTCCGGTAATTCTGGGTGCCTCGCTCTTTAAGCTACCAAAGCTCTCACACGGCGCTCTGTCGGGCAATTACAGTGCGGTGGCCGTTGGGGTTGTCGTCGCATTCGTTGCGACGTTGGTGAGCGTGACCGTACTTGTGAAGTGGTTTAAGACTCGTACCTTGTACCCATTTGCGGTCTATTGCCTCGTCTTTGGACTCGCCTCAATCCTCAAGTTTGCTTAGTCCCCATGTTTATCGGGGCCGGAACGCTTCTTAATGTTCTCACCATCGTTACTGGCTCGGTGATCGGTGTATTTGCCGGTAATCGCCTACCCGAACGGTTGCGCCTCATCATCACCGATATCTTGGGGTGTGTTTGTCTCATCAATGCTGCTGATTGTTTGAGGAGTGTCTGGAACCCAACATTCACCTCTCAAGTCCCCAAGGGTTGGACCACTCTTGGAACACTAGCTGCACTATTGCTGGGCGCTGTGGTTGGTTACTTTCTCAAACTTGAACCACGACTAGAAAGTTTCGGTGAGAGACTCAAAGCGCGTTTTGCTGCGGGGGATAAGGGTCGTTTCATCGAAGGTTTCATGGCTGCATCACTTCTATTTGCCATTGGCCCGCTAGCGATCTTAGGTAGCATCAGCGACGGTATGCACACCGGGATCTCTCAACTAGTACTTAAAAGCACGCTCGACGCCTTCGCAGCGATGGCCTTTGCCTCTAGTTTCGGGTGGGGCGTAGCCTTCTCAGCAATTCCGGTCGGCATTTATCAGTTGGCCTGGACCGTGATTGGTTTCTTTGCGGGAAGCGTCCTCGCGGCATATCAAATTCAAGCGTTGACAGCTGTCGGCGGTGTCATGCTCTTTGGAATCGGATTGCGGTTATTAGCTATCAGAACAATTTCTATAGGCGACCTACTACCGGCACTGTTATTTGCACCGGTAGTGGCACTTACTGCTCATCAATTTCTCTAACGTGTAGGTTACTTTTTAAAAGGTTGAAGCATCGATCACGAATCGATAACGAACATCACTCGCAATTGTGCGCTCGTAAGCCTCGTTGATGTAATCCGCTTTGATTACTTCTACTTCACTCACAATCGAATGCTCCCCACAGAAGTCAAGCATCTCTTGTAACTCAGGCATTCCACCAATCATGGAACCAGCGATCGAACGGCGCAAGCGAAGGAGATTGAAGACATTGACCGCGTATGGCTTGCCTGGAAGTCCAATAACAACAAGGGTGCCATCAGTCTTCAACAGGTGCAGATAACTATTGATGTCAATTTCTGCCGAAACAGTATTGAGGATCAAATCAAAACTCTCTTTGTGTGGCTCAAAGAAATTCTCATCCTTGGTCAAAACAAAGTTGTGAGCACCAAATGCCTTGGCATCAGCCTCTTTACTCTGTGAATGGGAAAAGACTGTCACGTTGGCACCCATTGCGGCAGCGAGCTTGACGCCCATGTGACCGAGTCCACCTAGACCAATAATGCCTACCTTCATGCCTGGTTTTACATTCCAGTGTCGAAGTGGTGAATACAGTGTGATGCCAGCACATAGCAATGGAGCGACCGCAGCCAGATCTAGATTAGCTGGAATCTTCACTGCATAGTTTTCGTTGATGACGAACTTATTGGAATAACCACCAAGTGCAGGTGTGACACCATCGCGCTCTAACCCGTTATATGTACCCGTCATGCCTTCGGCGCAGTAATTCTGCAAACCCTTAAGGCAGTTTTCGCAGTTTCCGCACGAATCAACAAAGACGCCGACACCAATGCGATCGCCGATAGCAAACTTTGTTGTTTCTGGTCCGACTGCGGTGACTATTCCAACAATTTCATGCCCTGGGACTAGTGGAAGTAGAGGTGAACCCCATTCGCTTCTGGCTGTATGGATGTCAGAGTGACAAATTCCGGCATGAGTAATATCGAAAGCAACATCGTTCGCTCGTAGCTCTCGGCGATTGAAACTGTATGGCTCTAGCGGGGCACCTTCTTTAAGAACTGCATAACCACGAGTATTCATACTTTGACCTGGTCTACCTTCTGTGAAAGAGGGAGCGGTTACTCGCCCGCAAAGGGGAGCGGCTCGAGTCGTGCGCTCTGTGAATTCCTAGAGGTTACCTTACGCATGTGATGCCTGCGACACAGAACTTCATAGCCAATTTCGGAAGCTACGTCGCCAACGACGACCTGTTCGCCCTCAGTGACCATCACGCCATTCTCGACTCGGGCGTTATGAGTGGCTCGTTCACCGCACCAACAGAGTGCTTCCACCTGGAGCGGGAGAACTCGATCCGCCAGCTCGACGAGGCGGGCTGAGCCGGGAAACATCTTGGTTTGAAAATCGCTCAGAATTCCAAAGGCGTAACAATCAATTCCAAGGCCGTCGACGATCTTGGCAAGCTGTTCGATCTGTTCTGGGTCAAAGAACTGCGCTTCATCACAGATCACGAAATCGACCCGAATTCCATTGGAGAGTCGGTCAGCCACATAGCGATGGAGATCCACGCCAGGAAGTACTTCTATTGCTTCAGACTTCAGTCCTAGGCGACTGGTAATGACTCCTGGACCGCCTCGGTCACTTTTCGTAAATATAATTCCGGTTCGTCCGCGGCTCTGATGATTGTGGGCGGTCTGAAGGGCTAATGTGGATTTACCGCTATCCATAGTTCCGAAGTAGTAGATAAGAGCGGCCACAGGAGGAAGTTAGCCTATTCGCGGCGATTCTTCGCCCAAACTCTTCGACAAACCCTGTCATTCTTAACACACGAAGACTGACGAGCCACTTTGGCTCTACCGAGAAACTGGTGTCGGGGAAGGGAGTTGAACCCTCAAGCCCTTGCGGGCACTAACACCTCAAGCTAGCGCGTCTGCCAATTCCGCCACCCCGACATACATATCCGAAAGCTCACGTGGAGACTTGCAGACAGGCAAGGCAGAAGGATAGCAAAGAAAGTGGAGTGGCTCTGCCTCGGGAAATTGGCGTTGTCAGTGGCGCCGAGCCACGGCAGGATAGGGGCATGGAACCAAACGAGATTCTGAGCGTAGAAGAAGACTGCATCCAACTACTCCAAGAGATGATTCGGATCCCGAGCGTCAATTACGGCGAAGGTCGCGGTGATGAACGTGCGATGGCGACGTATGTAGCGGAAAAGTTGGCAGAAGTCGGAATCGCGAGCGAGTTGATTGAGACCGGGCCGAATCGCGTCAACGTTGTCGCGAAGATTCCTGGAGCCGATCAAACCCGCCCAGGTCTCGTTGTTCACGGTCATCTCGATGTCGTGCCAGCTGACGCGAAGGATTGGTCGGTCGATCCATTCTCTGGCTTGGTCAAAGATGGATATATCTGGGGTCGTGGCGCAGTAGATATGAAGGACGGAGATGCCATGTACTTGGCGATCATTCGTTCTTGGGCGCGCACTGGTTACCTTCCTCCTCGAAATATTCTCCTCGTATTCTTTGCGGATGAAGAAGCGGGTAGCGAGTACGGCTCGCACTGGTTGGTGAAAAATCGGCCCGAACTCTTCGAAGGTTATTCCGAAGCAATTTCTGAAGTCGGCGGCTTCTCTATCACTATCACCGGCGGACATCGTCTCTACGTCATCGAGACAGCCGAAAAAGGAATTCGCTGGATGCAACTCACAGCAACCGGCACAGCTGGACACGGTTCGTTTTCTAACCCAAACAATGCGGTAACGAAGTTGGCCAAAGCGGTAAGTCGCATCGGTAGTTATGTTTGGCCGGAACGCGAAACCGCCACAAATAAGAAACTCTTTGGAAAGATCGCCGAACTCACAGGAGAGACCTACGACCCTGCAAGAGCTTCAGATTTGCTCAAGCACATCGGGGGAGCGTCAAAAATGATTGGTGCGACGGTAACTAATACCGCGAACCCAACTATGCTCAATGCTGGTTACAAGGCGAATGTCATCCCACAACATGCAACCGCTGTAGTCGATGGACGATTCCTCCCTGGTTATGAGGAAGAACTGGAAGCGACGATCAAAGAACTTGTTGGTAGCGATGCAACCGTAGAAATGTTGGTGCGCGACAAGGCACTGGAAGTAGATTTCTCGGGACCACTTGTTGAAGCGATGAGCAGCGCTCTTACCGCCGAAGATCCCGATGGAATTCCCGTGCCGTATCTCATGAGTGGTGGTACCGACAATAAGGCCCTCTCGGAGTTGGGAATTGTCGGATATGGCTTCTCACCACTTTTACTCCCGGCCGACTTGGACTTCTTTGCACTCTTTCACGGAGTGGATGAGCGAGTCCCGATCGAAGGTTTGAGATTCGGCGTGCGCGTGCTTATTCGCTTCTTAGAAAACTGCTAAAGCGAACTCATCGACACATCGTTTAGTGCAGTGCGCACCTGATCAGGCAGGGCTATTTCCTCTACCGTTAACACTCCTCGGAGTTGCGCACCTGTTCTAGCTCCTACGATGGCGCTTGCGATATCTGGGTTGTCTCGCACCCAAGCGAGTGCAACTTCAATCGGCGAGTAACCAAGTCCTTGGGCGGCAACCATCGTTGCCTCCACTATCGCACGAGCGCGTTGATCTAGGTATGGAGCAATGAATCCCGAGTAATGTGGACTCGCTCCGCGCGAGTCCGATGGCAGGCCACCGCGATATTTACCCGTCAACACACCCCGACCAAGCGGAGACCAAGCGATCACGCCAGACTTAACGGCCTGCGCGGCCGGGATTAATTCATTTTCGGCAGAGCGATTGAGCAAGGAATATTCGGTTTGAACACTCGCTACAAGGGCCTTTCCGAAAAGTGGATTCTGCATAGTTGCGCTTTGAGCTAACTGCCAACCAGTGAAGTTTGAAACACCGACATATCTAGCCTTTCCAGAGTTCACGGCATAGTCCAAAGCACTCAAACTCTCTTCGATCGGAATGTGCGGATCAAAGTGATGAATCTGCCAGAGGTCTACGTAATCTGTCCCAAGGCGCGTCAGTGATGCATCGAGATCTGCCAAGAGTGAGGTGCGTGAGTTATCAACGTGGCGCTGGCCTTGTCTGAAACTTACTCCTGCCTTTGTGGCAATCGTTATCTCCGAGCGTTGGACCAGCGTTCCAATAAATCCTGCAATCACTCGCTCGCTATCGCCATCTCCATATGTAGCAGCGGTGTCGAGAAAGGATCCGCCAGCATCAAGATAGGCCTTGAGTTGGTCCGCCGCCTCGTGTTCATCGGTATCACGACCCCACGTCATAGTGCCAAGACCAATTCGGCTGATAGCTAGCCCAGTCTGGCCTAGTAGTCGCTTTTCCATGACGTCAACTTAGCAATACTCCAGTGGAAAATGCCGAACCTCAATATCCTTGTAATCTAGTGTCATGAAATCAGTGGCGTGTGAAGTCGTTCTTCTTAGGCATGCCCATTCCACGGCGAATGAAAAGGGCATCCTGGCCGGCCGTGATAATTCCGTGGGACTCTCAACTAAAGGCTTTGATCAGGCGGAACGGGTTGCACAGCATCTTGGCCAATCACAATTTGATGGAATTTATGTCAGCGATCTCACTCGATGCAAGCAGACCATAACTCCACTCATGAAATCTCTGCGAAGACAGAATGCAAATAAATCGAAGGCGATTTCGCAATCCACTTCCAAGGCAATTATGGAGATGGACTACGGAACATGGTCGGGAAAAAAGCTCGACGTTCTCAGCAAACGTCCGTTGTGGCAGGAGATTCAACGACGTCCAAGTATGGTGCGATTTCCAGATGGCGAGAGCTTTATAGAAATGTCTCTTCGTGCCAATCAGGCGGTAGCCGAGATGGCAGAAGGAAGAAAAAGAATTTTGGTGGTTTCACATGGAGATGTGATCAAAGCAATTCTCGCGCACCACTTGGGGCTTCCACTCGATAACTTTCAACGGTTGTCAGTCGATCCTGCTTCGATTTCGATTATCAGATTGCCGCACTCACAGGTTGTTCAGATGAACAGCACTGCGCATCTCACTGACGGGTCAACTTTAGTTACCAAGCACAGAACTACTCATCGTCCTGCTCATACCCTTGGTGGGGGAGCTGGGGTCCTATGAGTCGGATTGTTTATCGTCACGAGAGTCCAACAAGATTTATCGTCGGGACTGTCGGACAACCCGGTGAACGCCAATTCTTCTTACAGATTTCATCACCTGAAGGCGTTAACACGGTAAGCGTGGAGAAGTCTCAGGTCATTGCCTTGGTAGAGAGAATTCAAGAAATGCTTAAGGAGCTTAAGCGCAATCAATTAGCAAGCCTCGATGAAATTAACCTACCGAGTGTGCGTTACGCAGGCGCTCTCGAGTTTCCTATCGAAGAAGATTTCCGCGTCGGTGTCATTGGAATAAGTTGGCTACAAGATCAGCAACGCATTCTGATCGAGGCACAATCAATCGGGGATGAATCTCTCATCGAACTACTTAGCGAAGATGAAACCAGTTTTATGGAAGATGCTCCTGACCTCCTCACGATCTCACTGCGCATTAGTCAGGCTCGAGGCTTCGTTCACCAAGCCAGCGATGTCGTTTCAGCTGGTCGCCAAGCCTGCCCATTTTGTGGACTACCAGTGAATCCTGAAGGCCATCTCTGCCCGCGAGCAAATGGATATCGTCGCTAGATGAATGAAGAAACGCGGGACGGGTTCCGCACGAAGCTCATTCACGAAGGTGAATTAGAGGTAGAAGGGCGTTTCGTAGACGCTTCTAATGCAACGTTATTTGCCCGAGTATCAATCGGGGAAGACTCCCTCCCAGTGATTTACAAGCCGATAGCAGGGGAGCGACCACTCTGGGATTTTCCCGATGGCACATTGGCCGCGCGCGAAGTGGCCGCATACACATTCTCCGAAGCCCTGGATCTCAAGCTGATTCCCTACACAATTTTGCGGGACGGACCTTTCGGTATGGGCTCTGTGCAGGAATGGATTGAAGTTCCAGAAACTGTAGATATCGTCGAGCTTGTACGTAGTAAGCCCGAACAACTTCGAACTCTGGCGTTACTTGATGCAATCATGAACAACACTGACCGAAAATTTGGTCACATCCTCGTCAATTCTGAAGGAAGTATTTTCGGATGCGATCACGGACTCTGTTTTCACGAAGACGACAAGTTACGAACAGTCTTATGGAATTGGAGCGGGGTCGCGTTTAGCGATGGCGAAATTCAACTCTTGGACAAAGCGTCAGAAGCCGTGCATCTCTTAGAGGAATATATTTCAGCGGCCGAAATCGACGCACTTTCTCAGCGGATTGGCCGACTTCGCAAAGATGGCACCTTTCCCGAACCATCAGAACTCTGGCCGCCTGTCCCATTCCCACCGTACTAAGAGTGTGTCAGGCATATTCCTCCCAAAGCAGGTAAGGTTTTAACAATGGAGATCCGCGAAAACCCTTGGCCTAACCCAGCGATTGCTCGCGTAGATGGAACTCGCCTTAAGCCGCTTCACCTTCAGGCAACTAATGGCGCTGTGAATTTTTCTGAGGTAGATACCTTCCGAATGTATGTCTGCGGCATAACTCCTTATGATGCTACGCATCTTGGACATGCTGCTACCTATCTCACCTTTGATCTCATTAATAGATATCAGCGAGCCAGGGGATCGACCCTTCGATTTGTAGAAAATATCACCGATGTCGATGAACCATTATTGGAACGCGCCACTCGCGACAGCGTCTCATGGCAGGAGTTGGCGGAGAAAGAGACTGATCTCTTTTGTCGAGATATGAGCGCCTTGCGTGTCTTTGCTCCCGATCACTTCGTTCCGGTTACCAAAGTAATGGATCTCGTTGACCAGATGATCACTGCTATGTCCAAGAATGGCTACGTCTATAAGTTGGAGAACGATCTTTATTTCCGAGTTTCACCCTTTTTATCTGAACTCCCAATTTCGGAGTCAGAGGCAGTTGCTATCTTTTCGCAGCGCGGTGGAGATCCTGACCGTGAAGGTAAAGAACATCCCCTGGACGCAGTGCTCTGGATCGCAAACCGTAACGACGAGCCCGGCTGGGAGAGTTCACACGGTTTCGGACGCCCAGGTTGGCACGTGGAGTGTGCCGCAATCAGTCTTCGATATCTAGTTGGCGAAGATTTTCTAACCGTTGCACCATCAAGGGAGACATTGATTGATCTTCAAGGTGGCGGAAGCGATTTAATTTTTCCTCATCACTTCATGTCTGGTGCGCAAGTGAAGGCGGCGACTGGCCACACCTTTGCGCGCGCTTATGTACATGCCGGTTTGATCGGACTAGATGGCGAGAAGATGAGTAAGAGCAAGGGCAATCTAGTCTTCGTCTCCAAGCTATTGGAGCAGGGTGAAGACCCAATTGCGATCCGATACGCATTGCTTCAAGAACACTACTCCGAAGATCGCATGTGGACTGCCGAGCTCTTAACAAAAGCCAACGCTGACGTTGCCAGGGTGAGGTCTGCACTAGGCCACCATGATGTTGCTCCAACAGCTGCCACTATTGCTAAAATTGAGAGCGCACTTGCGGATAACTTGGACACACCTCGAGCATTTCAAGCACTCACCGCGTGGGTTATTGAGACGGAGTCTGGCACCACAGGTGACACCTCTGGTGAATTGAGTCGGGTATTGGACGCACTCTTGGGGTTGGCGTTCTAGGCTAAACTTCGGCTCTTATGAAAGCCCCTTCGCCACTGAGACAAGCGCTCGGTCATCGCACAATAGTTGCCGATGGTGCAATGGGCACAATGCTTCAAGCTGCGAACCCTTCACTCGCTGACTTTCAGAACCTTGAGGGTTGCAATGAAATTCTCAATGTCTCTAGGCCAGACCTCGTCAAAGCAGTTCATCGCGAATACTTGGAAGTTGGCGTTGACGCGATCGAGACAAATACCTTTGGTGCTAACTTCGCCAATTTAGCGGAATACGGAATTGAAGATCGTATCTACGAACTAGCGCATGCTGGAGCGCTGCTGGCTCGAGAAGTTGCCGATGAATATGCAACAGCAACAGAGCCAAAATTCGTTCTTGGTTCGATGGGACCCGGCACAAAGCTTCCGACGCTTGGGCATACGACCTATCAGATCCTCAAAGAGGCTTATGAAATTGCAGCGCGTGGATTAATCGATGGGGGAGCCGATGCTCTCCTTATTGAAACTACGCAAGATTTATTGCAAGCCAAGGCGGCTGTCAATGGTGCCAGAGAGGCGATCGCCGCAGTTGATC
>Ga0007852_1000308_pt1 | contig 15924 bp, 12 predicted proteins | sample CryBogCBH28Sep08_FD_71227 | JGI IMG/M metagenome (GOLD analysis project Ga0007852, IMG submission 71227) | Freshwater microbial communities from Crystal Bog, Wisconsin, USA - CBH28Sep08 | ecosystem: Environmental > Aquatic > Freshwater > Lake | place: Crystal Bog, Wisconsin, USA | collected...
GAGGCTATAGGTACAATATTGACAAATGGAACCTCATTAAAATAACAATTTTTACCTGAGGTCGCGAGCCAAACGAGCCAACTCAGCCTCGAAGTCCACGTCTTGTTGGCCAGCCATTTGTTTCTTATGTTTCGTAAAATGTTTTTGTTGTGGTAAAGTGAAAAAGTACACTAATTACAATAATTACATTGTTATTTCTTGTTTTTCAGTTACTCTCAATCATTTAAATTTATTTGTTTGTCTAGAAATCTATGGGTCAATATATTGAACTGGGCCCAATCGTATAAAACGTTTAGGCGCTTATTTAGGCGCCTAACTGCATTAAATCGACTGAGCTAGGCGCCTAAATAAGCGCCTAAACGTTTTATACGATTGGGCCCTGCGTCATTCATAGATGTCTACGATAACATTACTTGCAAATTTCATTTTCGTTTCGATCTGGCGCGAAAAAGATTTAAACTTTTAAGTTTAATTAATAATTTCACAAAAGGTAACTTTTAACATTTATTATACTTAAAAAACTTATTAAACAAGGTTGTTTTTAGTTGTGGTAGCATATTTCACATTTGTACTTAAAACTGATCCGTTCATTTCCGTAGTACTTTGTACTTTAAACTAAGTTGGTTCCGGCTTTCACCTTTTTTTGTAACATTTCACAATTAACTTATTTTTTGTTGTATTTTTTTCAAACTTATTTGTTTCTTTTCATCATTAACAGGTCTTGTATCTTTCTGAGGACGTCCTATCTTTTTCGAGTCCATTTATTGCACTCTTTTTCGAGGTCATCGAGTCCATTTATTGTACTCTTTTTCGAGGTCATCGAGTCCATTTATTGCACTCTTTTTCGAGGACATTTGGATTACAAATTGGTGAAGATGAAGCCCGCTGTCCTTTTCCTTCTTTTCACTGGAGCGATGATTGGTATCTACTTTCAGTCCGGATTTCCTCAAAATCAACGCGACGAAGTACTTCCCAAGAAACATGCGGACACGCCAGCTGGAACACCGGCCCAACCTACACCACCACCTGCTGTTGAACATCTCCAACCACCGGCAAATGAACAAGTGGACACCTCTGGTTCCTCCGTCGACATGTCAACCTATTCGGATGAAGGCTTCGTTCGCACCCCGCAAACAGGAACTCCGCTGCCACCGTTTCATGTGAAAGACCTGAATTTCACTGGTTTGACGATACTTGTTTTCAATATGTCAAACGTTGAATTCAACGACGATATTCCGGAACACTTCCTGACCAACATGTTCACGATCAACAACATCGAGTCGGCTAAGACGGTCCTCGGGCAAGTTGTGGAGTACGCAAAGGGAGCTCAAGGTCAAGGTGTGACGTCACCCCATGGTCAATCGTTCGGAGGAGGACAAGCTGGTACTGGATCACAACAACAAAGGTACAATCTCAATTTCGTACCCGGTAATCCAGATGGTGGAATGACAGTCCGACCTTCAAGACAACGTCAAGGATTGGCCAAACCGAATTGCATCAATAACTACAAGTTCCGATACTTCTCTCACAAGCACATCATCCGGATTGGAGGTCCACTTGATCCTGACATGTATGGTCCAATGGCCTATGATCGTACTCTGGGGACGAGATTGTCTGACGCCTACTCGTTTTTTTCCTTCTTCTTTGTCAATGAAGACCACGAAATGAGTTACGAGTACGACGACACTACGGATCTTTGCGAAGCACAAGAATCCTTCGACACTTACACCTGTGTGAGAATGGGAATATCGGATCAAATCGTAGGGTGCTTTTCAAATGGCAAATGTTATCCGGACTACGTCAAGAAATCGTCCCACCTTACCCAACTGAGGTGCGTACCTGGATCGGCAGTCATTTCTTCGGACTTCAAGGTTACGTTGGAGGCCATGGAATGGCTTCAGGAGCAATTCGTTCGTGGCATTATTAATATGATGCCTCCGACAAGTCACGCTTGGCAGGTGAACGCGTTCCGGAATAGAAGACGGGCTGCGGCTCGACATGGAATTGACTTCGACGAGGAAGAACCGGCGGAAGAGAAGGACCGGCGCGAAGAAATTTTTGACTCGTTCAAGATTTTCTGCGAAGAAAATGGGTATCCCATTCCAGACCGCGTACTTAGACTCTTCTACAATGCACCTTCGTTCTACTTTGCACCGGGTGAGGGGGGAATGAGGTGGATTCCAAATAGACCTGATTGCGGTTTTGTCCGAGGTCAAGCCATGAACTACGAAATGTGCCCAACGTGGGTGCAACCAAACTACAACGGATTTCCTACACCTGAAGCAACATTCGGCTACGAACATCGACAAGTTACTACTCCGGCTCCTCCGATGGACTACCTGCCAACAAATCCTACACCAAATCTGGCCTGGAGACCTAATCCCTTGTTTGGTTTTGCAGAATCCGATGTCGATATTGATCCAGAAGTTGCCATTGCTTTGTTCAACTGGCTCATGGAGGCGTCCAGACTTGAAGGGACAACAGTGATGGAGTAAGCGCACTTGTTGAGCTTTTTTTGTGAACGTCACCGTCTTCAACCTGCAACGAACTTTGTCTGACCTGTTATATCCATAACTTAAATTCTTTTGTTACGATTTTTCTAATTTTCTCTAATTTTTGTCTTTGATATTTTGAAAGTTTATATTTCATTCTAAATTTCTTTGTGATAACTAATTCGGGCTACTTTGCTCCAATGCAAAGTACTACTACTGATGTTAACTTTGTACATTTAACTATTTTGTATTTATAATAACAAGTTGCATGACTTTTCCCTTCAAACTTGAAATAAATGTCATTCCAACATGTACCTTTTTGGTATGGATTTATTACCGGGTACCTGTCGAGTACTTCAGATTACATAGTAACCTATGTACATACACTGGGGTCTCGTTATAAGTATTTGGCCTAAAATACTTATAACGAGTACGGCTGAACTCGTTATAAGTACTCAAACATTTTTAAAGATTACTTATAACGAATACAGGCATGTATATGTTAAGACCATTTTTGGCCTGTACTCGTTATAAGTACAAAAATAGTTATAAAGAGTCTAATACTTATAATGAGTTATACTTAAAACGAATTGCAGACAGGGGGTCTCGTTAACGGTACAAATACTTATAACGAGACCCCAGTGTACAGTAAAAGTAGATAATACTAGTCAAAATCATAATTGTGTACCTTAAATAACCATATTTTATGCTTGGTTACTTTCTTCCTATGTAAAGCTTTATGTAAAAGATGTTGAGGAAGTAGGTTACGTATTTATTTACATTACGAAGCACAACAAATATTTTTCATTTTAAGGAACATTTAGATAGCAATACGTAGTGGTTTGCTGTCTCGAGATCTTCTTTTGTTTGTTTCAATTTATTCTTTGCTTCCTCCATTGACGAATTGAACTTCTCAAGTTCTTGGAAGAACAACGTTTCCAATCTCCACGCTTTCTTGAAGACGTTTGATCGGTGGCAGACATCAAAGTAGGAGTCGGACTCCCAGAAAGCAATGTTTTCCATCTCGAATCTAATTAAAAAGTAATGTATTTAAGGTCGCACGCGTGATATTTTAAAAATTATACATAGGGATTAACTTATTGCAGTATAACAAATGTGTTATTGAACATTTTAATTACTTGATGTCAGTCAGGGAGTTCTTGTACGTTGCTTTCACTTTGTTATGGGTACGTCGAAGTTCCGTTATCTGTCGTTTTACATCATTAACACTTTGGGTGGCTTTGGTGACATTTGTGGTGAGGTCCGCAATTTCTATGAATATGAACATGATTTTTATACAGTTTAATGTTGTTCAATATACACGACATGAATTTTACTGTAAGGTACATGTAAGATATGAAATTTTTTTTACCTTCTTCGCTGTAGTTGTGCACAACAAATGCCATCTTTGAAGGAGGGATCAGAAGCAATGACCTGGAGAGAAATCTTAATTTAAAATACTATTTTAAAGAAATTTAAGGTTATATACATGGATTAATGTAAGTTATTATTTTTAGAGTTATTTCAAAAGAAGGACACAAGGTCCTTCATTAAACGTCATGTTTGTTCAAAAGAAGGACGCAAGGTCCATCATTAAACGTCATGTTCGGCCATTAGGCGTTCAAATCCGGAGCTGGAAGAATCCGACGAAAGCATAAATGATTCTTCAAGGACGCGTTCATGGACAGCTTCATCATCTGCGATCGCTTCAAGAATTGCTTCCTCAACTGGTTGGGGAAAGGACTCCTCTGCCTCAGCCGCCTCAGAGGCCGGATCCAAACTTGGTGAAGATGGAGTCATGTTTTCTTTATCTTCGTTCTTCAGGAACATGTCCATGACTCTGTAGACCTTGCTGAGCTTCACGTCTTTGATGGGATTGAGGTTGAACAATTTGTCGACGTCGACGACAAAGTTACGCTTCTCAACATGTTCCATGGGGTACACAATGACTCCCGAGAAAGTGAGAAACGCACCCTGCTCAAAATTGTTGTGGGTGTCCGCTGGAATGAACGATTTGGTGCGCAAAACTCCATAGGCACTGATCAGTGTATTGTCAGTTGTTCTCCATTGGATGTAATAGCCTTTTTCGATTTGGCCTCTAAGGGCAACCTGAAAATTAAAGAAGGAAATAATTATTAACGTCACATTATTTTTTAATTACTTCATCATATTGTTAATAAAATGATATAAATCTCAAAATTCTTCTTTCTAAACATATAAATTGGCATTACCCTAAACTTGTGTTCTTCATCGTTGAAGGGTTGTCCAATGACTTCGATTTGCTCCGGCGACATGAGGATCTTGGCTTGCGCAAGACATCTTGCCTTCCAGATATTGGGGGGCATGAGGGGGTAGTCCTGCAGGTCAGAGTCTGTACTAGTATCTGAATCAAAAGAACTCTCCAGTCCTCTTTCCAAACGCGCTGACTCAAAGAGAGCAACTGCTGTGTCCTCATCTTCTGTATCTTCGTCTCCAGTGTCTGTGCCACGATCACACCTGAAACTGACTCGGCCAGTGGGCGGATATGTATTTGAATTCCACAGTTGGAGGTACTTCCTGTAACGGTGTACCGATAACGATTAATAAATAATTAATAATAATTAATACAAAATGTACTTCCTTTGAAAATAACTTTTACCTGATGAGGTCAAACTTCTTTCTCGGATAGCGCTGAATTTGACGGATCTGATTGAAGTTGACAAATGGACGCCATTCATGGGCAACATAACTGTGTGGTGTCTTGAATGTAAAACCTTGAAAACAGGCAAATTGGTCGTTTCTTCCGAAATGGTCTTCTGTTTCGGCGAACTTTTCAAAGTACCAGTCGACCTTAACAATGCCAAAGTTGATGTAGGTGTTGAAGGTACTTTCCCCTGGCCTTGCTTCTCTGGTGAACAGGACGGCAAAGCATTGTCCGCGTCTGAATTTTTCAAATATCTGAAATGTTCAAATAAATTATAGTAATTAAGCGTGAAATATTGATAATGTTACTTTCGTATTTGCAACAGCTCAACCAAATATATATATCATCGGTTATACTTTGTTTAAGTTCATATAAAACAGTTACCTCGTCCTTCTCCTCATTGCTCACGAGTGTTTCCTTCGACATGAAGCCTCTTGCAATTTGAAAAATTGCAGAAATGTTCTCCCGCACCTCGCAGTGTAACTCTGGCGTCATCTCCTCGGCCGTGAAGCCCATGTACTTCGTGGTAGTCATTTTCTCTGTTCTGGTCGATGGGTAAAATGTATTCGTTTAAGGGAGGCTTCTAAATTTTTTTCAAATAGTGCAATATATTTAACTGCACTAACATTGAAATATTATTCAAAGAAAAACTCACCTTTTCCACGTTTTTTCCTGCAGTCTTTGGTCAACTTTAACTTTGTTTATAATGATAATTCATAACCATGGCGTAAACCCGGATTAGAATCAGCAAGTACTATGAATAAGATTCCTCCGCGCAGCATGAAGGTGGTGCAGAAAAAGCAGTTCTGTTCTAAACTTTTAGAGTAACGCTCGTATACAAAAACAAAAAAATTTATCATTCCCTAATAAACGGGACATCTTATTACAGTGAAGATAGGTGGTGATATACGTAATCAAACCGGAAATAACAACAAATTCATTTCCGATTGTTGTATCGAAGAAGGACCGTGAATCATCACATACTAATTAATTTCGCCATTTAATTAGAATTATTTTCGCAAAGGTAATTACATCATTAATTAATTAATCAGTGTTTGTGTATATTCCTAACGGTAAGGACGTTTTGTATTATTTATAATTTTCAATTGTAAAAGTGTTTTGATTGCGTTTATCGCATTCTTTGGAAGCGTGCCTGATCATCAAAGACATTGAGTTTCGCTTGTCGACCTCTTTTTTGAAGACTTTCTTTTTGAAAAGTGTCACTGAGTAGCGCTAGTCGCACTCTTTTCAACATGTCACACAAAAGACCCTGGCTCCCCTCTTCGGCGGCATCGAAGTCTTCAAGTGCCAAACGAGAAGACGGAGAAGATAAAAGGTACGAAATATTAATGAGTACAATTGTTCAATACGTATGAAATCATTTTGTGGGTCACCAACGTAAATACTTCGTGACCTACGTTATCGCTATTTTAGCTACGAGATTACTTTTATATGTACTATTTTACGTAATGAAGTATTTATTATTACATTTCCAGCAATTGCTATTTATCACTTTATTGTAACTTTAAAGTATTTACGAAAATTTAACCGTAATCTGTGTTGCGTTATTATTTTATATGTGTTGAAATCATAATTTGTACTACTCTAAGGGCAAAGCATGTACGTTTGGAAGAAGAGTCAACGGAAGGAACTTTCGTCATTGGCGGCAACGAATATTGCCTGAGTTATCCGAAAGCTTCAAACTTCCAGTGAGTGTTTTTTTATGAAATAATGGAGTATTATAATGTTACCAAAATTTTACGTAGTTGAAATCAAATTTTGTTCGTATCTTAAAAATTTTATTGTTCTTAATTCTAGGACAAAGTACGCGGACAGTATTCAAGGACTGAAAGCGTTATTGCCAACCCTAGCCGCAGAAAAACTGAAGGCAAAATGTTTCTACGTGGGAGGCATGTACCACTTCATCAGCAAGGACAAGAAGAAGAACTGGCGACACATTGTGGCTGATTTTTGTGACGTTATTGGCCACTTTGTGGTTCAAGTGCCAAAGGTTCCTGTCGTCGTTCAACTTCCATGGCTTGATGAAAGAAATTCTCTGTTCAGGAACCAACTGAACGAGGTAAATAACGTTTTATGTTTAGTTTCAATCTTAAATAATTCGTTTAGAAACAAAAGTGACGAAGGTGTCAACGAATTCTTACACAATTTCACAATTACACAATTACACAATAAAAAATCATTTTTTTACAGATAAGGCGATACCTCGCGCTCCAGTTGGAAAAACTTGCCGCCACACATTCAAACATCTTTGTGGACAATAATTTCACGGGACACCATTCTCTGTTAAGCAAAGATGGGACTAATTTGAACGGCAACGGACGTGATCTACTTGTCGAAGAAATCGTCAAATCTGTTGACTACTACACGTAAGTTAGTTTATACTAAGTAAATTGAAATTAATAAGATTACATAAATAGTTTTGTACAATAACGTTATGGTCACTGTATAGTTACTTATGTCAATATCAAATATTTTCATAGGGAAAAGCTCCGTTCTCAAGCTGCAAGACACCTTGACAGCACAAAGTACGTCAACAATCTTGCTTATCCGGCGGAGAAAAATGTTCGTGGACCAATCAAGGACAATGTCTTGAGGCACGCACTTTCAACAGCAATTACCGGAAGCAAGACAGGCCATCCTGATGATGAGTCAAGATTAACAACGAGGTTTGTTTCAAGACACGACGCATTGAAGCAGTTTGACGTCCATTCCGTTACACCGGCACCAAAACCCCGACTCCTAGGTTTCTTGGCAACAAAAGAAATAAATTTCTACAAGTCCGGATTTTGCTCAAGAAAATCTTTCCGAGAAAGATGGCAGGAAGAGGGTTCTTGGTACAGAACAACTACGCAATCTGTTCTATCAGGCAAGTTTTGGAGGAGCGTCAGAGAAGTACTACCGGGTGAAACAGTCAATACTGATTCCGAATTTTTGGCATCATTTGTGAACAGCGTCAAGGAAGAAGGATTCATGTCGTTCGACACTGAAAGAGAAGTTCATCCCGTCATGAGCCAGGTAATGATGAAATAGTTTGTTTCTGTCATTGTATCTTATGTTACGTTTTATGACTAGCTTGTAACGTTTTATGTGAGGTTAGTGTTTATTATCGAAGCAGCAAATTGCAAATGTTTTTTTTTTATTTAGTTTGCAGCTCCAAACGGCCTAGCCTACATCTTCCACATGCCCGGTTCTATTCCTCAGTCGATTCTCGACCTACTTGCCGAGGGGAGCTTCCATAAGGTGCAACACGACGCTCTGGATGACAAGACAAAATTACACCCAGTAAGCCTAATCGCACTTTACTTTAAATTTACTTAAAACCAATATAAGGCAATTTCGCAAATTTAAATGATGACGGCATTGCGTAAATTTCTACGTTCTTATGTTTTTCAACAGGCTGCAGAGATCAATGGTGAAGTCGATGCCACGAACATCAACATGGTCTTCCTTGGAGCCAATCGAGATCAAGAGCCTGGGGCTAAAGTTGGTGGAAAGTACACCGCTGACCTTATCAATGAAGAGTCCATCCTGTACTACTCCAAGAAGCCAAATCGACAAATATGTTTCTTTGACACCTACAAAAAACTGGAAACGAAGTCATTGGTACATGCAGTGCAGGTGAATAATTAAATGACGTCTGTTATTGCATAGCATTGACATACTTTTAATTAGCAATTTGTTTTAAATATTTTCAAGTCATTACCATTATAAGATGTAATAAATATTTGTTTCATTTTTAAAGGATGTAAGGATTCCAATGGCGGCTCTGGGGCTCATCGTCGAAAAGTATTGTGACGACTTCGACATTCCTGATGATGCCAATGTCCTACCCCATCTTCGGTACATCATCACAGGGTGCGTTGAAATACCAAAGCTGCCAGGCCACATGCACAAGTTCTTCCTTGACTTGACATTTGCCGAGAACACCACCACTGGAGAGACGGAGAAGGCAATTTCACGCCTAATTTGGGAGGAGCGAATTCGTTTCGCTTTTGTTAAGAACCGATTTTTGGACCTGATGGCTGCTGATGGCTTTTACACACCAGTAGAAGAATTCAATCTCCCAAGTAAGAAATTTTAACACTGAATAGTAGGATTATAGCAATTACAGTAGTAGGAATAAATTCAACTTATCTCGTAATGTAATAAAAAAGGTAAATGCATTAAAACTTACACAACATAAGTTACATATAGAACATACTTTCAGGTGAACTCGAACCCAGAGGCGACTTTTTGTTTGTGGGCCAAGATCGAAAAGCAATGGCAATGGCAAACTGGCCGTATCCAAAGGCACTACCAAAGAACAACCGTACGTGCCAGAAGAAGTTTCAAGCTGGAACTCGTTGCAAGCTTTGCGGAACTTATGGCCATCAGAGAGACAAGTGCCAAATAAACTCCCGACAATTGAGATGCCGGTATCCTCTCTGCCAAAAAATCGGCCACCAGCCAGCAAACTGTCACATTTTGTACGAGCTGTGCTCCAAATGTGGCTTACGAGGACATCAAGATTACCATCACACGAGGTATGATATAGCCTACTATATTTTTAACTCGATATGACCTGATGTGAAATTGAAAACGTTTTAAAAAGGTTGCCATTGTCGATGAACCATATGCAAAGAAATTGTTAATATAACACCGTTCAATCTGTACATATAACTTACTCTCTTTAGGTATGCAACAATGGACCTCGCATACTGCTTTTTGAAGTGGTCTCCAGTGGGCATCTACTCGTCCTTAATCTTCTTGGAATACGCAGAAGATTATTTAGAGTACATCGAAGATCGGCATTGGCGCTATTCTCTGTTTGATCGCAATCGATCAGAGTGCCAAAAACTCTTCAAAATCTTGGACATGGAGTACAAACCATTGCCAATTAGGGAACAGCAGCCATCAGGAAGGGAAAGCAAGAACAGCTTTCAAAATAATAAGAGCTCCAAGGAACGTTATGCCGCCCGACCCAAGCCCACAGACTGACAACAGTATCTCAATTTAGGTCACACGTTGACCTATTTTTCTTTCTATGAAAAGACAGTGTCTCAAATTAGGTCACACGTTGACCTATTTTTCTTTCTATGAACAGTCGAACACCGGAAAAGAAGAGCAAGTCATTAATTCAATAAACTAATTAAATGTAAGGTCACTTGTTGACCTATTATTTGTAATTATTAGTAACTTATGAATGAATAATAAAAATACTGATGTCAGAAACTGATCATCTTTTTTATTTCATTTATTTAAAGGCCTGATAATGAAGAGGGGCTCTTCTATATACGTCACCTGTCCACTTTGCAATGTGTCCAAAGGCAGTTTGGCCTCATACATTGCACACCTCCAAGACGAACATCAAAAGTCCCAAACTGAACTGCAATGTCCGTCTTGCTCTAAAATTTACAATCGGAAAAACTTATACAGTCACTATCACAGTTGCTCAAGTTCCCAACCTAAACAAACCTTGTGCCGTAAGTGCATGACCCTCATTGATTCCCACAAGTTGTTGTCTCATTTTAAAATGCACGTCATGAAGAATGAGTATTTCATGTGTCCATTTAGAAATTGTTCGTTTTCATTTGGCGGCGAGGGCAAAAACGCCGCAAGAGTCATGACCCTTTTCAAAAGACACTCGAGCGACGAACATGAAGGTGATGACGAAGAAAATGTTGAAGACATGATGTCAATCCAACATAGAGAAGCAGTCAGTGCTAGACAGGACATTCTGGAGTCATTTCGTGATCCACAGGAGGCCGAGGATCACGATGAATTTCAATTCGACGTGGATGACGGAGATGCTCATCTAGAGGGAGAAAGTGAAGGAGCTGCAGACCGAGAAGCATTTGAAGAAAAGTTCCTTTCCTTCATATTCAAAAAATCTTTTGTAGAGTTACTTCCAGAAAGAGTGATTAATGAGCTGATTACGACACTGTCCAATCTAGCTGAGGAGTCGAGCAAAAACCTCTTGCTGAAATTGAAAAACAAACTTCCGGATAGACAGAAGGAGGTGGAGGAAGTCTTTGCGAGTGAAGATTGGCTAAAAGATTGCCTGACACAGTCCGATGTAAAGACACATTTCATGCGAGCCCGGAAAGCCGATTCCTTGTTGAATATTACGAGTCCACAGTTCATCACTTCCTTCCCAAACTTGCAAGGATCTACTTCAGCCCACATCTTGAGGTTAAATGTGAAGGACATTCTTCTACGTGAACTGGAGGAGACCAATTGGGACCCTGAGAAAAATTTTGGCTTACCAGAAGACTTTGACTACATTAAAACATTGAAGAGCAAAGATCCGGAGATATTGTCATCATTCAGAGACAGCCAACGTTACAAAGATGTTCTTGCAGATGTTCCAATTGAACAACAACCACCGGTGCTCCTGGAAGTGTATGCGGATGCCTTGGACAGGGACTCCATGGGCTTTACTTCGGGCCGGAACAAAATTCACATCACGTGCATTCGAAACATAGGACTTCACGACGGTCAACCGCGATCTCCAAATCATTACAAAGTCATTCAACTCATGAATGAAAATGTAAAGTCAGCCAACCAATACGAAGAAGTAATGAAACCACTAGTTGAAGACTTGAAAACATTGATTGAAGAAGGACTTTTTTATCGCGGAAAGTATTTTGCTGTAAGGCTTGTTCACCTTCAAGGTGACGGAAAAGAGAGAGCGGCAATGTACGGAATGTGTGATTCATTTTCGGCCGTGTCTCATTGCGACCCATGGTCCTACCTAACTCGCAAAACACGCATTAATGCTAAAAATGTTCGAGAAATTGTCAAAGAGGCCAAAATAGAAAGGACAAAAGAGAGCTATGATGTGGATATCGCAAACATTGAAGGCAGGATCAAGCATGCAAGGAAGTTGCATTTGAAGAAGCTGAAGTTGAAGAGGTTGACAAAGCAGGCCAAGGCCATCGAAAATTCTGGAGGAAGTACGAACAGGACAAAACGTTCGGCGACTGTAGCCAAGTTGCAGTCAAAATATTTCTACAGTCGCGGATTGAAGTACACGAGCCCATGGAATTTGGTTCCATTTTTTCATGTTGCTCAAAAGGGGGCGCTGATTCCTTGCACAAGCCACGACCTGTATGCTGGAGCATTTAGAACAGACCTTGCACGTATTTTTGTATCTCTGTGCAATGCTGGATATTTTGTTTGGAAGGGTCTCCAGAAGCAATTTCGCTTGAAGAGGCTTGCACTCAAGTTCGAGGACAGAACAAACTGGCATGACCAAGTTTGCGAAAAGAACAATTTTAAGAAACTTCCTGGTAAGCACGCCTCCGTTCACATGATCATCCGGTATGCCAGCACTTTTTGGATGCATCGAGACACAAAAGATGACATGTTCAAAACGACAGCCTGGAAGATGTACTTAACAATGAAGAAGATCGCTGAATTGGTTAGTGCAAAAGTTGTTTCACAGAAGAACAGATTTGACTTGAGGCAGCAAGTATCAAATTACATTGACATGAAGTTGAAGTTCATCGAAGAGCACAAGGATATTAAGTGGCTAAGTGACCCTTGCTCACCAAAACACCTGTGGATGATACATTATTTCAATGCTGTCAACTTCTCTGGTCCACTTTGCCACTTGGAAACAAACATTGCAGAGTCAAAAAACGGTCAATTAAGGAAACACAGCACAAAATCAAACCAAACGAAGAATGTCTTGAAGACCATTTTCACTAGGGAGTTGCGAAAATCGGCAGTCCTACATTGGACAAGAAACAGCAACGAAGAAAGTGACCAGCATCAAATAATTTCCAAAACCAAAATAACCAAGAAAAGGAAAGAAGCATTCACAGAGGCTGGAGTCCTGCTTGAGGAAGTGGTCATTTTGAAATATATTGACCAATACAACTACCGATTTCGATCTTTAGAGGACCAAGTTATTGCACACGGAGATGAAATGTTTTCGGAACTGCTGTATATTCTATTGCACAAGCGAACCAAGAAAATGAAATTGCTGGTACGACCTTTGGAAGTCGAATTCAAGAAGCATTTAGGCCTATACTTCATCAAGGACAAGAAGCCTGCCAAACTGTTTGAGTTCAAAAATTTGACCTCTTCAAAACCCATCTACATTTACAAAGGTCAATGTGTAGGGAGTACTTTTTCAAACTATTTTAGTTTGCACGAAAGTTTGCCGTACTAATAAACCTGAGTCCATTCATTGCACTCTTTATAATGCATAGTGGCAACTTCGCATTATCTCCACATCGAAATTCAAAAATTTCTTCATTTTGTTAACCAAAAGTTTAAACGTTTCACTACAGATGCCGCCCAAAGCGAGGAAGGGTAAACTTGATGCAAAGCACGTAGAGGACGACTTCAGCCCTTACAGCAGTGTCAGTACACAAGATTTCACTCCCGTTATAAAGGCTCGTAAAAGACCTCTACAGGCAGACACTCAAGGCAGTGATGAAGATGACGATGACAACGTCCAACAATCTTTGACGGTAAAATTATTTTTAATTTTCATTTATGTGCTGTACAATTTATAAATGTAAATCGTCAACACCTACATTGAGTTTATAATTGTGTCCTATTTCTTTATCTTATTAGCAAAACAAAAAATTACAAAAGAAAGCATCGAAAGCACAACACACGACATCTGGAGATACAGACTTATTCGAGAACTTGCAACCTGAGCCTTCCAATGACGAAGTAGAGGATGTTTCTCAACTTCAATTCGTTGATGGTAGGTTATCGAACATTGTAAATATAGATTTCAATACAGATTAAAACAGAAAGAAAATCGATTACATTTTTTTCAAATATTTTCAGAGGATCAGTACTCAATCTCGATATTGGCTAACAAGGATGAGTTTTCCTTTTTCGGAGACGAAGAAGACCAAGAAGGTGAAGCTCAAGGTGAAGCGCAAGGTGAAGCGCAAGGTCAAGCGCAAGGTCAAGCTCAAGGTGAAGCGCAAGGTGAAGCGCAAGGTCAAGCTCAAGGTGACGAGGATGACGAGGATGACGATGACGAGGATGAAGATGAAGATGGTCACAGAGAAGAACAGCAGGAGAGTGGAGAGCAAAGGACAATCCTAGCAGACATTTGGCAAAGAACAGCAGAAGAGGTTGACCGGGATGCAGCTGTATGCAAGGAAATAATTGAAGCTACCGTAACAATGATGGAGGAAGAGGGCACGGAAATGCGAAACCGGTAAGAAACACTGTCTTCCATTGCCTAACGGTTTGATAATAAGTAATAACATTACAATTCATATTCTATATGATAAGATTAAATTTACATTTGGTACACATTTGCATTTCAGGACCAACGTTTTGAGCTTTGAAGAATGGGTGTGTTTCAACCACCTTTTGTTTTCGAATATGAAGCTCACGTACTCCAAGTCGATGAACAACCGGCCAGTAGACATGAACACATTGCTCACCATGCGAAAGTATCTGGATGACACATACCCATGGGGGTGGCTCATTCGGGGTAGCAAACTCCCCAAGAAAGCAGAGGCCCGAGATCTTGCTCCAGTCAAACGAGTCCACACATTAAAACGACAACAATACAAGGACAAGATTTACCAAATGTGGAGAGCCAAGTACAACAATCTGACAGCGAGGGCAGCTCCTAAGTGGAAAGAGAAAATGAGGTTGCAGAGAGAAAAATTGAACACAATACGGAGGATGCCAAAGATGCTCAAACAGCGATCACAAAATGGCGAAATTGTTTCGCCCTTTGGAACTTTGGTTGGTTTGTCCGATTTTTTATCATGTCCAAGGACCACCAAAGAAGATTACACGAAGGTGATCAGCCGAATGAGCAAAGAAGGAGAATCTGAAGTATTTCTTGCCAAAGAATTGGTGCGCCTTTGGGATGTGCATTATTCCGTTATAAGCGGAAAGTCCGGACAAGCTCTGTTCGAAAGCTTCAAACTTGGAAACTTGGTCGCCTTCAGCAGATTCAGATGGTACGAAGCGTACGCCAACAAGATTTGTCAGTTGCCAACAACCTCCAAAAGTGACTTTCTTGAAAATTTGTACTCCATTGGGGCACACATGGCAGAATTGTTTGCTTATTCCAATGTTTCCTACATTCCAAACACGGATCACAACATGGAGGTCATGACTTGCTGCTGCATTTTGTCAGGAATTTCAAGGCTGTTGGGTGAAACATCTAATTTCGTCCTTCCTCTGGACAAGGCTACAACAGAAACACTCGAGGAAGTTAGGGAAGCGGTTGAGAGTCGAAAAGTCTGCAACGCCATCATCAATTACGACTATCACAATGCCAGTGATGGAGACAAAGATTTTGGTGTCGCTTCCCTTGGCGTGCCCTTCATCAAAGGCATCACGGAAGAAGAGGCAGCGTACGTCTTTGCAACATCATCTGATGTTTTTTTTTTCAATCCAGATCAAACAAACGGAGAAAAGTGTTCAAGGATTTACCTGCTAAACGAATTCCTGAGGAGACACGTACTTAACATCAGAGATTTCACAAGAAACAACAAAAGTGAACTAGCTTGTACTAAATTCTTGTCGGCAAATTGGCACACTTTAAGGGGACGTTCGAGGGGAGAGACAAGACAGCAAGCCTTGAGAGGACTGCAGCAAGCGAAAACAGATGCCCGGACCAAAAAGCAAACACAGAGCCAGAGCCAGAGCCAGAGCCAGAGCCAGTCGCAAGCCTACGCGTCAACCTCAAAAAAAAATTAACACCAAAAACAAACTTTCAATGAGATCTCAAAGTAGATCTCTCTGCAA
>Ga0007852_1000323_pt1 | contig 15523 bp, 15 predicted proteins | sample CryBogCBH28Sep08_FD_71227 | JGI IMG/M metagenome (GOLD analysis project Ga0007852, IMG submission 71227) | Freshwater microbial communities from Crystal Bog, Wisconsin, USA - CBH28Sep08 | ecosystem: Environmental > Aquatic > Freshwater > Lake | place: Crystal Bog, Wisconsin, USA | collected...
GGGAAAGTTCCGTGGCGTTGGACGAACCTTGGCCTTGGCACGTCTCAAGCAGCTTACCGATCAGATCACGGAAAGCTTTGCAAAGATGACTTCTGATGGCGCGATCAGCCAATTAGATTCTCTAGGTCGCAAACTAGGTGCTAAGCCAGCTCAGGATAGAAGCGCACGACCAATCATCATTGTCGTTTCATCTATTGCTGGTGGATCTGGTGCAGGTCAGTACATCGATGTTGCCGAAGCAATTAAATTTGCCAAGCGAAATGATCCTTCAGTTAATTCTATTTTTTCAATCCTTTACGCACCGGACGTATTTAAGAGTGTGGGAAACACCGATGTCATCGCGCCGAATGCATTATTTGCAATGGCAGAAAGCATGGCGGGTATGTGGTCGCGCGATATTCCACCAGCTTCGTGGGAGCTCTATCGCAAAATGGGTCTCGAAATGGCTGGCCGTGGAGACGCAGCCACTCATATCGGACCACGTTTTAACTATGTCATTGGTCGTCAGAATTCAAACGTTACCTTCAGCGATCAACCCGACGTCTACAAGGCAGTCTCTGCCAGCCTTGCTACCTGGCTAACAGATGAAAATGTTCAAGATGGACTTCAGGCCTATACCGTGGCGAACTACGGTGCGGATATGGGTGCTTTGAATCTCACTGATAATTCTGGTTTACAAGTAGCAAACGTTCATACTCCACCATTTGGGTCGTTGGGTTTCGGTCGCGTTGGACTAGGACGAGATCGCTTCACTGATTACACCGCTGAGAGATTGACTCGCACCGCGATTGACCGGATGCTCAATGCCCATAACACGGAATCTGATTCCGCAAAGACGCCAGAGCAACTGGTAGAAGTTAGAGCAAATCAATCAGTAGCAGACTTCTTAGATGCCATGTCTCTCTCAAAGCGCTCTGATTCAGATATAGATGCCATTCTTGCAATGAAGCCGCAACGCGATGCGCTATTTGCGGAATTTAAGGCGTCATTGTTGGAGATTGCACGCCAAGGAGTGAGCGCCAAAACCCAAACCCAATCTGCTCAAGCATGGTCTGATTTGCTACTACAGGCATATCAAATGAGATTAGATGGAGCGGTTGCCACCGAACGTCAGATGCGAGATGCGAGGACTCAACAGTGGGTCGCCGAGATTCGCCTACGCACACGCAAGGTTGTCGCTCGTGCTATTTCTCAACAAGGAATTAAAGTCGCTGTTGAGCTGATCAATCGTCTAGATGCCGAGCTCAAGTCTCAAGTGACGACTTTGCAAGGACTTCAAAACGCATATGCGGCAAATGCTGCTAACCCAAGTTCATGGATTAATGCTTCACTCTCTGCTGTTCAGGGTGGCCAGGGACTTCAAGAAGATCATCCTTCAGTACAAGAAGCGGCTGAACAAGGTAAGAATTGTCTATGGAACTATCTCGATGGACTTCTCCATGGCTCGGTAGCGACCATGCTAGAAGACTATGCAAATAATTACCTGCGCCCGCTCAAAGACGAGCTAATTTCCGGCGAGGCTGCGCTACTTAAGCTCACCGACAGACAGAATCAAAGTGATTTGGTTCAGAATGCTTTTGATACTTGGCCTAAGCCTAATAGTTCGGATGTTCCACCTAAGTACGATCCGGCTCCAAATGAATTTTTGTTAGTTGAAACTTCCGAGTTTCCTAATGAATATCAACGCCTCATCCAAGAGACTGTGGCAGATGATCGACGAGATAATGCTCGCGGTGTTGTCGTTGATGAAGTTTTGATGGGTTCGTTGGAGCTTGACGCTCTCGAACCTAACCAGAGTTGGGAGCTGATCACAGAAGAGCGACCATGGATTCCGTTGGAGTCCTTTGCTCGAGCCGATAAAACTCAAGCACAACAATCAGCTCGCTTCCATTTCGCCACCCAACCCGAGGACTATCTGAAGCGAACACACATGTGGTTGCAGATCAAGGGACGAGCCTTCTATAAATACTTACATGAAGATCTCGCAAATTATTTAGATTCGAATATCCATGACCCATCGGTGATTGTTGATCGCGTCAAGAAATTCCGCGAACAGTTCAATGAGGCGGTTGACGCTAGTGAGCCATTAGTGAAGCTGAACCCCGGTCTACTGCAGGAGCTTCACAATAGTTCTATTGATGAACGCGATACCGTTATCAGTGTCTTGCCGTTTGAGAGATCCGGACAACTCTACGAAATCATCAAGAATAAGTTTGTTCGTTTGTTAGATAGTTCTGGCAAAGGCGCTCCAACTTTTGATTCAAGCGCCAGAGTTCAAAACATCGACATCTTTTCGGTGCAGCGCCCTTATCAACCAATGGTGATGGATTCAATTTTCAATCCAATTGCGTCATCGTGGAATGGTGCACAGAATAGCTCTGACAAGCGTGAAGATTTCCTCAAGTGGCGCCGGGGTCGACCTCTCTTTGATGCAATCCCTGCTGCTCCGGAGAAAAAGCGGGCCATGATTCGAGGTTGGTACGTTGCTCGCACCTTGGGGCAATTGAAAGAAACTTTCGATCCACTCCTTGGCCCTCATATTGAAGTGTGGTCGGCGAAGGATTACACCTTCGAAGGTTTTCCATACCCATTAGCTCTCAAGGGAATTGCCGAACCTCAGGATTACCCTGGAGCAATACTCAATTCGTTGGTAATCGCGCTTTCTAAGTGCAACTCGGATAGCTCTCTTAAGCCACTTCGAGCGTACCAACGCCTGGTTGAACTAGGCGAAATCGACAACGTTTCGGAGTCAACACTCGCCCAATGGATTACCCGGGGCACGATGCGTTTTGATCATCAGCCACTGCCGGATCCAAACCGTGCAGGTTCACCGCAAGAATCTGCTGATGAGCGCCGAAATAAGGTGAAAACCTATTTGGAGAAATTGTCCGCAGATTTTGCGAAGGCTATCGAGGGCCTTGATCCACGCCAAGATTGGGCAAAGATGGGTCTCACCTGGGAGTTAAGAGCCGAATTGCGTTCGGCACTCAATCAATTGCTTGCAGCCACAGATCAAGCAGCCGAAGTAGAAAGCGGTATCTAACATGTCAATTGTTTGGGACGGCAAGACCATCTCTATCGTTGTCATTCCCGATGACAATCTGCTCACCGCAATTTCGCCAATTATTCAAGAGTGGACTGAAGAAGGCTTACTGGGCCGCTTTTTCTTGGTTGGACCAACAGATGTAACAACCAATCAAGATGACATTTTGACTATCACGGCCAAGGTGTGGGCTGAGAGTCCAGAAGGTCTTCAACTGCAAAGCGTGGATCTCTTTGAGCAAGTAGCAAGATACGAATTCGAAGTAGTCCGAGTTGTCGCTTTGCGTACTTTGGAAAAAGGCTCCAAAGTTACCAAAGAACAGAACGCTCTTCTTAACAAAGTGGCGACAGCTGTTACAAACGCTTTGCCGATGGCGAACGCTCGTTTGAACGAGATGCAACAAGTAACCAAACTGATGCGCCTTAACCTCTTGGTTTCACCATCCAAGATTCCAGATCAAGATTACTCATCAGCTTTTGTGCCCAACTGGAATATGCACATCGTTGCCTCACCGGAGGATCGCTCGACTCCGTGGACCGCAGATGCCATGGTTAAAACAGACGAACGGTACATCCGCTTTGTGCTCATGCATTTAGCGAGCACTGCCGGTCTATGGAATGGCTTAGGCATCAGTCCTTTTGAATTAATTGATAGCGATTCAGCGAAAGACGGTGGCAACTGGCTATCGCGCGTGTTCGTCAATGCGATCCTGACAGATGGATTGTCGCGTCGCGTGGCCGCTAAGGTGCTCGAAGAAATCGCTACGGCAACCAAAGATATTTATGATGCAAAGATTGCTGTCCAAGTAAAAGGAACTAGACAAATCGCACCCGAGGATTCCGAAAGGTGGGTGGAGTGGATGGTGGCTCAGACATTCGCCTTAGAAAACGGCTTCCTCACATTCCAAGCTCCTGCTACGGCTGACTCTCCAGGAAAGCTCAACTGGCTTGAGTGGGATCAAATCAAGAACTTCTTGCTCTTCTCATGGGACAAACTCAAAGTAATTCCGTGGTGGATGTATGTATGGTTTAGACGCCTGATTGGCCGCAAGCTCACTCAGACCTTCCAAACCGATGAAGGATTAGCAGAAGTAGGCATTTCTCAAAACGATCCGATGGACCTGCGCGATCAGGAACTCGTCTACAAGCTCGCCAGCATCAAGGAGTACTCAGAAAGTGCTCGCACCGCAATCAATACCTCTGAAGCTCAGCGTTCTGCAAAAGCCACACCTCGGTTGTGGTCAGGAATTAGGCGCCTGCTCTTTGGAATGCTTGATGGTTCAGATCTCACTGAATTTGGAATTCAAGAGTCTGATGGTCTGCTACCTGTCTTCTCTAATACAAGCCAGGTCATTACAGATCCAGGTGATGCCTTCAGTATCCCGCAGGAATATCGACAAGAACTAAGGCTTGATGAAATTACGTGGTCAAACATTGATCAGGTAGATCCATTACTCACAATCGCGGCGGAACGGTTAGCTGCCTTGCGAACTAAGCAACACGAAATTATCTCCCAGATCGAAAGCGTCAATCGTGAAATTGATGCGGCTGAAGTACAGGCAAGGGGCTACTAATGCGCACATGTCAGGTATGTAAAACAGATGTCTCTGAACTAAATGCATTCTGCACCACGTGTGGAGCGAGAATGGCTGACCAACAGCAGGAACCCGAGGTTGAGCTAGCCCCAGACGCTGTCGAGCCAGAAGTTGAAGAAGCTGAAGTCGAAATCGAAGCTGCTAGCCCACAATCAAATCCCGAAAAAGAAGCCAAGGCTCGACTCAAGGTGCTGCAGAAAAAGAAGGCAGATTTAGAAAAAAGCCGGGAAGAGGTCGAGGCTCGGATCGAAGAGCGAGAAAATTTCCGTACCAGCCTCGATGCATGGTCACACGCGAACACCAGTTCGTATCTTTGGCAGACGTTTAGCACAATGAAGAAAAACTTGGACCAGACACAAGAAATTTTAGATAGCTATGAAGCCACAATAGCTAATCTCAATATTCCTGATCCAGGAGTGATGCACTCACTACGCAAATCATTTCATCGTCGCTTGCTAGCCAATTTCACGATCGTTCCAGCAATTATGGCCTTGCTTCTTTGGATTCCATCCTTAGTCGCAAAGATTGTTGGTCATCCTGCGCTAGTTAAATTCCTTAATTCCCTCGCTTTCACGCCACTCACTATTTATAGCTATGGCATCGCGGTCATGATTTTCATTATGATCTTGGCTCTGATCTCTTACTACCGCGGGTGGGCCACGTATCAAGCCCGAGTTATTCGAACTCTCTGGGAACTTGAGAGCGTTGCACTTAATGCTGCGCACGTTCGTTCGGAACAAATTCGTCTTAAGTCCATTTATCCGCAACTGCGGGAGTGGCTCGAGATTATGGGTCACTCACTCACCAATCCATGGAAAGTAAATAAGAAGTGGTTTGCTGCTTCCACGGCGAACATTGCCCAGGATTCACTTCCATATTCCATGCATATCGCTCAAACATCTGAAGATGAAGGTCCAGCGATGCTAGGAATGCGACGTTACGCAGCCGAGCGCTTCATGGTGCGCGGATGGCGTAGTCGAGTTTTCGCTGAGCAAGTAGAAACAATTCAAGAGGCCATGGGTTTAAGCAAAGATCGACTTAGTGTTGACTTGTTGGATGGGGATATTGCTTATGCACCGAGCGGACCTCGAGCTCTAGTTCGTGCAAATATCGCTGATCCAAAGATACTTGAGAAGGTAGCTCATAAGCAGATTGTTCCTCTAACACTACAGATTCAAAAAGAGGCAATCGCAAATACCAAACCTCAGGTCCATGAAGTTAAATCAGGCCAGAAGGATGCATTGAGCGGATCAAATATCAATTCTGAAGGAAACGATATTCCTTGGGATGATTTCCTTGGGATGTCACTTGGTGACGCTACGAAGCTTACTTCGCCATTTGCCTTGCATGCACTTTCGGACTCGGGACAAGTCGCGGGCCACCAATCGCGCGCAGATTCTTTCTTTATTGTTCCTGGCCGTCTCGCTAATCGAATCACTTCAGTCAAGCCAACAAACTTGAAGACATATAGCGAAAACGCTAATTTGCCTATGGATATTGTTGTTCGACTGGATTTCACTGGCCCAATTCTAAATGAGAATCTAACGCTACTGGCTAATTCTGAAAAGAAGAGCAGCTCTCGTGCAACCAAGGCACAGGTTGAGCATCCGAATGATGATGGTCCTCGAGAATCAGGAATTTAGTGTGAAGTTTAAGAAACAACTTTCTTGTCTTGCGTTACTGACATTCTGCGCCGCTATTGCAATTTCGGTTACTTCAGCAGATCTCAGTTACGCTGATTCCTCGGAGTCCGGAATTGTTCAACCAGTTGGCACGCCTAGCACTGACCTTCCCTCGATTGGTGGTGCCTCGGCGCAATCTGCATCGTCTCCAAGCAGTCCGCCAGACAACCTTTCAGGGCTTTCACAAGATCTGACGAAGTCTGTGGTGACTGTTGCTTGTGCAACCGGTGACGATTTGGGATCTGGTTGGTCTGCGAATGTTGCTCTCACACCAAGTATGAAGGCCGCGGGTTATCGCTCATACATCATCACAAATCTACACGTTGTTGCAGCGTGCACCGCCGATCCTTCAATCCAAATGCGCTTGTCGAACGGAAATATTATTAACGGCAAAGTGTGGGCCTGGTCAGATACGGATCACGATGTTGCTGGAATTGTTACTGATGCCTATGTTCCTCCACTCACTTGGCGCGGAACTATTCCGCAGCAAGGTTGGTGGGTTGGTGTTTTGGGTAGTCCGCTCGGGCACCCAGGTATTTTGACGACAGGTATCGTTTCATCTATCTCACTTGCTAATGGAGGAACCGGAAGTTCCTTGCCTTACTCAGGCACTACTTCCGCTCCGATTAATCACGGAAACTCTGGCGGCCCAGTCTTTGACCGCAGTGGTCGAGTCCTTGGCTTAGCTACAGCAATTTTTACCGACTCACAAAATTTCGGTATTTTTAACGGAACTCCAATTTTGTGCGACGGAGTTATTAATTGCCCATCTCAAGATTCAGTCTGGGGTAACGGAGAGCTTCCAGGAACTGGATCTGCGAACATCTATATTTTCTTGGCGATTGGTTTAATTGTTATTGGTGGCCTTATCGCCGCAGCGATTTTTGCCGCTAAGAATCAACGAAACAAACCACGCGGACCTCGCCCTCAAAATAGCTATGGCATGACCACTACCTTTACTCAGTCGACAACTATTCCCACTCGACCAGGAAATGGTCCACCAGCTCCACCTGGAGCCCCACCAGCACCGCCTCGGGGTTATTGATAGTTCATGACCTCTGCTACCGGTGCCCCGCCTCCACCGCCTAACTTTGGAGGACAACACGGATCCCGCGCGCACCAGATTCCAATAAAGGGACCCGCACCAAGGCGTTACTCCGAGCTGCGGATCGCTACCTGGCAACATCGACTTGCCGCATGGGCGCTTAATTACGTTCTATTTTTTCTTACGCTTGGAATCGGGTGGACGATCTGGTCGATTGTTGTGTGGAGTAAAGGCCAAAATCCAGGTCGTCAGATTCTTAAGATTCAGTCGTTTTCAGAGGATACCCAGCGCCCAGCTTCGTGGGGACATACTGCGATCTATGAGTTCTTGTTTGTTTGGGCCACCGCAATCATCTGCGGAATCATCAATCTTTTTACTTTCGGCACAGTCGGATCAATTTTGTATGTTGCGTTTTGGCTTGTCGACTTCTTTATCGATCTATTTAATCACCGAGATAGGCGATCACTCCGCGACAAGTTTTGCAAGATCCTCGTTGTCAATATTTCTTAAATTTCCTAGAGAATCTGAGCTTTCACTTTCTTGGAGTGATTGAGCGCTAGCAACAATGTGGCAAGCGGCAAAGCAACGATGAGTACAGTTGAAAATGTGTCTAAGAGATAGACGATCAACGATTTGATTAGGCCGCTCGTGGAGAGGCCACTGAAGACGCTGAATCCTGCTGCCGGAATTCCCGTGCTGTCAGAGATAGAAATTGCGTATCCGGTTCCACCTGAGTGCTCACGAAATATATAAATAGTGTCAAATATGATTTCTGTGATCGAGTAGGCACCCGCAAACACAAGACATAACCAGCGTCCCTTTGAGTGAAGCAAGCCCATGATCAAACCAGCTACAGAGACGCCGAGGGTGGCAGCGATCCAAGAGTCGTTAAGCAAATGAAAACCAAAGCCATAAAAAATTTGGACGAAACCAACGAAAAGAATGATAAACGCGATAGGCGCGATAAAGAGATATGGCGCAATACCGTTGCGAGTCTTCTGCTTAATTTCCATGGTCATGGTTTTACTCCTTAGATTGAGGTTGGGATGTAGCTCGGATTTGGAATGCACTCGTTGAGCACTGTTGTGTGGGCCAAAATGTCAGTAACACGCTGATTCTTTCCACCTTTGAGAATCCAGAAGGAATCAATGAAGTACGCGGCAATCACGGCCAGGTACATAAAGATTGCGAGAATAGCCGCAATAACAGGCACATTTAAAGCAGACGAGAGTAATTCGACCACAACAATTATGAATAAAGTGACGAAACCCAAAGAGGCAGGAATCAGATATTCGCGTACCGCCATGTGACCCCAGCTTGCTGCCTTCTTGCGGTCGGTTGAATAGACACGCATTTTGAGCAACTGCTTTCCTGGGGTTTGGCCATTAGCCCAGCAGACCAAGCTCCAAATGGTCCAACCAATACCTAAGGTGACAAAACTAAAGCCAAGGTCAACGGCTCTTCCAGCTAGGCGGTGGCTTGGTGATGCTTGAACATACGGCAAATCGTGATGTGTTGTTTCCATGAAGTAATTGTTGCCCATCTATGAGGAGGAGTAAAGAACGTCTACTTAGCGAGTTGCTTAAGAAATTGCAGGGATAGGGAAGTAGTTAATGCGGATCAGATCAAATGTGGCAAAGAAGATTGTTACCGCGATTGCGATGAAGAGTTGGCGACTTGAACGAGAACGCCACCAATACAGTGCAATCGCGTCAAAATGTTGTTTGACATAGCTTGGTTTAATTACGTAGCCCACAAGTAGGGCTGCAATCGGAATGATGAGTACATTTTCCTTGATCGCGTGCACGAAATGAAGATTGAATACCGCAAGGCCTGCTCGGGTGAGCCCGCAGAAAGGGCAGGGATAACCCGTAACTGCCCGAAAAATACAGAGAACTGGGCCACTATCTCCATCATGCGTTCGTACCGCATACGCATGTCCGGCTATGGCTAGTCCCACCACAGAACTAAGCCGAAAAGTTTTGCTCAAAAAAATACGGCCATAAGGTGATCTCATCTTATGGCCGTATTCCGATTTCAGTTTAAAACGCGATGCTGACTAGTTTCCTGAGTTAGCTGCGTTGCCCAATGCTGCAAAGTAAATAACTGTGATAACAACTGCTACCAATGAGATGACGAGACCAGCGATTGCTAGACCGCGTCCACCTTGGTTTGGATTCTTACCGGTCTGGCTTAGACCAATTGAGCTGAAGATAATTCCGAGCGGCCAGCAAAGGAAGCTAAGAACGAAACCTGCAATTGCCATTCCATTTGTGCCTGCTGAGTATTGGTTGTTGTTGTTAGACATAACGTTTCCATTCTGCTCGAGCGTCGAACTGATGAGGGTTTACCAATTCGTTGGAAAGAGCCCGCAAGCGCGTTTCCACCCCCCAATTTTAGGAATTACCTGAGATTAGTACAGGGGTGACCAGTCAGAATCACCCCTAGAACAGGTAAATAATTGGTAAATCAGGCTATTTATGCCCGCGCGAGGGATGTGGAGCCGTAATCCTCGTGCCAATCGGGATAATGCTGCTATGACAAGGAAATATTGTGAAAAGTGCGGCGTCTGGCAGGAAGCTTTTAATTCTTACTGCAGCGCATGCGGTGGTTCAAGCTTTAAGTATGAACAGAAGGCGAATCTCGCCTGCGTTCGCTGTGGCAATACTGTTAACCCTGACGATGGTTCGTGCATCTATTGCGAAACTCTCGAACGAGGAAATTCGGCAACTTCATCAATTTCACGTGAAGTCGGTTTCAGAGTATCGACCGTCACCTACAAAACAGAGAGCTTCCCGATAACTACCTCTAACTATGTTCCAGGCCAAGAGATTGTGAGTTCTGTAGGTTTGGTATTTAGCTCGGGAACACGTCGCATGGCTATTACTCAATCCAATCTTGCCTCAAATACTTATACCGATGCACTCAAAGATATCCAGCTCAAAGCGCTAGCAATGGGAGCAGATGCTGTAATTTCTTTACAGGTTTCTATCGAACATGGTGGAACTAATGCGCTCAATTACAATCAAACTGTTACGCTGATCGGAACAGCAGTTAAACTCAAGCGCTAAGAACGGATTCTTGTGACAGGCAGCGACTCGAAGAAGATCTATTTAATCGGTTTCCTTGCGATACTCGCTGTCTGCAGCGCAGTGGTCGGCATTAGCCACAATTCTTCGAATAATCAAAACGCCACCACTGATTCACACTTCATCGATGTGCAAGCGACGGGTTCTGTGAAAGTCGCACCAGATGCCCTGGACTTGCCGATCAGTATTTCGGCTACTGCATCCTCTAACCAGGCGGCTACTTCGCAGGCCGCAGCTGCTGCCGCGAAAGTGCGCGGAGCCCTCGCAAAGTATTCGATTTCTTCGGCCGATATTTCGACGACATCGTTAGTAACAAGCCCGGTTTATAACTATGCCAATAACGTGTCAACGCTGACGGGTTACCAAGCGACTCAATCCTTGGATGTCACTATTCGCAATACTTCAATCGCGGGTTCGTTAATTGATTCGGTGATCAGTGCTGGTGGCAACGCTGTTGCGATCAATGGCGCAACCCCAGAGCTGCTTAATACCGAATCCGCTACCGCCAAAGCTGAGCAGGCTGCGATTGCTCAAGCCAAAACAAAGGCACAGAACTATGCCAATAGTCTGAGTGTGAAGCTTGGCAAAGTGATTTCGGTGAGCGAGTCATCGAATACCCCTGCACCATTCCCGGTCATGGCGCTCAAGGCCGATGCTGCAGCCTCCACATCGATCAACCTTGGCACTCAGACAATTAGCGTCAGCATCGATGCTCGTTGGTCTATCGCTAAGTAACTCGCTCAATTACAGATGTGCGGGCGCTTCACACTCACGGTGAGTTCAGAAGAAATTGCCGCGCAATTTAAAACCAATCCGCCTCAACTACCGCAGTTGGAATTCAACTGGAATATCGCACCAACCACCCCGATCTATTTCGTCAAAGGTGAAACTCCTTCAGGCGATGTGCGAAGCATTGAGATTGCCAGGTGGGGATTGATTCCAAGTTGGGCGAAAGATGCGGGTAGGGCTTCGAATGCGATCAATGCCCGTTCTGAATCGATTGCTGAAAAACCAACTTTCCGTGAGGCATTTAGATCGCGCCGCTGCATCATTCCCGCCACCGGCTATTACGAATGGGCGACCGAGTTAGGTCCTTACCCGCCTAAGCAACCTTTCTATATTCACCGTAAAGACAATGCATTACTGGCGATTGCTGGATTGTATGAATCGTGGATTGATCCGGCCTCTAAAAAAGAAGTGACGACAGCTTCGATCATCACCCGTGAAGCCGTTGAGGGATTAGCGACAATCCATCATCGAATGCCAGTCTTCTTAACCGAAGATAAGTGGAGTGAATGGATGGGAACGTCCAAACTTCGAGAATCAGAAGTGGACCAGTATTTAGCGTTGCTTAATTAATCAGAGCCTGCACCTGGGTTGGAATTTCACCCTGTGAACTCTGCGGTCAATAGCGCTCTCACTAGCGGCCCGGACTTGATTAAGCCGATTGAGCTAGGCGAGCCCGAAACCCTTTTCTAGGCCACCCACCAATTAACTATTCGAGCGAAACAAGCTCTCTTGTGATGGTGTGAGACTCTGTGTGAATCTTTTTAACGTGGTGATGGCGGTGGGTTTCGATCTCGAAATTGTGGGCATACTCGCCGCTCTCGAAGAACTGAAGAAACGAGCGGATTGAACCGATCGCCTTTGATGCAAATGAAGCCATTATTTCCCCTCGTCACTTATAAGGAAAAGGTAGGCGGACTAAGCGGCGGGACGGTGAGCAGAGGGTGGACTTGAAGTTAATCTTTCTGACATTCACACGATTTGTTTAGATGACATTCACTTTCGTGCCCTACGAGGAATTTCGCCTGATGCCATACTTTTACTACTTCCCCTGGTCATAGAGTCATTCAACGTATCTAGGGAGGGAATTGTGCAAAACATTATCGAAATGCCAGAGTGCAATTATTGCCACTCGACGAGCTTGGAACTCTCATACAGCAAGGCCTCGGGAGTTATTGTCGAATGTGGCGAATGTGGGTTTGCCACAAAGGCCACAAACGAACACATCGAGTCTGATGTGATCGTCATGAAAATCGCAGGCTGAGCCAAAAAGCCCTCTAGCCCCGATTTACCAGGGGTATTTGCGGGTCTGCTGACCCTTTGTACTTCGTATAGACTCTGGCCTTGCGCGTAAAACACGCAGTGGGGCCTTTAGCTCAGTCGGTAGAGCAACGGACTTTTAATCCGTGGGTCGTCGGTTCGAGCCCGACAGGGCCCACTTTGAAACCGCAGGTCACAAGCGGTTTTCTTAGTTGGTGGTCACTGACTTCATGCTTGTTTAGTTTTATTTGCTAACAATTTGCTAACACCCCTGAAAAACAATGGGGCGTCGTGTGGGACACCTAGACACCTAAAAACAGGCAGTCTCATACTGTAAATCCCCGGCTCTGCCTTCGAAGGTTCAAATCCTTCACCCGCCACCATGACTTTTAGGCTTTATTAGTGTCCCCGAGATGATGAAAATCTAAGATAATGATTTTCCGCACCAGCGGCAAAGCACTGCCTCTTGTTTAATTGTCTCTGCACAAAACGGACATTTTTTTGTGTCATTTATTGAAACTGATTGATTTTCTGATGAAGTAGTTATCTTTTGTGGAAGTGCGGCAGCAATAACGAGTCCTAAGATTGGAAAGAAAAAGCCTATCCAAAAAAAAGCCGTGTAGTTTTGACCTTTTTTTTCGGCAATAATTCCTGCAAATGTGGCGGATAGTATTCCCCCAATAAGCAAGATTGTTAGCAGTATTATCGTGTATGACATACATTCACTCCTAATTTAAAAATTTCCACCTCACTACTTTTCATAGGGTACACCCGCTCTCGGCTATCAAAAGCATATGTGTATTTATTTTCAGGAGATTTTGCGTTTAGTTGCTTTCCAATAGAGGGATCATTTGCTGGATCAGCTGACTTCTGGCCTGGAAGGTGTTACTCAGGATGACTTGCTAACTATTTGCTAACACCCCTGTAAAGCAACGGGGCATTTTGTGGGACTTCGGGGCACCTAAAGTGCCAGTTTGAGCGTAAAAACGATCACCCAGAGACTGCCTGTATCACCCAGAAACAGGCAGTCTCATACTTTTAATCCGTGGGTCGTCGGTTCGAGCCCGACAGGGCCCACATTCAGATCAAAAGAGAGACCCCTAGATTAATTTCTAGGGGTCTCTTCCGTATGACGAACGGTTCTTAATGTTAGCACCGCACAAAAGTCGGTAATCGTCAGCGAGGGCTATTTCCGCCCTCAAGTAGACCTATCGCAGCATCAACTATTTCTGCCGATTTGTTATAGAGCAGCGAGATATGTCCTTCGCCGCTCTCAATGAATAGTTGTGCAGTTGGAATTTTTTCTGCAAGGAAATGTCCGTGGGCCGGAACGCACATGCGGTCTTCATCGCCCTGGAATACCAGAACAGGTTTTGTGATTTTCTCTAACTCGATATTCCAGTCGGCAGCATCGCTCTCTAAGTCATCTAAGGCACCAAAGTCACCTGGAGCCATGCCGTGGCGCATCGCGCCAGCTAAATCTTCAGCCGCATCCGTATTGCAGGTTTCAACATCTTTACTCGATAGCAACGGCCCAAAGAGTCCAACTATTTGATTCGCTGTGCACGCTCTGAATGCGTCGAATCCAGCAAATTCAGCAACCTCATCTGTCCCATTCGCAGGTGGGTATTTCTGGATGTAACTTTCCCAATCGTCACTGACCCGAGGAGCATCGCCAGAGATTGTCACTGCTCCTTTGCAACGCGCGTCTTGCAAGTCGGAAATCGCGGCCGGCGAGCCACTCGACCATCCAAGTGAGACACATTCCTCGACCTTGAAGTGGTTGAGGGCCGCCTCTGTTTCACGGACATAATCTTTCGCACGTCGACCTGCACGCCTCGAACTAGCGGCATAACCAGGCCGGGTGATGCCAATGGCAAAGACGCCTCGGGCCTTGGCTTCGCGGAAAATTGCCATCATGTTTTCACATGATCCGAACGCACCGTGATGCACGACCAGCGCTCGACTCTGAATATCGCCTTCGGTGATTACTTCAAGAGTCTGACCCTCGGCCAGCTGCAAAATGTGCGTTTCCATGTCCTGAAGTTTAAGCCCAAAAGACCTATCTTTTTAAGGGCAATCAGAGTTCAATCCTCTCAAGGGTTTCAATCGAGAGGAAAAACAATGACAGCGATCGATGTAATGCACAAGATGGCCGCCGCCTACAACGCTAAAGATGTAGATGCAATGATGGATTTGATTACTGACAATTGCGTAATGCAGAAAGATCGCGGAGAGATCATGCTTGCTGGCAAGGCATCATTTCGCGAGTTTTACGCCAAGGGAATGGAAGCACATCCAAATATGACTCTTGAGCTGAAGGAAAATTTTTCAGTCGGATCAGCGCTATTTGTCCACGAAATCAATACTGGCTACATCGTTGATGGAAAAGAGACAGTCTTAGACACTACCTGGGCCTACCAGGTCGTTGATGGAAAAGTCGCGCTCATGCACTACTACTCAATCGACTACCAAAATGTAGGCAACGTTTTCTAACGTCTACTTCACCACATTAATAAAGGACATCATGCCCGCATCCTCATGAGCAGCGATGTGGCAGTGGAACATCAACTGGCCAGTGAAATCCGTGAAGTGAATCCTGATGACAGCCTTGCCGGGAACGCCATGTGATTCCGCAGGCACGGGAACTTCGTCTTGCTCACCGATGTATGGCTGCGCCACGCCATTAATCGACATCACCTGAAAGTGATCGGTGTGGGTATGGAAGGGATGTATTTCCTTCGTCGTATTCAGAACAGTCCACTCTTCAACAGTGCCAACTTTTGCAGGTGTGGCAAAGGCAGGCTTGTTGCGGACGAACTGATTCCCGTTAATAAACATGGTGTTGCCATCGGCGGTCTCACTCAACGTCACCGTGCGGTGCTGTGCGATGGTCGCACCGGCGAGATTCTCAGAGCTGAGTGAACCAGGTAACGCTGTCACCTTTACGACAGAATTGTTCAGAGCTTCAACTGGAGCTCCAGCAACACGAAGTTGCATCAAGTTCACTTGCGGATATAGATC
>Ga0007852_1000325_pt1 | contig 15444 bp, 13 predicted proteins | sample CryBogCBH28Sep08_FD_71227 | JGI IMG/M metagenome (GOLD analysis project Ga0007852, IMG submission 71227) | Freshwater microbial communities from Crystal Bog, Wisconsin, USA - CBH28Sep08 | ecosystem: Environmental > Aquatic > Freshwater > Lake | place: Crystal Bog, Wisconsin, USA | collected...
TAACCGACCAATGGCTCGTCCTGCATATCTTGATTCACTCAGCCCAGCTTCTCTTCCAGCTATTGAAAGCGCAGAAGAGATCAAAGCAGCAGTGCTCAAACTCGTTGCGGCGCCAAATATTGCGGATAAGTCGTGGGTAACAGATCAGTACGATCGTTATGTTCGCGGCGACACCGTACTTTCACAACCAGAAGATTCCGGCATGATCCGAATCGATGATCACACTCATCTCGGCGTAGCTATTTCGACCGATGCCAACGCTCGCTGGTCATATTTGGATCCTTACGAAGGCGTGAAGCTTGCGCTTCTTGAATCCTGCCGCAACATTGCGGTGAGTGGTGCCAAGCCGCTGGCAATCACCAACTGCCTTAACTTTGGTTCACCAGAAGACCCAGGCGTGATGTGGCAATTTGCCGAGACCGTGCGCGGACTCGCCGATATTGCACTCGAACTTGGACTGCCAGTGACTGGTGGAAACGTCTCGTTCTATAACCAGACCGGAAGCGTTGCGATTCTGCCAACACCAGTGATCGGTGTACTCGGTGTGATTCAAGATGTGCGCACTCGCACCAAGATGGGATTCACTAAGGCTGGCCTTGAGCTTTTCCAAGTAGGCAACACCGACGATAACTTCAGCGGAAGTGAATGGGCTTATCTGCACGGAGCGATGGGTGACACCGCACCGCGCGCCGATGTTGATCATGCAACTCGCTTGGTGAACTTCTTGCTCGAAGGTCAACCACTCTTTGATTCTGCGCATGACCTCTCTAACGGCGGATTAGTAGCAAGCCTCACCGAATCAACCCTTAAAAACAATGTCGGTGCGACTATCAAACTTCCCGACCAGTACATCCCTGGCGGAGTGAGCGCAGCTCTCTTCAGCGAAACTCCTGGTCGTGTGCTGATTGCGGTCGAACCAGAGAACTCCGGGAAGTTTCAGGCACTTGCCAAATCTCATGGACTTCAGTTGCACGCAATTGGAAAAACTGGCGGAACTGATCTGGTTATTAACGACGCAACTATCGCGCTTGATGAACTGCGCGCAGCCCACACTCAAACTTTCCATAAGTTATTTGGATAAGGATTAATAGCGATGGCCCGTGACCCACTTGTCCTTGCACAAGTGAAAGCCGTGCTCGAAGAGATTACACAACTCGCGCCCGGCAAATCGGTGGAGTTGCGCGTGCCTCCTTATGCAGCGGTTCAATGCGTCGCTGGCCCAAACCACACTCGTGGCACGCCACCGAATGTGGTTGAGATGTCGGCAGATACGCTCTTTGCGCTCATTGATGGCAGCACCACTTGGGCGACTGCTCGCTATGACGGCGCTATCTCGGCTAGCGGTGAGCGCTCAGATTTAAGCGAGCTTTTCGAACGTGCAGCCGCGACGATTAGGATTGCCGAGTGACCCGCCGCCCCGATGGAAAGCTCACCTTTGAGCTCTTCGACGCCGAGCACTCGCCCCAAGATGAGTGCGGAGTTTTTGGAGTCTGGGCCCCGGATGAAGAAGTCGCAAAGCTGACCTTCTATGGTCTCTATGCGCTGCAGCACCGCGGGCAAGAGTCTGCCGGAATCGCAACCTCTGATGGAAAGCGCATTGTTGTCTTTAAAGATATGGGTCTGGTTTCGCAGATCTTTACCGAAAATGATTTAGCAACTCTCACTGGAAAATTAGCAATCGGGCATTGCCGCTACAGCACCACCGGTTCTTCGGTCTGGGCGAACGCGCAACCAACTCTGAGATCCACAACGCACGGAACTTTGGCGCTTGCTCACAATGGAAATCTCACCAACACCGGTGATCTCGCCGAAGAACTTGCGCGCACAATCTCCGAAGAAGAGAAGGCCCACGGACTTCACGCCACCACCGATACCGAAATTATGACTGCGTTGATCGCGGCCCAAGAAGGTAAGAATTTTGAGAGCTCTGCGCTCACCGTTCTACCAAAACTTAAAGGCGCCTTCTCGATGGTCTTCATGGATGAGCACACCTTGTATGCAGCGAGAGATCGCAATGGTGTTCGCCCATTAGTGATTGGAAAGCTTGAGCATGGTTGGGTCGTTGCTTCTGAAACCGCAGCGCTCGATATTGTTGGCGCATCGTTTGTGCGCGAAGTTGAGTGCGGTGAATTCATTGCGATCGATGAGAATGGTCTGCGTTCCACCATGTGGGCGACGGCAGAACCTAAAGGCTGCATCTTTGAATATGTCTATCTCGCTCGCCCCGATACATCGATTGCCGGTCGTAACGTCCATGCAACTCGCGTAGCACTCGGACAACAGCTTGCGAAAGAACATCCAGTAGAAGCAGATTTGGTTATTCCGGTTCCAGAATCCGGAACGCCCGCAGCAGTTGGTTATGCCCGCGAATCAGGCATTCCTTATGGTGCAGGCTTGGTGAAGAACTCATATGTTGGTCGTACCTTCATTCAGCCATCTCAGACAATTCGCCAACTGGGCATACGTTTAAAGCTCAATCCGCTTCGTGAAATTATTGAAGGCAAGCGCATCGTTGTTGTCGATGATTCGATTGTCCGCGGCAATACCCAGCGTGCGTTGGTACGGATGTTGCGCGAGGCCGGCGCACTCGAAATTCACGTACGTATCTCTTCGCCACCAGTGAAGTGGCCGTGTTACTACGGCATCGACTTTGCTTCTCGCGCTGAACTCATTGCAGCTGGCCTTGAAGTCGAAGAGATTCGCCGTTCGATTGGCGCCGATTCATTGGGCTATGTCTCACTCGAAGGTTTGGTCGAAGCAACGACCATCGCAGAATCAAAGCTCTGCACCGCCTGCTTTACTGGTGAATACCCAATCACCGTTCCTGCTGATTTATCTGCTGGAAAGAACTTGCTAGAGATTGTGAATCGATACGAATGAGCACCTACGAAGCAGCTGGCGTTGATATTGAAGCCGGTGATCTCGCTGTTCAATTAATGAAGAGCCATTTAGCGAAGGCTCGTCGTCCAGAAGTAATCGGCGACATTGGTGGCTTTGCTGGTCTCTTCGATGTCAGTGTTCTTAAGAATTACACCCGCCCATTGCTCGCAACATCGACCGATGGCGTTGGTACAAAAACCGAAATCGCTCGCATGCTTGGCAAGTACGACACGATCGGGCAAGACCTGGTTGCTATGGTTGTTGATGATCTTGTTGTCTGCGGAGCCGAACCACTCTTTATGACCGATTACATCGCAGTCGGAAAAGTATTTCCGGCTCGTATCGCCGAAATAGTTTCTGGAATCGCAGTGGGTTGTCAGAAAGCCGGCACCGCACTCGTCGGTGGTGAAACCGCAGAGCACCCAGGGTTGCTCGGGGAAGATGAGTTCGATATTGCTGGTGCTGCGACTGGCGCCGTCGATCATCACAATTTGCTCGGTGAACATCTTGTCCAAGAAGGCGATGTACTGATTGCGATGCCTGCCTCTGGTTTCCACGCCAACGGCTACTCACTTGTGCGCCACATTATTAAAACCAAGAATTTGAGCCTTGATTATCACGTGGCCGAGTTTGGCAAAACCTCTGGCGAAGTCTTCTTGACCCCGACCGAGATCTATACCCTCGATTGCTTGGCGTTGATCCGCGGGCTCAAAGAGAAGCTGCACGGCTTTTCGCACATCACTGGTGGCGGGCTAGCGGCTAATACTGCTCGCGTTATTCCGGCCGACCTCACCGCAGTCTTTGATCGCAGCACCTGGTCCTTGCCAGTGGAGATGGAGTACTTGGCTTTCGAAGGCCAGGTAGCTCAACCCGACATGGAGAAGACCTGGAATGTGGGGGTCGGCATGGTCGCGATCGTGGCCAAGGATGCTGCCGATCTGACCCTGCGGAGCCTGGCGGCGCGAGGCATGAAGTCCTGGGTCTGTGGCTCGGTTGAGCGTAGAAATGGCCGAGAAGGCTCAATTTTGGAAGGTTCTTACCAACCGCGATAACCTTCGCACCTGAAGATATTTTAATTGCACCTAAAGGTTCTTAAAGAGTTAGGAGGTCATCGCTATGGGGCGTGGCCGACAAAAAGCTAAAGCGACCAGAGTCGCACGTGATCTCAAATATTCAGGCCCAGAAATGGACCTCGATCGCCTTGCGAAAGAACTCCACGGCGAAGTTCCTGCCAACGCTAGTTCATCTTCATCACTTCTCGATCAATATAGCGAAGACGATCCATACGAAGATGGCAATTACGCACAACGTGCGTAACTAATGCGCCCAACTCCTTATGTGGCGGCGCTTCGCGTCTATGAACCACTCGATAGTTTTGATCCAGCTGAACAACTTCGCTGGAACTCGATTCCTATCTCTGCAACAACTGGAGTAGAAGAGCAAGCTCGCGCAATTCGTCGCACCATCACCATCGAACCACCTGCGCTCGCTGCCGATGGCGCGCATATCCTCGAATTCGAAGGCCGTCGCTACGTCGCGCCGTGGAGCACAGCCGCTCGTTGCCTATTGGCGCTTGATGAATTTCAAGAGAGCATGCCACCTTCTGTTGCCAAGTTCTTTGTGCCGCCTAACGTTGAATAAGCGTTGACGATTAACGAAGATGATGTGGAAGATAAAGTTCCCTACATTCAAACCGAGACCTGGATTATTCCGCCTCGCTGGTTTGGACTCTTCGAACCCGATGAAAGGCTGCGCGGTCAAACTACCGACGGACCATTCACGGTGATGCGCACATCTATCACCAATGCAAAACGTCGATGCATGTTCACGCACCAGAGCGTCGTTTCAGCTTTTGGCGAAGGACCGATCGAGCAAGAGATCGCAGACTTGTTGGAATGGCTCAATATTTTTCACCCAGAATCGATTGTTGAATGCGATTACGGCGGACTCGCTGGTTATCTCGAAAAGATTCTGGTCAACGAAGGTTTCGATGGACTTGAGGGCGATACCTCGATCGAAGATATTCGTCTTTCGCTCAGCGGCCTTGCTGCCGGCGATGGCGAGAAGGCGGGCGAGGGCTATGAACGCCTGGTTTCACGCTGGCGGAAAGTGGCTGCGATGGAGCAGGCCAACTAGTTTTTACGCTCATTCGAGCCCTATTCTCAAATAATTCTGAGAAATTACTTGTCAGGTCTACTGCAACCTGTGAATACTTACCCATATCACCGCAAAGCGGACTTATCTGGATTAAGAAGTGAAGGGGGCGTGAGATGACTGAGCAGCAAGAAGTTTTGTTGACCCCATCAGAAGTCGCAGCACTTTTCCGGGTTGATCCAAAGACTGTCACGCGTTGGGCGAAGGCTGGCAAGCTCACAAGCATTCGCACCTTAGGTGGACACCGTCGTTACAAAGAGTCAGAAGTAAAAGCTTTGCTCAGCACCTTGCCTGGCAATAATTCTGACGCGAATAACCGATAAGAGACTATGCGTTTTCCGCTCTGGCAATATTTTTCGCTTGCCGTTGTGACCTTTGTATTAGTGGGTCTACTCACTCCGGTGATGCGTCGATACGCAATCACCAAAGAAATTTTTGATCGTCCTACCCTTGGCCACAAAACACATAAAGAACCGATTCCTTATCTTGGCGGCGTAGCAATCATCATCGGCGTCATGCTGGTGAGTTACGCCGGACTCTTTGCGAAAGTATTCACCGCTAAAAATTTCTGGCTCGAAAGTTCTGCGCTCATCCCAGCGCTCATTTTGGGAATCATTGGTCTGTGGGATGACATGCGCAACTTGCGCCCAGAGCCGCGCTTTATCGCACAGACACTTGCTGGAGTTTTTACTGCAATCATTTTAGTTACGAGCAAGACAGTGGGTAATCCGACCGGATATCGCTGGCTCGACATCGTGATCACAATCGTCTGGGTTGTGGGCATTTGTAACTCCATTAATTTCTTCGACAACGTTGATGGCGGAGCAGCTGGCACTGTTGCAGTATCGGCAAGTGCACTTGCCTTCCTTGGCAACAACGGTCATCAATTTTTTGTGACGGCACTTTCATCAGTCTTAGCTGGGGCAACAATCGGATTTCTGCTCTGGAACAAATCGCCTGCCCGCATTTATATGGGTGATGCCGGTGCGCTCTTTCTTGGTATTTTGATTGCCACCCTCACGATTCGGTTAGAGCCAAATGCTCAGACCAAGTGGACCTCTTTTTCAACACCGCTGCTCTTGCTCGCAGTTCCGATCATGGACACATCGGTTGCAGTCCTCTCACGTTTGCGTCGTCGAATCTCACCGTTCCAAGGCGGCAAGGATCATCTCTCGCACCGTTTGATAAGGGCTGGCATTGCTCGTCCGATCGCAGTGATCGCACTCTGGGCGCTCACCGGGTTTTATGCATTCTGCGCCGTATTAATTCCATTGGTACCAAAGAAACCCGAAGAGTTCATTGTGGCCACGGCCTGGGTTTCGTGGTTCGTGTTCTTTGTATTATTTATGCGAACACGCGATGAGGAGAAATCGGATGCGACGCTCTAAGAAAGTGGTTGCTGCATTCGCAGCACTTGTGGCAGTACTTGCCGGATTGAGTGTGCCTGCTCAAGCCGCAGTAAAAGCTGGTGCGACCTGCTCCAAACTTCATCAAGTGGTTAGCTCCGCTGGCTATCTCTATACCTGTCAAAAGTCTGGCAAGAAATTAATCTGGAGCGCTTCTGGCAAGGTCCCGACGCCTTCCGCTTCACCCACCCCTGTTCCAACTCCTAGCGCGAGCCCAACACCCACTCCAACGCCATCCGCCACTCCAATCCCAGTCCTGAATTTTTCAAATATCTTTGAGAACCGTCATCTCTTGTCTCAAGTAGCGTGGAAAGCAATCATCTCTTCGTATAACTCACATCCCGCAAATTTGCCAACAATTGAGACGTATGTCGGTCCTAATACCAAGCCTTACCTCACGGACTTATCGAAACGCCTCGCTTTCGTTTCGCAAACTTTAGGTGATTTACCGCAACCTAAAAAAGTTCGCGTTATTTATTACAACCTCCAAGATTTGCAATGGGGCATAAATAAATTCACAGAACTGGCGGGCGCAGCAGAAGCGCAGCATGAAATTCAAGTGCATGGAGGCCCGTTGGTGAAGTGCACGGCTCCTAGCGATTGCAACGATGGTGATGCATATGTAGCGGCGGATGGCACTGCGTATCTCGCTATTGGCTTGCCAACTAATCCGACCGATGATCTGCTCAATCAAGAGAAGACAAACGGCACTGAGATGGTGGAGTTCTACCACTCACTTCAGCAGTATTTCTATTGGTCAAACAACAGTTATGAGCCAACCCGGGGCCAACTACGCGCCACCAATGAACCGCCATTTTGGCTGAATATTGCCGGTGAAGGTTTTGCTCAACAATTTTATGCGATTGAAAATAATCAATACTCGGTTTATGAAGGTATCTTCCCCAACAATTTTGCGTGGGCTCGGCAAGCCTTGCCTGGCTTTAGCCAAAAAGATATCAATGACTACTTAGATATTTCGAATTTAAATAATTACTGGAGTAATTACGGTTGCTGCTTCGACAATCGTCGTAACATTGAGCTCGCCTACATCATCGGCGAACCGATCATGAATATATTCATCGCCATTAAAGGTCCGAATGTGATGTTGGATTTCCACAAGGCGATGGCTTCAGGAATTTCCTTCGACGATGAGTTCGCCAGCGAATTTGGATTGAGTTGGGAACAAGCAGAGCCAACGCTGTCAGCAATTATTTGGGATGAATTTCAAAATAATTACTAAGAAAAATAACTTCTTGAAGTAGCAGGTAAAGAGTGGCTCGGGACAGGATCGAACTGTCGACCTCACGATTTTCAGTCGCGCGCTCGTACCAACTGAGCTACCGAGCCAATATGTAATTTGCACTCACTCCACACTCGATCTGCTGGAGTCTGCAGCAAACTGCAGAAGCAGATCTAAATTAAATAAGAAGAGAGCGTGTGGACACTCTCTTCCCAGCGACCCAGACGGGACTTGAACCCGCGACCTCCGCCGTGACAGGGCGGCGCGCTAACCAACTGCGCTACTGGGCCTAGCTAACTCACGGTTACCCGTAAGCCACATACTCAGATGCTTCCCAATAAAGAAGATCTGAGCGCCTTGCTCTCACCGAAGTGAGTTCGTTCTCTTACTCGGTTATCTGCCGAGCAAGTCCCGCCTAGTGCACGTAGCACGCGGCGCGAGTGCCCCCAACGGGGTTCGAACCCGTGTTACCGCCGTGAAAGGGCGATGTCCTAGGCCTCTAGACGATGGGGACTTCGAGAAGCGAAGGCTAAGGGTATCGGAGTCTGACCCAGCGACAAAACTGCGAGAATAGCCCCATGAGCGACCCCTTCATCTCCCGCTGCGATGCCCAGAGCATGGCCACTGCGGCTGCTGCGCTGGCTAGCGGACGGCTTGTCGCCTTCCCTACCGAAACGGTTTACGGCCTCGGAGCAGACGCTCAGAACGCGCATGCGGTGGCTCGTATCTACTCCACCAAGGGTCGACCGGCGGACCATCCATTAATCGTTCATATTGGCAGCACAGATCTCATGGGTGAGTGGGCAGAAGATATTCCCACCTACGCGATCACTCTGGCACGTGATTTTTGGCCCGGTCCGATGACTCTCGTTCTTAAACGAAGCGAATTGGCGGCTGATTTCATAACCGGCGGACAAGAGACCGTGGGGCTTCGAGTTCCGGCGCAACCGATTGCGCTCGCCTTACTTAATGAGTTTCATAAATCTGGAGGCAAAGGAGTTGCCGCGCCATCCGCAAATCGATTTGGTGCGGTCTCGCCGACGACTGCTCAAGCGGTTGATCAAGAGCTGCACGAGTATTTAGAAGATGGCGATCTAATTTTGGACGGTGGCCCGTCATTAGTTGGAGTGGAATCAACGATCATCGATTGCACTGGCGACGCGCCACGCATCTTGCGACTCGGTGCAGTGACAGCCGACATGATTCAGGAGAGCACAGGGTTAGAAGCAACCTACTCCAATCCGAGCGCGATCAGAGCCTCGGGAACTCTAGAAGCCCATTACCAACCTAAAGCCAAAGTTCTACTCGATGTCATTGCCGAAGCTGGCGACGGCTTGATTGCGCCGGATCAAATCCCAACACCAGACGGAGTGACCCGCCTGGCTTCGCCATTCACGATCGAGCAATATGCACGAGACTTGTATGCCGCTTTGCGTTTGGCGGATGAAAAAGGGTTAGAGATAGTGGTGGTGCTGCAACCAGGCGGCGATGGATTGGCTGCCGCGATTCGTGACCGGTTGCAGCGCGCTGCCTACAAGGAGTAGCCAGCTCGCGGTTCGGTGGATGACTGGTCTGGCGTCGAGGATTGATTTTTTGGCCCTGGCTTGAGATAGCGCAGTGCGCAGGGAATAATGCACGTTATGAGCCTTGGAAACCAAGATCTAACTCGCTTTTGCAGTAACTGCGGAGCGAAGGTTTTCATCGACGATAAATTTTGTGGGACCTGCGGCACTTCTCGCAAGGATGCCCTTGGAGATTTCGATCCCAAGCTTGAATTACAGACTCAAGCAGATGACGAATTTAGTCAGATTCCTAGAATTGATTATCCGAAACCGAAAAAAGATCAGACACTCAAATGGATTCTCGGAGTAGGCGCGGCTGTCATCATTGTTGTTGCGATCGCGGCATTTTCTGGAAATAGTTCTGACAATTCCGGACAAGGATCTGTAGCGAACTCCTCGGATGCAACTACCGCGCCAACACCAAGTGATACTCCAACCCCTTCACCAACCCCTTCGCATAGCGCTAAACCAACACATTCGGCCGCGCCGGTCAATCAATGCGATATTAATAATCAGAGCATTACGGATTTAGTTGCCTATAAGAATGCTGTCACTAACGTTCCTTCTGGTAGCAACGATGCAGCTCACCAAAAGGCTATTTTGCAATGGGTTGACTCCGCAAACTCGATCGCTCAAGCAATTAGCAACGATGCCGGAAGTGATTCAGGTCGCGCGGCATCTCAAATGCAAAGCGCAGCGGATGACTTAACCGCTCTAGCGAGCCTTGCCGCAGATTGGGCAAATAATTCACTGCCGGATCCGGGGAGCTTTGTTAGCCAATACAACAAGGCGACCACAAATGCTCAAGGTGCATATTCAGCAATTGTTTCTACTTGTGGCAGTAAATTGCCAGGGTTCTAGTGACGGGTCAAGAAATGAAGTCGCGTAACTTACTTACAGCTCTCGCACTAGTGTTCATTTCGCTATTTGCAAACTTCGGAGTTGCTCCAACGGCATCGGCTGACAATCCAGCACTTGTCCCATTTCTCGCTAACTGGGTACCGCAACCTGGTGGTTATACCGTCGTGTTAATTAACTACGATCCTTCCTATCAGTGGACTTTCACACCACAAACCGGACAATATTATTTTGATGGCCAACACCAAATCACCGTAACTGGTGCGCTTGGTGGCTTCCCAAGCACGCTAACAGTCACGGCAGCGAAATCAGGTTATGCCACTGGCACGGCAAAAATCAGCGGAAACGTCATCGGACTTCCGTGGAGCTACACACCATATTTACAGTTAGTGTCACAGAACGCATCTGGATTCACGGCTCAAATCACCAACTACGACCCAAGCAAAATTTGGCAGTGGACTTCAACTGCGGGAAGTGTCGTAGTGAGCAACACTGGATTGATCACTGTCACAAATTTGAATCGTGGCCAACAATCAATAGTCACGGTTAACGTTTCCCAAATCGGCTACATGACCAACTCGGCTTCAATCACCGGCAGCTCAACTGCGCCGCCGCTTAATCTCGTTCCATCCGTGGGTCAGGTAGCTGCTAACAGCTCCACCGCAACCATTCCGGTAACTAATTTTGATAACTATTTTGATTGGTCTGTTACCGCATCAGTTGGTAACGCAACTATCGATAAAACAACGGGTGTTATTACTGTTACTGGCCTACAACTTCAAGATGTTTCTCGAGTAACGGTAACCGATTCGCACAACAACCAAACCGTTGGTCAAACCACTTTCTTGGCATATCTCACGCCGGCAGCGCTCACCCTTAAAGCGCAATTTGGAAATCCAGTCACAAGTCTTAATGGCTTCACGGTAAACATCACGAATTACAATCCAAATTTCACTTGGAATGTGTCGACTACAGCAGGCCAGGCAAGTATCGATTCAAATGGCATGGTCACCGTAACCAATATGCAGCCTGGACAAACTGCGCAGATCACGGTGAGCGCAACTGTCCCAGGAGTTCAGACAACAAATAGTTCAACGAACATCTCTAACTGGCCAGCAAAAGGACTTGACCTCACCACAACATCACCGGTGCCAACAACAACCGGATTCGACTTTCAAATCGCCGATTACAATAATTTTTATGATTACCAAGCAACTGTAGATAACGGTCAGATTAATCTGAACAGTCAGGGTTTCGCTGTCGTTTCAGGGCTCACCCCAGGTCAACAAGCGCAAGCAACAATTACAGTTGGCAAGCAGGGTCAGACAATCAACTCCACCCAAGTTCACTCAGCGGCAATTTTGAATGTACAAATCACTGCCCCAGTGCCAACTTCCGGGTCATCTGGTTCTGGGTCACATCCAGGTGTGACCAGTCATCCATCTGCTAAGCCAGCGCCTACGCATAGCGCTCCGGCGGCTCCCGTGATTACCTTGATCTGCCTCAAGGGGACTACGCATAAATTCGTGACTGGGGTAAACCCAAAGTGTCCAACTGGTTACAAGAAACAGTAGCTGTCCGCTTAGCTGGCTCCTGAAAAAATTAGAAAACTGCCACTCGATTTCCTCGAATCAACCCTCTAGAGTTTGCTTAGAATTTCTAGCAGGCCAATGATTGGAAAGAGGTGAGTACGGTGACAACTTTGCCACCTACGCCTCCTAGCGGTAATCCCAACCTTCCTCCAGTGGTGCCCAAGCCACAAGGAGTAACACCGCTCTCGAATAACGCGGGATCACAATTTCCTAAGTTCCCTAGTGCACCAACTCGACCAGGAGTGCCGGGTTCACTTCCTGGTGGCCAAATCAAAAAATTCAATGAAGACGATTTTGAAAAAGCGTCGTGGTTCCCATTATTGATAGGCGTACTGGCACTGATTGCGGCAGTCATTATCTGGATAGTGAACCGTCACTCATCGGTAGCGCTGAGTTTGGTGGGTTACATCCTGTGCCCACTCGTGATCATTTTTTCACTCGGCCTTGATAGTTATTTACAGCGTCGCAAAACTTCGCAAGGTCAGTGGTTCATCCCAAATCAAAATTATGGCCAGATCCTTCGCGTATTAAGCGGGGTAGGAATCATCTTTGCTTACCCACATATCAGTGGACTGGCAGATCACATTTCCGCATGGCTCGCCCAAGTTTTCCCATGGATGGCCTCATGAAGCGCACGCTCTCTGCAAAAAAGATTCTGAGCTCGCTTGCAGCCCTTTTCATCCTGTCTACAACTTTTATTCTTGCCGCTCCAGCACAAGCTGATTCCTCGCCTAACGGACTTACATCAATGGGGACGCGAGCATTCAACGATCTCACTCGTTGCATCAGCACCAAACAAAAGCTCGATGTCTATTACTTGGTGGATCAATCAAATTCTTTGCCACTCACTGACCCGCAGGCTGCACGCGCTGGAATTTTGGCATCGAGCCTCAAAGAATTAGCGGGATTCAATTCCAGCATCCAAGTCAACTATGCAGTTGGCTTCTTCGGAACAACCTTCGATGCTTGGCGTCCTTTCACACCGGTGAACGCAGCAAATATTGCATCCGATGCAGCGTCCTTTGCCTCAGAGGTCGCACAACGAGATAAGCAAAACGATACAAACTGGCTCTTGGGTCTCAACGGCGCAACGGATCTCCTTGCTAAGCAAGAGCAGAGTTCGCATGCCTGCCAAGCACTTATCTGGCTTACAGATGGCGGACTCTGGTTGTCGCAGAATGGTGGCAACACGATCGATCAGGCTGCGGTGGATGCAGCAACAAATACGCTCTGTGACACCACCTTTGATAATTTTAGAAAGAACAATGTTTCAGTCTTTGGTGTTCTACTTGATAACACCCAAGCACTTCAAACGATTTATAAAAATAATCCGGTCTACTACGGTCAAAACGATCGCGGCATGGCTTTGATGCGCCCGTTGATCGAAGGTAGTGGTGCAACATTGCCCGGCCAACAGAGCACGACCTGTGGCTCTCCCATCCTTCCTAACTATTCTGCTGGCGCCTTGCTGATTGCTAAAGATCCCATTGCCCTCGCGCTGCAATTCCTAGTCTTAGGAGCACAGACTCAAGGTGGCACGTCAACTAACTTGCCACCAGGAAATCCAACGTCATTCGATATCGAGCAAGGTATTCGTAAGTTCCAGTTGGTTACCACGAGTGTTCACTGGACATTGACCGCACCTGATGGGACTGCTTATAACTCCGGCACAACCGCTATTCCGGTCTCGTTGCAAAATGGATTCCAACAGATCACGGTCAGTGGCTCGCAGCTTAAACAAGGCACATGGAAATTTGCATTTGATACAAACGAGCCCGTGACAAATCAACTCTTTTTATATAGTGGCCTGAGCATTGCACTGGATCCTGATCAATATATTGGTGGATCCAAGACATATATCTCAGGTCAAGTTGTTGTTGATGGAAGTTCAGGGCCGGTCGATCTTAAGGTTTATCGCACCCATTCATTCCACATCTCACAAGTGACTTCTTCTGGAACTGCAATTCCGATCAGCAATGTGACGCTGACAAACGATGGTCATTTTTCCGCGCCATTTAATTTGACTACCAATCAGACCAACCTTGAAATTCGGCTAGAGCTTGATCTGAGCACAATCAACGGTCAAAACCTGGCTCCTGTCAGCATTTCCAAATTCCTTACAGTGGTCATTCCTTCTAATTATCCGACGATTGACTCGCCGATTGTGCTCTCACCGCTGCACGGACCAAATGGCGTAGCCAAAGGTGTCATCACAGTCCACGGACCTGTTAATGGCTCTGGACAACTTTGCTTAACGGGAAGTTCTCCGTACGGAATTACCATTCAACGCGATTCAATCGAACGCTCAGCAAGCTACTCCTGGTTAATTTCTGGAACAGATTCATCTCATTGCATCTCGGTAAATCAAGGTGAGACCAAGAGTCTCACTGTCCAGGTAAAAAATCCACAGAAGGCCGATGCGAACGTCATTGCTGTGGTCCCATTGAAATTCATATCGGCACAGAACCAGACTCCATTTAATCTCTCGGCTCCGATTGACTTCCAGACTTCTCTCATCCGTGCAGGTCGTGGCGTTGTTAAAATTTTGCTCTTCTTGCTAGGCATCGGTATTCCGCTGTTGTTCTTGTGGATCTTGAACAAGTTCAGCTCCAAATTCATTTTTGGTACTGGTATGCAGCGGGCGGTCTATCAGGTTCGCGTCGATTCGACAGTCGGAATTCGTGATCGCAATGGCGAAAAAATCGAACCGATAGCTGATGATTTTGTGTTCATTCCACAACAGCCTGACACTAATTTCTACAAAGATGCCATCGGCACACTGCGGGCACGAGTTCCATGGAACCCACTGCGCGAACCTTGGTATGAAATCGAGGCTACCGCTGGTACTCGACTAGTAACTATTCCAGGAACGTCTATTCGCAATAACAAGCGCCAAAATTTGCGCTTTGCTTCAGGTCAAATTGCTAGAACTCAGGCTGACATGGGTAAGTTCTGGGCGCTTTCAATTCCTGAAAAGGAACTCATTACTCCAAAGTCAGGTTCAGAGGTCCTTGGCACCCTCGTTATTTACAAACGAAATAAGTTGGGTATTAAGACGCACCATAGCGATCGTGTGGCCGAGGTTGTGGCAACTGCAGGCACATGGGCTCGCATCACCGAAATTAAGCAGGCACCAGTTGGTGAGATCAAACCGACTAAAGAACTAAAAGCTAAGCGCGTTAAAGCTGATAAGTCTCAGAACCAGAATCAGCAAAACGCAACCATCACGCTTCCAACGACTGCTGGCGGACCACCGCCAATGCCTGGTGGATCATCACCATTGCCTCCGCCACCTCCAATTTCCGGTGGTTCTCAATGAGAATTGACGCCACTAATTTTTCAATTGCCAAGCTCTCCCACAAGCAAGAAAGGTACTAACCCATGCTGCAGCCATTTCTCCTCGTAGGTGTTGGCGGTTCTGGCGGAAAAACTCTCCGCGCACTTCGTCACTCACTGGAATTGCGCTTGCAGCAGGAAGATTGGCAAGAGGGATGGCCAAATGCGTGGCAAATGCTCCACGTAGACAGCCCAGTAACTCAAGACGGGGCAAGTTTCCCAGCACCTTTTTTGCCATCAGAAAATTATTTCCCACTCGTCGCGCCTGGAACAACGTACAAGCAAGCCTATGGCTCAGTGATGGCGAACATTCCGGTTCAGTACTTAGCGGATATCGAAAAAGCGCTACCGTCAGATGAAGATGTCAATGTAGACATCAACATTGGTGCGGGAAAGTTCCGTGTCGTTGGACGAAC
>Ga0007852_1000335_pt1 | contig 15219 bp, 16 predicted proteins | sample CryBogCBH28Sep08_FD_71227 | JGI IMG/M metagenome (GOLD analysis project Ga0007852, IMG submission 71227) | Freshwater microbial communities from Crystal Bog, Wisconsin, USA - CBH28Sep08 | ecosystem: Environmental > Aquatic > Freshwater > Lake | place: Crystal Bog, Wisconsin, USA | collected...
AAAGTCTTTTGTATAGGCTTCAAGTGCGATCGCACTCGCGATCATCAAGGGAACGGAAATGTTTCCCGACGTTGGTTTGGAGTCGTTATGTGGCAGCGGGTTTCGCCAAGAAGGGCGATCCCTGAGAGCAAAAACCGTAAATCCTGCTGGCCCGCTCCATGCTCGGGAATCCCAGAGCGCGGCGCTCCATCGCCCCTGATTCCATTCCGGAATCGCCTGGAATGAATTGACGGCATCGACGAAAATTTTGCCCGAAAAACCCTGCGGGTCGCGCCCGCGAACCCCGGTTTCAGCGTTGACGGCCTGCCAGACAAGGAGGTCTTCGGCCTTGTGCTCTGGTATGTCGAAGTGGCCGCGGTTATCTACGCCGAGCTGGTTATAAGGGTGACTGTGGGCAACGGCGTAGGCCATAGATCGGGCCGTTGCGGGGTAGTGAACGAGCCCGCCAGGAGCCATGAAACCCGAAATTCCTAGGTGGAAGCCCAAGGGAGTGTCACCCAAGAAGAAGAGCTCAGAGTCGGTTACCCCCAGATGCTGGCAAAAGATCGCCCGTGCTTCCGAGATGAGAATGGCGGTCTTTCGGGAGGCATGGTGAATCTTGGTTGGGTTAGCCCAGCCCGAGGAGAAAGCCTCGGTCAAGAATTCTGCCGCGGCAGGGTGTAAGGGGGTTTCGGCCGTAAAAGATCGACCTAGATCTGAGCCCTCGGGAGCGCTGATTGAGGCTGAATTTTCTGTGATTGAACCCACCCCTAGAACGGTACCCGCTGTGAGGGCGAGTTGCGAGTGGGGCAGATATCCTTCTCCCATGCGTCGAAATAAGCGTTCCGCCCGAATTGTCGTCGCCACCTTGGTGGCACTGACCCTTTATGTGGTCTCTCGTCTCTCCCTGAAAAACTATTCGGGACTGGGCTTTGAAAAGAATGTTTCCTCTGTCAACACTATCGCTGAACCGCTCTGGTACTGGGCGTGGATCACAGCTGCTTTCGTTGGCGTCTTCACCTTCGTTTTGATTATGTGGCCAGTATTTTTCCACCGCAAGAAGGATGAAGAATTCCCAAAGCAGACCCAGTACAACGTTCCCGTTGAAATTGCGTACACGCTTATTCCGTTCGTAATTGTCGCTGGTCTCTTTTTCTACACAGCTAAAGATGAATCAAAGATTACAAAGGTAGATACCTTCGCGACTGCACCACACAACATTGAAGTTAATGCCCAACAGTGGTCATGGCAGTTCACCTACAACGATGCCGGAACTGGTCCCAACACAACAGTGACAGGCACTCCTGCACAGCCACCTGTTCTTTATATGCCACTTGGTCAAAAAGTTCTCTTCACAATTACGTCATCGGATGTTGACCACGGTTTTTGGATCCCTGCTTTCATGATTCAAATTCAGGCACTTCCTGGCGTTACAAATCATCTTGAATTTGCGGGAACGAAACTTGGAACATATCCAGGACGATGCAACATTCTCTGTGGACGTAACCACTCTCAGATGCTTTTCACTGTAAAGGTTGTAACTCCGGAGCAGTATCAGTCATACATCAACTCACTTAAGGCGGCCGCATAATGACGACTTTCGCTGAACCACAAATCGTTACATCGCGCGGAACAGTTCCGCCTAAGGCTAAGAGCGCCAGCAAAGGTCGCCTCTTTGTAAAGTGGATTACCTCAACCGATCACAAGACAATCGGTTATCTTTATCTATCGACCTCATTCCTCTGGTTCTTAGTAGCCGGCGTACTAGCACTGATGCTTCGTGCAGAGCTTGCTCGCCCAGGTCTTCAATTCATGTCGACCGAGCAGTACAACCAGATCTTCACAATGCACGGAACCATTATGTTGCTGATGTTTGCAACACCATTGTTCGTTGGCTTTGCAAACGTCATCATGCCGCTGCAAATTGGCGCAGCAGACGTAGCGTTCCCACGTTTGAACATGTTGTCATATTGGCTCTACCTCTTCGGTGGCCTTATGGCGTTTGGCGGATTCCTCAGCCCAGGTGGAGCGGCGTCATTCGGATGGACTGCATACGCACCTCTTGCAAACTCTCAGTACTCGCCTGGAATTGGTGGAGACCTCTGGGTTATCGGTTTGGCAGTTTCAGGTCTTGGAACAATCTTGGGTGGCGTCAACTTTGTAACAACCATTCTTACAATGCGCGCTCCAGGAATGACCATGTTCCGCATGTCGATCTTTTCATGGAACGTTTTGCTTACATCGATTCTCGTTCTTCTCGCCTTCCCACCTCTAGCTGCTGCTCTTCTTGGACTCGAAGCGGACCGACTCTTCGGTTCACATCTCTTTGATCCATCCAACGGTGGCGCGATGCTCTGGCAACACCTCTTCTGGTTCTTCGGACACCCTGAGGTATACATCCTTGCGTTGCCATTCTTCGGTATCGCTTCAGAGATCTTGCCAGTATTTAGCCGTAAGCCAATCTTCGGTTATAAGGGCTTGATTGCTGCAACAATCGGTATCGCAGCACTCTCTGTTGCAGTGTGGGCGCACCACATGTTCGCAAGCGGACAGGTGCTTTTGCCATTCTTCTCATTCATGACCTTCCTGATTGGTGTTCCAACAGGTGTGAAGTTCTTCAACTGGATTGGAACAATGTGGCGCGGTGCCGTCACATTTGAAACGCCAATGTTGTTCGTCATGGGCTTCTTAGTCACGTTCCTCTTTGGTGGTTTGACCGGAATCATCCTGGCTTCACCTCCAATGGACTTCGCTGTGTCAGCGTCATACTTCGTCGTTGCTCACTTCCACTATGTTCTCTTTGGAACCGTGGTGTTCGCGATGTTCGGTGGCTTCTACTTCTGGTGGCCAAAGATGACCGGCCATATGCTCAATGAACGCCTAGGAAAGATTCACTTCTGGACACTCTTCTTTGGTTTCCACCTCACCTTCTTGATCCAACACTGGCTTGGAATCAAGGGAATGCCTCGTCGTTACGCGGACTACCTCGCATCAGATGGCTTCACTACGATGAACACAGTTTCGACTATCGGTTCATTCTTGCTAGCTCTCTCAATGCTTCCATTCCTGCTCAACGTCTGGATTAGCCGCAAGAGCCCTCAGGTGACTGTTGATGATCCATGGGGCTATGGCGCTTCACTCGAGTGGGCGACTTCATGTCCTCCACCACGCCACAACTTCCTCTCAATGCCACGCATTCGTTCAGAACGCCCAGCATTCGATCTGCATTACCCAGATATCCATACGGAAGGTCACTAAGTGAAAACTGCTTATCGTCTCTTTATTTCGCTTGCGGTCTTTTACGGGATCGTTGACGTCATTTATTGGAAGGTCGGGGGAGATCCACTCGGTATCACCGGAATCTTCCTAGCAGTCTGCTTTGCAGCTCTCCTTGGTTTCTACTTCTGGTTCTCTGATCGTCGTCAGGGCTTGCTCCCTGAGGATAATCTCGAGGGTGAAATCGCTGATTCTGCTGGTGAACTCGGCTTCTTCTCGCCACATTCATGGTGGCCATTGCCGCTCGGTCTCTCTGCATGTGCAATGGGACTTGGATTGGTCTTAGGCTGGTGGCTCACCATCATTGCCGTCGGGTCACTCTTTATCTCGATCCTAGGCTTCGTTCTTGAGTATGAAGGTCCGGTTGATTCAGCTCCAAGCCATCACTAAAGGGGCTGGGCTAATTTATTGAGAGCCTCACCATCAATTCTCATGACTGTCCATTCGCTCATTGGTTGTGCGCCAATCTTTGTATAGAACGAGATGGCTGGCTGATTCCAGTCCAGCACCCACCATTGCAGGCGGTGATAACCGCGTGCAATACAAATCGTCGCTAAGTGTTTGAGATAAGCAGCACCGAGGCCACCCGATCGGTATTCTGGGCGAATATAGAGGTCTTCTAAATAGATTCCGTGGGTTCCTGTCCAGGTGGAGTAATTAAGGAACCAAATACCAAAACCAGCAACGTCTCCAGCCTCGGTCTCGATGATGTCACAGAAGAGAGCTGGTTGATCAGCGAAGAGGGCCGCACGGAGTTGTTCAGGGGAGGCGGTTACTTGATCTTTGGCCTGCTCAAATTCAGCCAGTTCAACGATCATGTCGTGAACGAGTTCGACTTCATCTTCTCTTACAGGCTTCATGGTCATCTCAGTATCCTAGATAGTCATTCAACAAATGGGTAAAAAAATCCCCCAACCGGATTGGCTGGGGGATTAATGGTGCTATTGCTACTTAGTGATGATCGCCAAGTTCTTTGAGATCAGTCACGGTTGCTGCAGGAACTTGGACATTGTGTGCCTCGTTCAAGCGCTTACGCAACTTGCCCTTCCAGCCAACTAACTCTTCCTCTGGCAGCGGAGCTGGGAGAGCGTCCGGTTGCTGATGCTGGGTGAGCGTCCACTTCTTCGCATCTGAAATAGGTTCGTGAACTTCGATCATTTCACCGCTAGGCATCATGACCAAACGACCTGTTTCGCGTCCATGAAGAACCAAATCTCGGTCTGCACGCTGGAGCGAGAGACAGATGCGCTTAGTGATAATGAAGACGATAGGGGGAACCGTAAAGAGACCTATGCGTGTGAACCACATGATTCCATTAATGGTGAGATGGAAGTGGGTTGCAATGATGTCGTTACCACCGTTAGCAAGAGCGATCACCATGAAGGCGATTGACATAGCGCCAAGAGCAGTACGGTTAGGAACGTTACGTGGACGATCGAGCAAGTGATGCTCGCGGCGATCGCCAGTGATCCACGCTTCGATAAATGGGTAGAAGGTCATTCCTACGAAGATGATTCCAGGTAGTACCAAGCTTGGGAGCAAGATGTTCCATGAAATTGTATGACCGAGCCAATGTGTCTCTAGTGGTGGTGCCATACGGACCAAACCGTCGAGCCAACCCATATACCAGTCAGGTTGTGAACCAGCAGAAATTTGGCCTGGAGTGTAAGGACCATAGAGCCAGATTGGGTTAATCGAGGCAACGGCGCCTAGGAATGCGGTGACACCAAAGACAACAAAGAAGAATCCGCCAGCTTTAGCCATGTAGACAGGCATAAGTGGGTAACCAACAACGTTGGATTCCTTGCGACCTGGGCCAGGGAATTGGGTGTGCTTCTGGTACCAGACCATCATCAAGTGAACTGTGATGAGAGCCAAGAAAAGTGCTGGCAAGAGCAGGATGTGGACCATATATACGCGTGGGATAAACGATGTGCCAGGGAATGGACCACCGAAAGCAAAGAAGGCGAGATATGAGCCGACAACTGGAATTGCCTGCAAGATCGCTTCAGCGATGCGAATACCTGTACCTGAAAGAAGATCGTCAGGAAGTGAGTAACCCAAGAATCCTTCAATGATTCCAAAGGTAAGCAATCCGATACCGATCAACCAGTTGGTCTCACGTGGCTTACGGAATGCACCTGTGAAGAAGACACGGAACAAGTGAACAACGATCGCCACCATAAAGATCAGCGCAGCCCAGTGGTGGATCTGACGCATGAGCAATCCACCGCGCACATCAAAGGAGAGATGCAGGGTAGAAGCGTATGCAGCAGACATGCTCACGCCTGAAAGTGGGGTGTAGGCACCGTGATACACAACATCGCGTTGCGATGGGTCAAACCAGAAAGTCAGGAATGTTCCGGAGAGAAGCAAGATGACGAATGAGTAGAGCGCTACTTCACCGAGCATGAAGGACCAGTGATCAGGGAAGATCTTGTTGAGGTTCTTCTTGAGGTAGCCCGCAGAACCTAGGCGCTCATCGGCATAGTTTGCTGCTGCGTTAGCGAGCTTACCTACGCGAGTCTTAGGGGCAGTTGTCTTATCAGCCATTTGTTGAGTTCCGTTCCCAGAAGCTTGGTCCGATTGGGACTGTGAATGGTTGCTTTGCAATCAGGTAGCCATTTGCATCTACCGTGATAGCTAGCTGAGGAAGTGGTCGGGCAGCTGGCCCGAAAATTACCTTGGCAGCACGAGTGACATCGAAGGTTGATTGGTGACAAGGGCAAAGCAGGTGGTGAGTCTGTTGCTCATAGAGCGCAACCGCGCAGCCCATGTGAGTACAAATTTTCGAGAAGGCGATGATTCCTTGATAGGTCCATGACAAGCGTTCAGCATCCAAGTTGAAATCTTCTGGACGAAGACGGATCAAAAGAACCGCATCTTTGCCGATGTTCTCAAGAGTGCGCTCCTGGCCGGCTGGAAGTTCAGGGAGAACCTGCGCAACCGCACCAACTTCAAGATCTTCAGGACGAATTGGGGTGTTGGCTGGATCCAGCATCAAGCGAGTGCCTGAACTCCAACTAGTTGTGTCGAAATACTTTCCTGGCATTGGGCCTAAATCGCGAAGCAACACGAGTGGGGAGAGGCCAACAACACCAAGTGCCAAACCAAGTGTTCGCTTGATAAGAGGACGGCGGGCTATTCCAGTTTCTTCGACGTGTTCTTGAGTAGTTTTTACGAGAGCCGCACGCTCTTTGTCAGAAGAACGAAATTCATGACGCTCTTGAACTTGCTCAACATCTGGCATCAACTTCTTAGCCCATTGAATCGCTCCAAGACCGATAGTCAAGGTTGCGACTGTGAGACCAAGTCCGATGCAGAGTTGTTGGACATTTGTGCTGCCGAGAATTGGAAGATAGATGTAGACCTGTGGGTGAACCCAGATATACGAAGCAATTGTTCCAACTGTGCCAAGGGCAGAGAGAATGAACAGTGTTGCTACCTGTTGTTCGGCGCGCTTTTCCGCTTTCGGATCATGATCCGCATTGCGGTGAACGTGTTCTGGAAGACCAGGATCTTGGAAGCGTTCGACTTTGTCGATGTATGAGCTCATGTTATTTCGCCTTCAATGCGAGCCATGCAGCTGCTCCAATGAGCAGACCGATAGCGAGTGTCCATGCAACTAATCCCTCGGTGAAAGGACCGACTTTTCCGAGTGACGCGCCGCCTTGATTCTGTTCCGAATTTGCATTTTGCAAGAATGCAATGATGCTCAACTTTTCTTGAGGTGTAATGGTTGCATCAGTGAACTTTGGCATTGATTGCGGCCCGGTCACCATTGCTTCGTAAACGTATTTTGGTTCAACACCCATCAAAGAAGGGGCGTACTTTCCGTTCGTCAGCGCTCCACCTTGACCAGCAAAGTTGTGACACATTGCGCAGTTTGTTCTAAAGAGCTGTCCGCCTTGTGCAAGATTGCCATCACGTTCCCAGTTGAGATCTGCATTTGTTACTGAGGCAGGTCCAGGGGCAAGAGATGCGACATACGCAGCAAGCGCAGCTGTTTCATCCGCGTTGTAAAGCGGCTTCTTCTGCATAGCTTGTTGGCTCATATCGGCCATTGGCATACGACCGGTTCCTACTTGGAAATCAACAGCAGCTGCACCAACTCCGATGAGCGATGGCGCAATTCCGCCGCCTTCAGCGTTCAAGCCATGGCATGAAGAACAGCCACGAAGGAAGATTGCCTTACCTTGCGAGACAAGCGGTGAAGTAGCAGAAGTAGGCGCTTGTTGTGCGTTTGGTAGCGCAGAAGCAACACCATAAGCGGTGCCGAGTGTAAAGAGCGCTGCGACAACAAGGATTGGACCAGCTACGCGCTTACGGCGCATCGCAGAAATTGTTGTGAAACGCTTTTTCATTGTCAGAATTTTCATAGTGTGAAAACGTCCGCTTCTACTTAATGAGGTAAATGGTCGAAAAGAGTGCAATCCAAACAACGTCAACGAAGTGCCAGTAGTAAGAAACTACGATGGCAGTAGTCGCTTGCGAGTGTCCAAACTTCTTAGCTTTGTTGACACGGATAAGAACGATAAGAAAGGCAAGCAATCCACCGGTTACGTGCAATCCATGGAAACCGGTTGTCAGGTAGAAGACCGAGCCATAGGCGCGTGAAGAGAGTGAGAGTCCATCACGGACCAAGCTTGCATATTCATAAATTTGGCCGCCGATAAAGAATGCGCCCATCAGGAAGGTAAGTGCGAACCATTCACGCATGCCCCACTTGCTGAACTTCCAGATCGAACCTGTGCGCCGACCCTGGAAACGCTCTGCTGCGAATACACCAAACTGACAGGTCACAGAAGAGAGGACGAGAACAGTTGTGTTGATCGAAGCGAACTTCACGTTAAGCATTCCGGTTGACTCAAGCCAAATCTTTGGTCCTTGAACAGCGCGCGTCGTGAAATACATCGCGAAGAGCGCTGCGAAGAACATCAATTCAGAGGAGAGCCAGATGATTGTTCCGACCGCGACAATATTCGGGCGGTTGGTTTTTGCGGGAGCATCAAGTGTGGTCACGTGGGTGATTATTCCCGATTTGGCCCACTTTTCCCTACTCAAAGGGCGGGTCCCGAGCGAGAATCATGGGTGAGTCCGATCACGCAGCGGGTAGCATTGCCGCCGTGCAGCCAGCCATGAGAGCCGAAAACTGGGATTCAATCGTGGCCGATTTGGCCGATGGTCTAGAGCTGACCAACCCCCAGTCGCAATGGGCCATGAACCAGATCCTGGGCAACCTCGCCAGCAAAGACGAGATCAAATCCTTCCTTCTCGGGGTGCAAGCCAAGGGGGAGAGCCCAGCAGAAATTGCGGCTTTCTTGGATGTCATGTTCGCTCATGCGGGGTCGATTTCCATCCCAGTCCGGGCCGTAGACGTGGTGGGAACTGGCGGAGATGGTGCAAACACCATCAATATTTCGAGTACAGCAGCCATCATTGCCGCCGCCGCCGGGGCCACGGTTGTGAAGCATGGCGCCCGTGCCGCCACCTCTACTTCTGGAGCGGCGGACTTATTAGAAGCCCTCGGAGTGGCCATTGATTTGGACGGAGCTGGGGTAGCCAAGACCGTAGCCGAATTGGGCATTGGCTTCTGTTTTGCCCCCACCTTCCACCCTGCCATGCGCTTTGCCGCCCCGGCGCGAAAAGAGTTGGGCCAGGCGTCGGTTTTCAACATTCTTGGTCCTTTGGCCAATCCTGCAAAACCTGCCGCGATGGCGATTGGCGTGGCCAAGGAGCGGGTGCTGCCGCTGATGGCTGAGGTCTTTCATAACCGGGCTACAGAGGGATTTCTCTTTCGAGGCGACGACGGTCTGGACGAATTGACTCTGACCACCACGAGCCGAATTCTTCAAGTCTCACCTTCGGGTATTCGAGAGGAGTCTTTTGACCCTCGCGACCTCGGCGTCTCCTTTGCACCGATCGCGGCGATAACAGGCGGGGATGCCACCCACAATGCCGGAGTCACCACAGCAATTCTTCGCGGAGAACTTTCACCTGCGCGCGACGCCGTTCTTCTCAATGCTGCTATTGCACTTTCAGCGTTTAATGCGGAGTTCGAATTACCTATTACCGAGCAGATCGCGAAGGGATTTTCAGCAGCGAGCGAAGCTATTGATTCTGGTGCGGCGTTAGCCCTTTTGGAGAAATGGGTGAAGCTAAGCCAAGCTATAAAGGCCGCTAGAACCGCTTGATTTTCGACTTCACGTGGCGTTGTAGCTCACCAAGTGTTTCCACCTGATAGCCACCCAGACGTTCAAAAATTCGGTGCAAGATCTCAACAGTTGTTTGAGCATCATCAAGCGCTCTGTGATTTGGTGTGACCTCAGTTCCAAAGAACTCAGCGAGTGTGCCTAACTTGTAGTTGAGAACCTCATCGCGTGAGATAACAGAGCGAGCTAATCGAACAGTGTCCAGCACCTGAAAGTCTGGCCATGGGTAATCAATTTCAACACTCGCTGCCTTGAGAAAACCAATGTCAAAAGGGGCATTGTGCGCAACCAAAACCGTCTCGGTGTGTGGTCCGCAAAACGTGAGAAAATCTGGAAGAACTTCGTCGATGATGGGTGAGTTCTTGATCATCTCATGAGTTATTCCGGTGAGTTCGGTAATGAAATAGGGGATGGGGGTAAGTGGATTAACAAAGCTCTTAAATTCCCCAACAACCTCGCCGCCGTGAACTTTGACAGCGCCTATTTCGGTAATTCCCGCACCAACGCTGGGACTTGCTCCTGTTGTCTCAAGGTCCACTACTACAAATGTGGTTTCGCGCAACGATCGCTCATCACGTGATGAAGCTGCGCGGTCTGGGGACATGGGCTCAGGGTATTGCTCAGAGTGTTCATTGTCAGGGACACGGCAATAGTGAACAATGCTGGCATGGCTACTACAGATGCTCCAGCAGGTTGGCTCGAAGATTACTTCGCCCTCGGAAAGAAGAAGAAAGATGTTGGAATCATCTTCGTCCATGGATTTACCGGGAGCCCTGCAGCGATGAGGCCTTGGGCGCAGTTCATGCACGACGCGGGTTACACGGTGAGCGTTCCACTTTTGCCAGGACACGGAACACACTGGGAAGATTTGAATAACGTTGCCTGGCAGTCATGGCCAGCTCGAGTGCAAGAAGAAGTCACCAAACTCCGCGAGCATTGCTCAAAAATTTTTATTTTCGGGTTGTCGATGGGTGGCGCAACTACGCTTCAAGTAGCCGAGCACAATGATGTTACTGGTTTGGTGTTAGTCAATCCCATGATTCATATCCCAGGACTCCTGATTAAGTTTGCGCCATTGATTGCGAAAATCCGTAAGGGAATGCCATCTGTTGGCGATGACATCAAAGCACCCGGTGTGACCGAATGGGGTTATGACGTTCTTCCAACTCGAGGAGTGCTGCAACTCAAAAAGTTGTTGGATGACACTCGAGCAAATCTCATGCGCGTTACCGCTCCAACACTTCTCTTCCACAGTGTCGATGATCACGTCCTGCCGGTATCAAACACAGAAATCATCATGGCGGGAATCGGTAGCGAGGCTAAGACTCGTATCGAGATTACAAATAGCTATCACGTTGCGACTCTCGACAACGACGCTAATTTAATTTTCCAAAACGCATTGGCGCACGTTAAACATTGGAGCGAATAATGAACCAGAGAATTACTCTTCCAGAAACCGATTTAGTAGTACATCCACTCTGTCTCGGCGGAAATGTTTTTGGTTGGTCTGCCGATGAGGCAGAGTCGTTTGCGGTACTTGATGCCTTCGTGGCGGCGGGTGGAAATTTCATTGATACAGCAGATGTCTATTCAGAGTGGAAGCCAGGAAATAAGGGTGGAGAATCCGAAGCAATTATTGGCAAGTGGATGAAATCGCGTGGCAATCGTTCATCCATCGTTGTTGCCACCAAAGTAGCAAAGCTTTCGACACGACCTGGACTCTCACCAGAAAATATTTCGGCCGCCCTGAACGATTCATTGGAGCGGTTACAAACTGACTACATCGATCTTTACTATTCTCACGAAGATGACGCCACCGTTCCTATGGAAGATACGCTCCTTCGTTATACCGAGTTAATTGCAGCTGGCAAAATTCGCTACATCGGAGCATCCCAACACACAGCGGATCGCCTCGCGCATTCATTCGAACTTGCCGAACGCGATGGCTATGCCAGATATGTAGCCCTTCAAGATCACTACAACTTGGTGCACCGTGAACCCTTTGAGTCTGATCAGGTAAAAGTTGTCGCTGCCAATGGCATCTCTATGATTCCGTTCTTCGGCTTAGCCAGAGGGTTCCTTACCGGAAAATATCGCCCGGGCGTGGAAGTGGAATCCGTTCGCGCTGAGGGCGTCAAGGAATATCAGAATGAGAAGGGCTGGTCGATCGTCGCGGCTCTCGATGCGATAGCTCAAGAACACGGATCGTCAGTGAGTGCAGTCGCGCTTGCCTGGCTGCGCTCCCATCCACAAGTGAGTGCCCCTATCGCAAGTGCTCGAACTGTTGAACAACTTGCTGAAATTATGCAGATCATCGACCTCACTCCTGCACAGATTGAGATCCTCAATAAGGTGAGTGCTTGATTCATCTGCTCGCGATAATTCCAGCCTTCGCGGCCACCGCACTTCTGTTGGCTGTTGTACCTGGCCAAGGTGTAGCAATGATTCTGCGTCAATCATTGCTAGGCGGTAGAGAGGCGGCATTCTTCTCCGTTTTCGGCAACTCTACGGGTTTGGTTATCTGGGGAACCATGTCAGCGGTTGGTCTCTCCGCGGTTTTTGCGAAAAGCCATTTCGCATTCTCACTACTCAAATATGCCGGTGTTGCTTTTTTGACTGGCCTTGCAATCCAGACTCTGCTTCAGCTTCGAAATGAATACGGCAAATTCAATCTGACCGATATGGCAAAAACTCAGAAGTTCTCCGCCTATCGGTTGGGACTCTTTACAAATCTTACAAATGTGAAAGCTGCGGTATTTGCTGTCGCGTTTATTCCGCAATTTGTTCCTAAGGAATTCTCATTGGGATGGGGAATCGTACTTCTATCGTGCGTGCAGGCTACAGTCTCCTTCAGCTGGTACTCCGTACTCATCCTGGCGGTTGATAAATCGGCCGTAATTTTGCAGCGCCCGAAAGTGCGCAAAACTCTCACCGCGATTTCTGCAGCCGGAATAATCGTCTTGGCCGTGGGCTTACTTTTAACTAGTCCAAGATAATCTAGAAATCTTCCTACTATTGCAGGTGCCGCAGACTAGGCTTAACTCATTATGCATCAGAGCAACAATTCAGAAATTTTGATCAACGCCAAAGGGTTACACAAGAGCTACGGTGATTTCACGGCCGTCAATGGAATCGATTTCCAGGTTAAGCGCGGAGAATCCTTCGGTTTTCTTGGGCCCAATGGTGCCGGGAAATCGACGACCATGCGCATCATCGCAGCGACTCTGACACGCACCGATGGCGAACTGACCATCCTTGGTAAGGATCCTGCGGTCAAAGGCCCTGAGATTAAAGCTCATCTCGGAGTAGTGCCACAAGCAGACAATCTAGATAACGCGCTTACTGTTGAAGAAAATCTTTACATCTATGGTCGATATTTTGGGCTATCAAAGAAATTCGTCAGAGCGAAAATCGAGGATCTGTTGGAGTTCGCTCAACTCGTTGATAAACGCGATGTTAAAGTCGAAGCACTCAGCGGGGGAATGAAGCGACGACTCACGATTGCTCGAGCGCTGGTGAGTGAACCAGAAATTTTGATGCTCGATGAACCGACTACCGGGTTGGATCCACAAGCCAGACACATTCTCTGGGATCGACTATTCCGACTCAAAGAAGAGGGTGTTACGCTTTTAATAACGACCCACTACATGGACGAAGCTGAACAGTTGTGTGATCGCATCATGGTCATGGATAAGGGCTCAATTATGGCCGAGGATTCCCCTACGGGTTTGATCAAGAATTATTCGACGAAAGAGGTTCTTGAAGTTCGCTTTGGTTCAGAACGAAACCAACAGATCGCTCCGGAATTAAAGCAACTAGCTTCACGGATAGAAGTCTTGCCCGATCGCATTCTGTTGTATGCCGACGATGGCGAGGCTTTGCTGCACACGCTTAACGAGAAGGGGCTACACCCCAACACCTCACTGGTTCGTCGTTCTTCGCTCGAAGATGTCTTCTTGCGACTCACCGGTCGAACTCTGGTTGATTAAGCGATGTCACTACCCACCTCCCACCCTGCGAACATGAAGCGACAAGGTTCTTTGGACATCGTCGATCCAGCACGCATTGCGAAATTGGGTTCATTCTCGGTCATGCGCGGCAGGTTGGCCATCATGTGGAAATTTGCTTGGAGCGTCGGAGCTACTGCAGCAATCAATCCAACGCTCTACCTACTGTCAGTTGGTATCGGTGTCGGCAAATTGATCAACGCGCATTCTGGCAGTGTGGATGGGGTTAAGTATCTAACATTCTTGGCACCTGCGTTGCTTGCCACCGCAGCGATTCAAAACGCGATGGATGAAACCGTATTTCCAGTTCTCGAGGGATTTAAATGGACGAAGAGTTTCTTCGCGATCCACTCGACGCCTATTAGTGGCAAGCAGATCGCCAACGGAGTGCTGCTTGCAGCAATGGTTCGAACTGCGTTCTCGGTGAGCGTCTATGGAGTTGTCGTCTATTTGTTTGGCGGATTTACCTCAGCGAGAGGGTGGCTGGCAATTCCTATCGCACTCTTCGCTGGCGCTGCTTTTGGAAGCTTCATCATGGGCATTGCAGCCTCGGCGAAGAATGATGATTCGTTTTTCATGCTTCTCAGTCGCTTTGTGATGATGCCGTTGTTTCTATTTTCCGGAACCTTCTATCAGTTGGGCAGTATGCCGATCTACCTACGGTGGATCGGATGGATATCGCCACTCTGGCACACCACCGAAATTGGTCGATTCTTTACGTATGGGCACCATGTGTCAGCTGCGATGATGGTGCTCCACTTGGGATATTTAGCCGCAATGTTTATTGCTGGCATCAAGATCTCGCATCGTGCCTTTGAAAAGCGGTTGATGAAATGAGAGATATTCAGGACTCGAACTCGCTCTCAAGCGCACCTAGTTCAATCGCCGTGCAATTGGCGGAAGCTCGAAGTCAGCGTCTTGGTTCAGGGAGTTATGCAGGACGGGCACGAATACTGTTGGAGCGAAGCTGGCTCGCCTTTAGAAACTCTGCCTGGATGGCGGTGGTGAGTGGCTTTATTGAGCCGGTTCTTTATCTGCTCTCCTTTGGTTACGGACTAGGTCACCTTATTGGCGGTATTTCACTTCCTGGTGGCCGCCCAGTTACCTATGCGATGTACATAGCCCCGGGTCTGCTTGCGACCAGCGCGATGAATGGCGCGATATATGACTCGACCTGGAATGTATTTTTCAAACTGAAGCACGACCGTATTTATCAAGGAATGTTGCAGACCTCGCTCGGGCCACTCGATGTAGCGCTCGGTGAAATATCCTGGTCATTGTTGCGAGGATTTTCCTATGCAGTGGGATTTATGTGCGTCGTATTGCCAATGGGACTCATTCAGAGTTGGTGGGCGATCCTTGCCGCGCCGGCTGCGGTGCTGATTGCCTTTGGTTTTGCTTCAATTGGTATGGGCATTACCTCCTGCTTTAATTCTTATCAACAGATGGATTTCATTAATATCGCTATGTTGCCGATGTTTCTCTTCTCGGGCTCGTTCTATCCACTCACTGTTTATCCAGGGGCGATACAAGGGATCATCAAATCTCTGCCACTGTGGCAAGCTATCGATTTAGAACGCGCGTTGACTCTTGGGGTAGTGACGAGGGGATTGATCTACCACGTTCTGTATTTCACTGTGATGATCGGAATTGGCCTCACTATTACAACGAAGCGATTGACCAAACTCTTCTTGCGGTAATGGAAAGAATTGTGGTGGACGATACTGGGATCGAACCAGTGACCC
>Ga0007852_1000338_pt1 | contig 15085 bp, 20 predicted proteins | sample CryBogCBH28Sep08_FD_71227 | JGI IMG/M metagenome (GOLD analysis project Ga0007852, IMG submission 71227) | Freshwater microbial communities from Crystal Bog, Wisconsin, USA - CBH28Sep08 | ecosystem: Environmental > Aquatic > Freshwater > Lake | place: Crystal Bog, Wisconsin, USA | collected...
TCTATAAGCAGCCAATGCCTAACCCATACCCACAAGGCGAAGTTCATAGCCAAGGCAACAATTTAGATGATCTAAAAATTAGCTTAGGCAATAATACCAAAGGCTACAAACAAGATAATCCATATGGCGTTAAAGAAATGCGTGGTTATGGTGCTGCAACTAAAGGTCGCAAAATCAGTGGAAAACAGGGTTAATAAATGGATATGCAACAAGTAATTAAGCTTGAAATTACATTAAATGAAGTAGAAGGCATTATGGCTGGTTTGGGAGAACTCCCTACTAAAACCGGTGCTTTTGCTTTATTGATGAAAGTTCGGGCCCAAACCGAAGCTCAACTTCTTAAAGAAGAACCAAAAGCTGAATAATGAATTACGAACAGTTATATAACAATATTCAAGCATACGCTGAAAACACTGAACAGTTGTTTGTGGCAAGCATACCTGTATTTATACAGGAAGCTGAAGACCGTATATATAACACCGTAAATTTGCCGTCTTTACGTAAAAATGTTACTGGTACAGTAACTGCCGGTAATCAATATATTTCTTTACCTGATGATTGGCTTGCTAATTATTCTTTGGCGGTAATAGATAACACAGTAACTCCCAATAGGTATCAATATCTTTTAAATAAAGACGTTAACTTTTTGCGTGAAGCTTACCCAACTGTAGCTTATACAAGCCCTACATACCAAGGCACTCCTGGCGGTTTACCAACACACTACGCTTTATTTGGTTCCCAGCTATCTAATGTTAATGAAATGACATTGATGGTTGCCCCAACTCCCGACCAAAACTACACAGTAGAAATGCACTATTTTTATTACCCACCAACTATTGTGCAAGGGCAGATAGCTACTTTAGGCTCTATTACTGCTGGCTCACTATATACCAATGGTGTATACCAAAACGTAGCTTTAACAGGAGGTTCTGGTGCTAATGCAACTGCCGATATCGTTATCTCTGGGGGTTCTGTTGTCTCCTGTAGTCTTAAGTTTGGTGGTAATTTTTACGTTGTTGGTGACATTCTTTCTTGTTCTTCTTTGGGTTCTACTGGTAGCGGTTTTTCAATCCCGGTAGCTTCTGTATCTAATGCTAAAGGCACAAGCTGGCTAGGCGATAATTATGACCCAGTCTTGTTTTATGGTGCTATGCGTGAAGCCATGCTGTTTATGAAGGGCGAACAAGACTTAATTAGCTATTATGAAAATAAATACCAAGAAGCACTTACACAGCTTAAACGCCTTGGTGATGGCCTTGATCGTGGTGATTTCTACAGAGATGGCCAAACTAAACTTAATGTTAGTGGGATGGGCGTATAATGTCTATTGTTCAAGGTGCTACTACAACCTTTATGCAAAACCTGCTTAATGGCGTAGAAAACTTTACTACTGGTACGTATTACATTGCTTTATATAATGCTAATGCCAACCTAGATAACACGACAACGGCCTATACTACACAAAATGAGGTAACTGGTACAGGTTATACGGCAGGGGGTAAACCGTTGACAATTACTGTTACGCCTACAATAGATAATCAGTATGATACGGCTTATGTTTCCTTTGCCAATGTGGTTTGGAATCCTGCAGTTTTTACTGCTAGGGGAGCATTGGTATACAATTACAGTACAAAAGCGGCATGTTTTGTATTAAATTTTGGATCAGATAAGACTTGTAGTAATAGTTTTACTGTGCAGTTCCCGGCAGCGACTAGTACGTCTGCTATTTTATCGATTAGCAGTTACACAAGTGCTAATATTATTAGTTCTGGAGATTAATTATGCAAAAAGAAATAGCAAGCTGCGGTGACAACGCAATAGCTACATTACAAACCAATGCAAACATTCCTGAAGGTATGGGCGTTGATGGTCACTATCATGTCGAGTGCCGTGATGCACAAGGCAATTTAAAGTGGGAAGAAGAATTTCCTAACTTAGTTGTACAAGGCGGGAAAGAGTTAATGCTTAATAGTTTCTTGCGTACATCTGGTACATATACTACTGTCGGACCGTTTTTAGGTCTTACAAATGCAACATTGTCTCCAGCTGCTACAGATACTATGACTACATTAGTTGGTGGCGGCAAAGAATTTGTTAACTATACAGTTGGCGGTTCAGCAGTTCGTGGAACAGCAGTATTTGGTGCTGCATCATCTACAGGCTCTACACCAAACAACGTAACTACTTCAGCAGCTACAGCAATTACATACACTATTACTGGTGCTGGCGGTACTGTATATGGTTGCTTCTTAGTAACAGGTTCTGGTGCCGTATCTACACAGTCAAGCACTGCAGGAACTTTGTATTCTGAAGGTAACTTTTCCACTGCAAAAGTTACGACGGCTGGCGATACTGTAAGCGTTACATACAGCACTACTGCTACTAGCTAAGGAGTCTTAAATGGCTCTGGTTATTGCTGATCGTGTCCAAGAAACCACGACCTCAACTGGTACGGGTTCTGTTACGCTTCTTGGAGCGGTTACTGGGTATCAGACTTTTGCCGTCATTGGAAACGGTAATACAACCTTTTATACCATCGCAGACCAAGGCGGTTCAAATTGGGAGGTTGGTGTTGGAACGTACTCAACTACCGGGCCTACTCTTGCTCGTACTACTGTTCTTGCTTCTTCTAATAGTGGTAGTTTGGTTAATTTTAGTGCTGGTACCAAAGCTGTTTTTGTTACTTATCCATCTGAAAAATCAGTAAACTTAGATGCATCTGGTAATGTCAGCGCACTAGGAACAGTATCTTCCGGTACTTGGCAAGGAACTACAGTAGGCGTAGCATATGGCGGTACAGGCGTAACCGCTTCTTCTGGAGCTAACTCTGTTGTATTACGTGATGCAAACGTAAACGTATCAGCTAATAACTTTTTAAATGGGTATACAGCGACTACAGCAGCTGGTGGTACAACTGTATTAACTACAGCTTCATCTTATTATCAAAGGCTTGGTGGATCTACTACTCAGACATACAAGCTTCCCGATGCAACTACTATGGCATTGGGTCAAGCGTTTGTTTTTGATAACGATTCATCTGGCATATTGACAATTATTGATAACGCTTCTACTGTTATTGATACAGTTCCGTCTGGTGGTTATGGTTATTTCTTTGTGGAAAGTAATGCTACTTCCGCTGGATCTTGGGGTAAATACGCTTTATTGCCAGCATCATATGACTTTAGTACAACCACTGCAGACTTTGGTACAGCAGTAATTATCAATACTACATATCAAGGAAATGCGGTTGGCGCTGCTTATGGTGGCACAGGACTAACTACATTTGCTGGAGCTAATAACGCTCTTTACTCTACATCCTCATCTGCTTTAGCTGCGGGTACTTTACCTGTGGCAGCTGGCGGTACAGGATCAACTACTTTAACAGCTAATAATGTTTTATTAGGGAACGGCGCATCTGCTCTGCAAGTTGTAGCTCCTGGAACATCTGGCAATATACTTACTTCAAATGGTACAACTTGGACATCCGCAGCAAATACAGCAGCTACACCAGACCAAGCTTACTTTTTATCTTTTATGATGGGCTAATATGGCAACTTATACTAATACCTCTTATGTAGCCAAAAACGTTGGCACTTCAGCTTCTACATTAACTACTGTAGCTAGTGCAACCACTGCGGCTATTGCAAGTTTAATTGTTTCAAATACAACAACTTCACCAATTACTACGAGCGTTTACTTTACTCGTTCTGGTACCGACTATTATTTGGTGTATCAGGCAACTGTACCTGTCGGCGGTTCTTTGGAAGTTATTCAAGGCAACAGAGTTGTTTTAATCGCATCTGATGCATTAAAAGTAGTAAACAGTGCAGCAACTTCTGGCGATTGTGTAGCTTCAGTCTTATTGGCGGCATAACATGGCTTATTTAGGCAACAACTTAACGGTTCAGCAGTATGCGCCACAGATAGCTTATTTTTCTGGTAACGGCTCAACTACTGCTTTTACTTTACCTGTACCAGTTGTAAGTGCAGCGCAAATTATTGTTGTTGTAGCTAACGTAATTCAAAACCCATCTACTGCATTTAGCGTATCTGGTACAACATTAACTTTTACGTCTGCCCCTGCAAGCGGGTCAAATAATATTTGGGTTGAATATACAAGCTTACAAACTAATACTGTGACTGTTAGTCCCGGTTCTACAATTAATACACCAACTTTAATAAGCCCAATTATAACGGGTAGTGTCCCACAAATAACTTCTTATACATCTGGTTCTGGAACTTATACAGTGCCAACTAATTGTCGTTATCTATATATCAAAATGATTGGCGGCGGCGGTGGTGGCGGTGGCTCTGGTAATAACGGAACTGCTGGTACTGGAGGAAGCGGGGGAAATACTACTTTTGGTTCTTTATTAACAGCAAATGGTGGTGGTGGAGCTGGTATTTATTCAGGTGCTGGTGGTACAACTGTCATTAATTTAGGTGCTGCTGGTCAAGGATTTCAAGGTCAAGCAGGATCAGTTGGTGGTTTATGGGCTACTGGTTCTGGAGCTAATGGTATTTATGTTCAGTCTGGTATTGGCGCATCTAGTCCTTTTGGTGGCGGTGGTAGCGGTGCTTTTGGTAACGGAAACCCAAGTGCAGGACAAGCAAATACAGGCGCTGGAGGCGGTGGCGGTGCATGGAATCCTAATGCTACCAATCAATATGCTGGTTCAGGTGGTGCTGCTGGTGGATACATTGAAGCATATATAACAACACTAACTACTTCTTATTCTTATGCGGTAGGAAGTGGCGGCACTGCTGGAACTGCGGGTACTAATGGATTTGCTGGCGCTGCCGGAGGCTCTGGTGTAATTATTATTGTAGCCTTCTTCTAAGGATAAATAATGCCATATATCGGTCAAGCCCCAACCCAAGTAGCATTTGTAACTGATACATTTTCAGGTAACGGTTCTACTACTGCCTTTACAATGAGCGTAGCGCCAGCTAATACAGCTGCTGTTTTGGTGGCAGTTTCTGGTGTACTTCAAAACCCAAGCACATATTCTGTTAGTGGGCTAACTCTTACATTCTCAGCTGCGCCCCCTACTGGTACTGGCAATATTTCATGCCGATACCTTGGTATCCCTGCATCTGGAGTAACAACCACAGCATATCGCACAGTAACCGAGTTCACTGCAACTGCAGGACAAACTACATTTACACTACCTTCTTACACAGCGGGGTTCATCAATGTCTACCGTAATGGAGTTTTGCTGGGCAGCGCTGACTATACTGCTACTAACGGAACTACTGTTGTTCTTGCTACGGGCGCTACATCTGGTGATTTGGTTACTGTAGAAAGCTTTTTGGTAAGTTCAGTTCTAAATGCTATCCCAGCAACTACTGGTAGCGTAGGAACAACTTATTTAGCTAATAACTCGGTTACTGCCGCTAAGATGGCAGCCTCTGGTGCATGGGGGCCGACTGGAACAGTTTTGCAAGTAGTTAATGCTACATATGCTACAGAAACAAGTAGCGCAACAAACACACAAATTGCAACAGGATTAACGGCATCTATTACTCCACAATTTTCTACAAGCAAAATTCTTATAACTGTTATGTTAAATGGCGTTTGTCATACGACTAACAATACTTCTGTTACTTCTTATTTAACAAAAAATGGCGGCAATTTAAAAATTATGTCTTATATTGCAGCAGCTAATGATGCAAACTCAGGAAATAATACAACTGATGTTGGCACAGTAGGTATAACTTATTTAGATTCTCCAGCCACTACTTCTTCAACAACTTATGCTTGTACCTTTGCCAGTCAACAAGGAAATGCAACCGTTTATGTTCAAAGATACGGCTCTACTTCATCAGTTACCCTTATGGAGATTGCAGGATGATTGATTTAACTCCCGCTATTTACCAGCTATATCCACAGGTAACGCACACTCGTGGTGATGTTGCTTATGATGCTGATGATAATGAAGTTCCATATGACTTAACTGCAGTTACTGAGCAAGCACAAAAAAACGAATGTAAATTTAAAGCTACCCAGCTTTTATATGCAACTGATTGGACAACTATTCCTGATGTGGCTAATCCAATTAATAACCCATACTTAACCAATCAAGCAGACTTTATTACGTATAGAAATACAGTTCGTGGTCTTGCCGTTAACCCAGTTATAGCCCCAGTATTTCCTGATATACCTAAGCCAGTTTGGAGCGCCCAATGACCACGTCTAATATACTTGCCCAGCTAGGCTCACCTGGAGTTAGCACAGGGTTTAAAAATCGCATAATTAATGGAAACATGTTAATCGACCAGCGTAATGGTGGCGCAGTATTAACTAACCCTGCTAGTAGTACATATAACGTAGATAGATGGTATACCTACAACACACAAACTAATAAATTTAATGTCCAGCAAAATGCTGGTTCAGTAACTCCGCCAGCAGGATTTACAAAATATGTAGGTGTTACAGGAAATACAAACTATACCTATGGAGCAGGTGATTTCTTTGGTTTAGGTCAAATTATTGAAGGTACTACAATTCAAGATTTGGGGTGGGGAACTGCTAACGCTAAAACTATGACTTTATCATTTTGGGTTTATGCAAGTTCGGCAGGGACTTATGGTGGTGGATTGCAAAATCAACCAGGAGTTTGGTTTTATAATTTTTCTTACACAATCCCTGTTGCTAATACTTGGACTTATGTATCTGTAATAATCAATGCTCCCACAGCAGGACAAGGCACTTGGGTAACTACTAACGCTGCTGGAATGATTATTGCTTGGTCTTTAGGTAATGGTTCTACATATTCAACCACTACCACAGGCTCATGGGGTACAACATTTTACAATGGTTATACAGGACAGCCTCAAATTGTTGGAACAAATGGTGCTTATTTTTATCTTACTGGGGTTCAGTTTGAAGTTGGAACAACCGCAACAAACTATGAAAATTTAGAATATTCAAGACAATTAATTCAATGCCAAAGATATTATTACAGAATAAAACCTACAGTTAATTACAACATTTATGGTGTTGGAAGTTCTTTTAGTACAACAGCAATAAGAATTACTGTACCTTATCCAGTAACATTAAGGGTTGCCCCAACATCTATGGATTTTTCGGCTGCCAATTTATTTTTAGCAGAAAATAGTGCTGGGGTTGGACAAACTCCTTCTGCATTAGCAGATTCTTCAAATTCTGGAACTAATGCAGCTAATTTAAATGTAACAGTTAGTGGTGCTACTCAAGGTATTCCATATAATTTATATTCAAATGCAAATCAAACTTCTTATATGGGATTTAGTGCGGAGCTATGATGACAATATCTTATTATTTAGCTGGTAGGGAAAAAATCCCATATAAAGTTATTACTTATGAAGATGGTTCAACTTCACATACTTTATTAGTTCCACCACCAGACCCAAAACCACCAATGTTTTTAAACACCGACTATGAGGATTATCAAGCATGGTTGGCAGAAGGCAATATACCAGAGGTATTTGAATAATGGCACTAACTACAGTTCAGGGGGGTATGATTACAGCTGCCCCACAAATAACCATACTAACTAGTGGTAGTGGAACATATACAGTACCAGCCTATTGCTCTTACCTTTTTATTAAGATGGTAGGCGGTGGCGGCGGTGGCGGTGGCTCTAACTCTGGTGGCGCTGGTTCAAATGGTGGTGTAGGCGGTAATACTACTTTTGGTTCTAACCTTACTTGCTACGGTGGCGGTGGCGGTGGCTATGGTACAAACAATACTGGCGGCGGCGTTAGTGCTACAGGTTCTGCTTTAGCAATACAAGGCAGTTCTGGAGGTTCTCCAGGCATTGGTTACTCTTTAGGCATATCAAGTGGTCAATATTGGGCTGGTGGATATGGTGGTGTATCTCCATTTGGCGGTGGAAGTAACGGCTGGTGGGCTGGAACTTCTGTTGCAGCTATAGCTAACTCAGGGTCTGGCGGCGGCGGTGGTGGGGTTGGTTCAGTAAACGCTATTCCTGGCGCTGGTGGTGGTGCAGGTGGTTATATTGAAGCCTACATCACAAGTCCATCCGCAACATATTCTTATGCTATCGGTGCTGGCGGGACAGCTGGTCCAGCTTATTCAAACGGTTATGCGGGTGGTGCTGGTGGTTCTGGCGTAATTATTATTGCTGCTTATTTTAGTTAAGGAACGTTATGAAAAAATACGCAATTATTCAAAATGGATTGGTAGTTAATAGTATTGAGTACAAAACACCCCCAGAGAACCCACTCCCTGGTTTTGATGATACTTACATTGCTATTCAATCTGATGCTGGTCCTGGATACACATACGCTAATGGTATATTTACTCCGCCACAACCATACCCGTCTTGGGTATTAGTAGACAATGTTTGGACCGCCCCAGTTGCATACCCTACAGACGGTAAACCCTATATTTGGAACGAAGCAACTAAATCTTGGGTTAGCTTCTAATGTTTGGATACGCTGCGTTTGCCCAACCTACGTTTGCTGGATTAGCAAACTCATACTTTCCTGCATCTATTACGGAAGGTATGACAGTAGGCGATAGCAATACACAGGCTTTTTCTTTTTTACAAAGTGTTACTGAACCTGTAGTAATGTATGAGCAACAGTCTTTGCCCGGGCAGTTTTACCAGTCTATTATTGAAAGCTTTAGTTCCGCTGACTCTAGCACACAGCTTTCTGCGTTTTTAGAATCGCTTGCAGAAAACCTCAACCCTGCTAGTGTTCAGTCAATTACGGCGCAATTTGCTACAGCACAAACAGAAAATAGCACATTAGGTGATTCTTCAGTTCAATATTTTGCTGCTTTGGAATCTCGTGATGAACCATTTACAATGGCGGACTCAAACACCCAACAGTCTAACTTTAATCAAAGCATTACAGAAAATAGTAACCTAGCCGACATAAATTTAATTGCAGCCCAATTTAAAGTATCTATTGCTGAAGCTATTACTATGGGAAGTGTAGAGTCTATAGCTGCTCAGTTTGCTACTAGTATTACTGAAAATATGACATTGGCACAAGTAGCTATTATTGTTAATGCGTTTTTTGTAAGTCTTGTAGAAAACTTTAGCATAACTAGCACCCAAACAATTACTGCTCAGTTTGCTCAATCAATAACAGAAAACATTAAGTTAGCTGATGTTGAAACTATTACAGCCCAGTTTAAAACCTCCATTAATGAAGTCTTTTACATGCTAGACGTGCAATTCCCACGTGGTTGGATTAAAATTAACGATAATCAAAGTACTACTTGGGCCGCTATTAATAATGCAGGGGGCGGTAGTTGGACACAAATTGACGATACACAAAACCCAAACTGGGTTGAAATTAATGATTTTCAAGGATAAAACATGGCATCTACATATTCAACTAGTCTAAAAATCCAGTTAATGGGTAACGGAGAGGACTCTGGTACTTGGGGTTCTATTACCAATACAAACTGGAATTTAATGGAACAGGCAGTGGCTGGCGTTCAAACCATTACCATGTCTAATTCTAATTATCAGCTATCTAACCTTAATGGCGTAACAGATGAAGCTCGTAATATGGTTTTAGTAGTAAACGGAACCAACTCAGCTATCTACCAAGTTATTGCCCCATTAGTTCAAAAGTTTTATGTAATATCAAACCAAACAGTAGGCGGATACGCAATTACTATTGGGGGTGCATCTGGTTCTATTGTTACTGTACCTAATGGAACAACTGTACAAGTGTATTGCGATGGTACAAATTTTTATTCTGCTCAAACTTCATCCGCCGGTAACTTTAATGTAAACGGTAATTTATCTGTTGGTGGTAATTTAACTGTAACTGGAATTACAAATATTATTCCTGCGGGTGTTATTCAAATGTGGCCTACAACTTCTGCACCATCTGGATTTTTATTGTGCGCTGGAGCAGCGGTGTCTCGTACCACATATGCAGCTCTTTTTGCGGTTATTGGTACAACTTTTGGTGCGGGTGATGGCTCGACTACTTTTAACGTGCCAAACTATACAAACCAAATGCCAATTGGCGCTGGCGGCTCATATGCTTTAGCTTCAACTGGTGGTTCTACAAGTATTACAACAAGTAACTTACCAAGTCATACCCATACATTTAATGGTACGACTGGGGCTATGAACTCCAACCAAAACCATAACCACGCTGCTAATGATGCTGGTCACCAACATGGATTTATTGACCAAAACAATAATCCAACAGGATTATTAGCTTTTCAAAACGGATCATTTTACGCCGCTACTGGTGGAAATAGCGCACAAGTTGCTTACGATACTGCTGTCGGTTATGCAAACCCACAAATTGCTAACGCCAATATTGACCATACCCATAATTTCTCTGGAACAACTAATGGTACTGGATCTGGTTCTGCTTTCTTACCACCATATTTAGCTATTAACTTTATTATCAAAACATAATGAAAGATATTCTTAAACAGCTCCTTACCGGCAAAGATAACCAAACATATGATTTGGCTAGAGTTACTTGGCTGCTTGGTTTTGTTGCTGTTATTGGTTTGGCTGGATATGAAGTGATGCATGGATCAGTTAATCTTAGGGAATTAGCCGAAGCTCTTGGAATTGTATCTGGCGCTAGCGGTGCCAGCGTTATGATGAAAAAAGATGCGGAGCCTCAATAATGTGGGGACTTTTAAATGGGTACATTAATTACATCAAAATTGGACTGGCTGTGGGTCTTTGCGTTGCTTGCTTCTTTGGCGGCTTTCATATTGGTAATAGTAGATACTTGGAATACAAGGCAAACGTTGAATCAATCGCTAAAGCGCAAGAAGCACATAACCAAGAAATCGAACAGCAACACGAACTAGTTAACAAAGGAATTCAAAATGAGTATGAAGGTAAGCTTGCTGCTTTGCGCAATTTTTATGGTAGGATGCAGCTCAACCCCAGTAGCGGTGCAATGTCCGGCATTTCCCCAACCCCCAAAGGAACTGATGCGGAAACCGCCTACCCAATACTTGTTGGACAATGCGCTGAAACAACCCTCCAAGTAAATCTATGGCAAGAATGGGCTACAGAAAACGGGTTAATTAAATGAACCAAGAGCAGCTAACAGTGTTGGGAATAGACCAAAAATGGCTGGAACCACTTAACCAAACATTTGCAAAATACGATATTAATACGCCAACTAGACAAGCATCTTTTATAGGACAGTGCCAACATGAATCAGGAAACTTTAAAACTTTGGAAGAGAACCTTCATTACTCTGCCGATGGACTTATGCGTACATGGCCCTCAAGATTTCCTAGTCGAGATGTGGCTGAACAATATGCACAAAATCCAGAAAAAATCGCTAATAAAGTATACGCAGGACGCATGGGAAATACAGAAGAAGGCGATGGATGGGCTTATCATGGCAGGGGGCTTATACAGCTAACTGGTAGGGAAAACTATGACAACTGTGGAAAAGGAATTGGCGTTGTTCTTATTGATAAACCACAGCTTTTGGTTGAGCCTATGTATGCTTGTTTGTCTGCAGGGTGGTTCTGGAACAAAAAAGGATTAAATATATTAGCGGATAAATTAGATTATCCAGAAATGACTAAGAGAATTAACGGCGGCTTGCTGGGTTTAGCCGACAGAATTGCTAAAATAAACAAAGCAAAAGAGATACTAGGGTAAACCATGCCATTACAAAAACTACAATTTAGACCCGGTTTAAACCGTGAAGGTACTGATTACTCTAACGAGGGTGGTTGGTATGACGGGGATAAAATTCGTTTTCGTTCTGGCTTCCCAGAAAAAATTGGTGGTTGGCAACAACTTTCACCAAATCAATTTAATGGTGTTGCACGTTCTATTTGGATATGGCAGGACGGTGATTCTGGTGTAGGTAATCAATATATTGGAGTGGGTACTAATTCAAACTATTATATTTATTTTGGTGGTGTGTATAACAATATTACACCAATTATTTATACAAGTACTTTAACAAACCCTTTTGCAACCACTAACGGTTCTACAACAATAACTGTAACTGACCCAAACTATAGCCCATCATCTGGTGATTCTGTAACTTTTTCTGGCGCAACTTCCGTTGGCGGGTTGGTTCTTAACGGTACATACGTAATTAAAACTACTCCTACCACAAGTACATATACTATTACTGCATCTGCCCCTGCGTCTTCTACGGCTACTGGCGGTGGTACGGTTACTGCAACATATGAATATCCTATAGGCAATACTGTTTATACTATCGGTACTGGTTGGGGTGCAGGGCCTTGGGGCGGTGTGTATAGTCCGGTTGTAAAACTTTTAGGCAGTAATCCACTAGCAACAACTTCTGGTAGCAGCACAATTACTGTTACTCAAACTGCACATGGTATGGCTAATGGTACTTCTATTGTTTTATCTGGCGCAACCGCTACTGGCGGTGTTTCTGCTGTTATTTTAAATAACTCTTATGTTATTTCTGGGGTTACTACTAATACTTACAACATTACATTACCTAGTTCATATACCGCTTCTTCAACTACCACAGGTGGCGGCTCGCAAGTATTTGTTTTAGAAGGTTCTGGAACTTATGGATGGGGCACATCTTTTTCTGCGGGTATTGGATCACAGCTTCGTCTTTGGTCTAATGATAACTACGGATCAGATCTTGTAATTGCCCCTCGTGGGGGTCCAATTTTTTATTGGCAAGATAGTGGTACAGTAAGCACCCGTGCTCAGTATTTAAGCAACTTAGCTAACTCTACTACCGCACTTACTGATAATGCAACCTTTGCTGGAAGTGCAACGTCTATTACTGTTTCTAGTGCAGTAGCCCCAAGCATTTATCCATATATGGTGATTACTGGTACTAATTTACCAGCAAATACAAAAGTAGCTTCAACTTATATTACCGGCGCAACTACAGTGCCGATTACTACAACAACTACTGGCGCCAGTTCTGGTTCGTATAATTTTTCTTATGCTGGGGCATACGTCCCAAGTGCAACTTACCAAGTAATTGCTTCTGCTATTCAAGAGTTTGTTATTGCTTTTGGCTCCAATTCGTATGTACCAAATAATGCTAATACGGCATTTAATCCTATGTTGGTTCGTTGGTCAGACCAGGGTAATGCTTATCAATGGGTCCCACAATTAACTAACCAGTCGGGCGAATATTTACTGACAAACGGCTCTTACATTATGGGCGCCCGTGCAACCCGCCAAGAGATTTTGGTTTGGACAGATTCTTGCTTATATTCTATGCAATATTTGGGTGCTCCTTATGTTTGGGGTTTCCAGGTATTGATGGACAACATTTCTGTTATATCGCCTAACTCCATGATTACGATTAACAACGTAACGTACTGGATGGGTAAAGACCGTTTCTATATGTACTCCGGCCGTGTTGAAGTTTTACCATGTGCCTTGCGCCAATATATTTTTAATGATATTAATCAAGAACAAGCATACCAAGTAGTTACTGGCGCAAATGAAGCATATAACGAGGTTTGGTGGTTCTACGTGAGCCAAAGTAGTGCAAACACCGTTGTCGATAAATATATTATTTACAACTACTTAGATCGAGTTTGGTATTACGGAACTATGGGACGCACCGCTTGGATGCAAACAGGCACCCAACCGTACCCTATTGCTGCAGATTACAACGGAAGACTTTTGTACCATGAAATCGGGTGCGACGATTTGTCGACTTCTACAACCTTACCGATTGATGCATATGTACAAAGTTCTGATTTTGATATTGGCGATGGTCACAATTTTGGTTTCGTCTGGCGAATACTTCCTGACGTTAACTTTAACGGGTCTACTACTAATCAGCCCAGCGTTACGATGACGGTTAAACCCCGTCAAAACTCTGGAACCCCGTATGGCCAGGCTGACAACCCACAAGTTCAATCCGCACAAAACTACACAGTTGTGCCAGAATATACTATTCAGCAGTTTGATGGTCAGGTGTATACCCGCCTGCGTGGTCGTCAAATGGCATTTAGAATTGAATCAACTGGTGTAGGTGTAGCTTGGCAGTTAGGTAGTCCACGTATTGATATTAGACCTGATGGGCGCAGATAATGACTATTCCAGCCTACCAAAACTATAATGGCACGCCATTAATACCTACGCCACCTAACTTATTAATTGCGCCCGCCGACTATAGCCAGCAGTATCAAGACCAATTAAATAACGCCCTACGCCTATACTTTACGCTTTTAAACAACTTTTCTCAGGCTTTAGCTACTCCTGATTTAGGTACTACTACCCAAAGACCAACAACAAAGCTTTTGACTGGGCAACAGTTTTTTGATACTACTTTAGGATATCCTATTTGGTGGAATGGAACTAAGTGGGTAAATGCTTCCGGAACGGCAGTTTAAATGATAAACTTGAACAAAATTACGAGGTGAGGCCTTATGGGACTACACAATACAGCACATTACTTAAAATCTAAGGGTCGGAACGACGATACTGAGCTTGTCCATATGACCAAAGGCGAGGTTCAAGCCCTTAAAGGTTTGGCTGCACAGCATGGTGGTTCCCTTACCACTAACCCAGAAACAGGCCTTCCAGAAGCAGGATTTTTAAGCTCTGTATTACCTATGGTGGCAGGTGTTGCTGCCGCTGCATTTGCCCCAGAACTGCTCCCTTTAATTGCCGGCGGTATTGGCGTTGCCGACTATGCTGCAACAGGCTCTCTTACTAAAGGTTTATTGGCTGGTCTGTCGGCTTATGGCGCTGGCGGTATTGGTGAAGGGTTAACTGCTGCGGGAGATACCGCTTTAGCTAATGCCGGAGAAGATGCTATTGGTCAGTTTGCTCAAGAAGGTGCTAATTCTGCTGATATTGTGGCTAATCAGGCAAGTAATTTTTCTAAAATGGGTACCGGTATAAATTCTTTAGCATCAACCCCAGGCGCTCTTGGTAGTTTTGCCGCTAATAATATGAGTAATATAGCTATGGCAGGTGCTCCATTATTGATGAATACGTTGGGAAGTAATCGCTCAACTATACCTGCTGCTACGTCTACAACTACAAGTACTAACCCAATGGGGTTAAAGACACTATCTCCAGACTTTAAGGGTACATTCCCAGCGCAGCCAAATCCACCTTATCAAGCGCACTATCCAAAT
>Ga0007852_1000356_pt1 | contig 14663 bp, 8 predicted proteins | sample CryBogCBH28Sep08_FD_71227 | JGI IMG/M metagenome (GOLD analysis project Ga0007852, IMG submission 71227) | Freshwater microbial communities from Crystal Bog, Wisconsin, USA - CBH28Sep08 | ecosystem: Environmental > Aquatic > Freshwater > Lake | place: Crystal Bog, Wisconsin, USA | collected...
AGTTTCAATACAGCAACATTAGTAGCCAACGCTGTTACTGCTGCCAATATTGCTAGCGGTGTCGCTGGTAGTATTCCAATGCAAAGTGCCGCAGGCACCACAGTGTTTATTCCATTAGGTGCATCTGGTTACGTGTTGACTGCTGGTGCTTCAACCGCTACTTGGCAAGCAGTTAGTGGTTTAAGTGCTGGTACTGCAACCAACGCTATCAATATTCAAACTCTAGCACAAACAGCTAACGGTACTTATTATCCAACATTTGTTAGTGCAAATAACAGTACAGCCGCTTATCAAAGCGAATATACAACAAGCAGTTTTAGTATTAATCCAAGCACCGGTGTTGTTACATACGGAAGCGCTGTGGCTGTTAGCTCTCCTACTACAGGTGCATTAGTAGTTACTGGCGGTGTTGGCATTGGCGGTGGTTTATATGTTGGTGCTAGTGTAACTGCTACAAACTTCTATGGTAATGTTTATGCATCTAACACTGCATCTATCATGGTTGGGTGGGCTACAACTGCTACCTATGCACAAAGTTTCAATACAGCAACATTAGTCGCAACTGCGGTTAGTGCGTTAACTGCTACCAATGCGGCTTATGCTTATAGTTTTAATACAGCAACACTGGTCGCAACTGCGGTTAGTGCGTTGACTGCTACTAATGCCGCATACGCTTACAGCTTTAACACATCAACATTAGTATCTAATGCTATAACAGCAAATAATATTGCTGGCGGCGCAGCCGGGTCTATTCCAATTCAAAGTAGTGCTGGCACAACAGTATACATTCCATTAGGTTCTGCTGGATATGTATTGACTGCCGGTGCTACTACTGCAACATGGCAAGCAGTCAGTGGTTTAAGTGCTGGTACTGCAACCAACGCAATTAACGTAGGCACAACACCATCTACAACCAATGGCACTTATTACCCAACTTTTGTTCCAACCAACACAGCTGGTTATCAAGCAGAAGTTACTACAAGCAGTTTTAGTTTCAATCCAGGTACTGGTCAAGCATTAGTTGGAGCTGGCGGATCTTTATTCCAAGTTTTCAACGTATATTCTGCGACTGGCAACGATGGTATTGGCATCCAAACAGCCGCTGGTGCAGCCGCTTTAGTATTACGCGGAAACACAGAAAACAGAATACAAGGTATTGGTGCAGTTCCTACAACAATTTACGCCAATAATACTGAAGCTATTCGTATTAATTCAAGCCAACAAGTTGGTATTGGTAACAACTACGCTGGTACTAATGGTGCTTTACTAGCAGTAAACGGTGGTTTATATGTTAGTGGTATTGTAACTGCTACAATACATAGCAGTCCAAGTTCGTTAACATTTAACATTAACAATACAACACCAGGCGCAGTTATTGACACAGCTGGTAACGTTTTATTCGGCGGTATATCTAGTGTTATTGCTTCTATTACTGGCGGTAGTGTTGTTCAATTAGGTAACCAAACAACTCAATTAAGTTCTACCAACAACCCATATACATTTGCCAATGCGAAGTATTCAACATCGGGCGGCGTGCCACAGTTTACTGGTAACTGGGCAAGTGGTAACTGGTGGGCGATTGGACCAGATTCCAACGCCAGCGATAACACATTAAGACTTGGTATTTCGACAGTAGGTAGTTCAGGCTTTGCTTGGAACGGCTCTTATGCCAACTTAAGAATGGGCGTGTTAAATGCTACCAGTGTTAATGCTGGTACATTCTATGGTACTTTCGTTGGTACACTATCAACTATTGTTAGTACAGCGTCGTCTGTGGTTACACAAGTAGCATCTAACAATGCTGTATATTACCCAACTTTTGTTAACGTTCTTAACACAGCATCATTGGTTGGACAAAGCGAGTACACCACAAGCAGTTTCACAATTAATCCATTGTATGGTTATGTTGGTGTTGGACAAAGCAACCCTTCCTATACAGTAGATATTAATGGTAATACAAATCCAGCAGTTATTAATTTTACTAGTGCTATTGCTAATGGTACAAACTTCAGAATTGGACAAACAGTTCCCGGTATAACCAATTCTGGTTTCAGTATCTATGATTCAACCAACAGCGTAGCGCGATTTGTTGTTGATAGTTCTGGCAACTTGTTGGCAGGTTATAACACAAATCCATCGGGCGGCAAATTAAGTGTCAACGGTGGTACTTATATCAACGGTGTTGTAACTACTACAAACCACATGTTTGTCAACGGTGCTACATCTAACCAACAAGCATTAAACGTATTAGGCGGTGTTGCGGTAATGGATGCCGCACAAACTTATTTGACTACTATTACGTCAGGTGCGGGTACATCTTACATTCAAGCATATGCAGGCACTGGTCAAGCTCTAGCGTTCCAAACAACACCAAACGGCGGTAGTGCTACAGTGGCAATGACCATTGCTCCAACTGGTTCTGTAGGTGTTGGTTATGCATCAAGTCAGAAAGGTGAATTGTTTGGTGTTAATGGCGGCGCATACATTAATGGTACTTTAACAGCTACCAATATTGTTGCTCAAACATTGACAATTTCTTATACAACTGTTACACAAAGTATTGTTGTCAGCCCGGATGTGTTCACTATCACTAACCTTACACAATCTTCTTCAACCGTAACAGGTGCGTTGGTTGTATATGGCGGTGCTGGTATTGGTGGCAATACATTTATTGGTGGTAACTTAACTGTTTCAGGTACTATTAGTGGTTCATTAAGTGCAGCCGCTAACCAAGTTTATACTTCAGCTCAAACTAGTAATGCGGCTTATTATCCAACTTTTGTACCAGCTAACACCACAAGTCCAACAGCAGAAACTTTCTATACTACAAGTAGTTTTAGTGTTAACCCACAAAGTGGTGCAATAACACAAACAACAGCTGGCGATACAAGTCATAATCTTGTTACCACAGCAGGTTCAGGAAGAACATTCTCCTTGATTATGGGCGGTGGCGGCAACTATACTTCAGGTGTATTTGCTATTCGTGATTCTACTGGCGGTACAACTGCGTTCTCATCATTTGGTGGACAAAATGCTATAGGTGCTGCCACATTTACTGGTGGTGCAATGTTAACCGTCAATGGCGGTTTGTATATCAGCGGTACTACAACAGCAACAGGCTTAATTACAGTCGCATCGGGTAACAGTTTATATTCTGCGGGTAACTTGGGCACATATGCTACCAATTACTATGTCAGAATGGGTAATCCTACGACATATACTAATGGTTGGTTCATGCCAAGTACTGGTAATTTGAACATTGGTACAGAAACTGATCAAGGTTATAAATTATATGTAAACGGAAATAGTTATCTCAACGGTGGTACTACTATTAATGGTATCACAACATCCACTGGTCCTATTATTTCTACTGGCGGTTACATACAATCTGCTAGTTATCTGTTTGCAGAAGGTAGCGGCACTGGCGGTTCAAATGCTGGTTTGATACTTGATTATAGCGGTAACGTACAATGGCAAATTTATCCAGTAACAACTGCTGGACGTTTGGCGTTTACTTCAGGCGGTGTTGAGTGGCTAAGTCTTACAAAAACTGGTTATTTAGGCGTTCAATACACATCAACACAACGCGGTGAATTGCATGGCGTTAATGGTGGCATGTATGTTAACGGTACTGTAACTGCTACATTGTTCTCCGGCTCATTCAGCGGAAGTATTTCTGGAGCTTCTACTCAAGTTAATACACAGGCAGCACCTATTGGTGGCGCATACTATCCAACCTTTGTAAACGCCAATACTGTTAACGCAACAGCAGAATCGTTATATACAACCAGTAGCTTCATTGTAAATCCATACAACAGCACAGTAGCTACTGCTGGTTTCGGTCCTATTTCTCTAGGATTTAATACTACAAACACATTTGTCAGCTCAAGTAGTGGTGTTGTTTATAACTTTGTTATCAATGCTAGACCTCGTTTCAACGGCATGATGTTGGGTAATAACGACGGCAGTAACTGGGCAGATAACAGAATCCAGTTTGATTGGTCTAGTGGTAGCTTTGCTAACATCTATGCCCAACAAGCCGTTCCATTCTTACTGGGAACAAACAACGCTGAAGTTATGCGTTTGTTGTCAGGTGGCGGTGTTGCTATTGGTACTTCGGCAGCTTATACCACAGGCGGTACAGCGGCATTAACCGTATATGACGCAGGCGCAGGTAGTTCACCAAGTATTGCTGTAGGTGCAAGTAGCAGTGACGAAATGTATGTAAGAAGATTGTCGGCTGGCAACTATCAACTACAATCTGTACAATCAGGCGGCAATGCTGGTAGCATTCAACTACAACCTTACGGCGGCTATGTAGCAATTGGTACAACAAGCCCTTCAGGTGCGTTACATGTTAAAACTAGTGCTAACTCACAATTTTACACCGTTGATAACACTGATGGTATCATCTTAGCTAACCCAAATAATACCATTGGTTTGTCTACTGCGGCCGCTGGAACTTACCCAGCAAGTGCAGGAAATACTTGGTACAAACAAGGTCCAGGTGCTACAGGTTATCATTACTTTGAAACCAACGGCAATCCAGTATACATAAACAGTAGCGGATATTTGGGTATTAATACTACAAGTCCTCAAGCAACCATACATGCTCAGTCTGGTGCAACAGCAGCGACACCACGCGGTAGTACTAATACTAAGTTCTTCTTTAGTATGTCTGGCACAACTGTCGGTACTAACTATTTTGAATTGCAATCGCCTTCAACCGCTGATTCTAGTATTTTATTCAGTTCTGGATCGAGTGGTAGCAACTATGGTATTGTTCGTTACGACGCTACGTTGTCTGCAATGTCGTTATGGACAAATGCTACACAACAATTAACTATCAATACTAGCGGTGCTCTTGGATTTGGATCTACTCCAAGCTACGGTTCTAGTGGACAAATTTTACAAAGTAACGGTACTGGCGGGGTACCAACTTGGATTAGCGTAGGTAGTTTAAGTGCAGGTAACGCAACAAACGCGAACAACGTTGCCACAGTAGGAACCAATGCTAATGCAAGTTACTATCCTGTATTTGTTAATGCTAACAATGCATCTAGCGCATACATGGCAGAGTACACAACCAGTACTTTCCAAATTAATCCAAGTAACGGTGCAATTGGTCACGGAGCAACACCAGTAGGTACTTGGGCTCCGTTCTATATTCAAGCTACAGACGGCGGCGATTCTAGAGCAGTAACTACTTGGTTTGGTACTGCATCGATTTATAACGCCGCAAGTCAAAACGTTGAAGCTAGAGTGGCCAGCGGACAACGTTTCTACTGGTATACCAACTATTGGCAAATTGGTACTGCAAGAAGTGGTGGTACTCCCTCCGACGGTTTTGTTATCAGTAACAACGGCAATACCTATGTGGTAATTGACTCGGGCGGTGGCTTAGATGTTGGTTATACTACCAGCCAAAGTGGTGCCAAGTTAAGTGTTAACGGTGCTGGCTACTTCAACGGTGCTGTAACCGCTTCTACATTTATTGGTAACTTAACTAATGCATTGACATTTAATAATGGCGGTGCTGGATCTGCTAGCGGCTCATCGTATAATAATAGTGCGGCACTTACAATATCGTTTAACACTATTGGTGCAAGTCAAGCTCCTGCTAGTTCTTATAACGGTGTAATTAGTGCAGATACACGAGCTACAAACTATCTTCCACAAGATAGAAGTGCTGGTCTATATGTTGATTTCAAACAAAATTCAACAGACGGATTAAGTGACGGTGGCACATACAACGGTGTATTAACATTTAGACCATACGGTAGCTCCACAGATTTTACTGGCGGTCAAGCTCACCAAATTGGAACTACAGACAACGGTAACTTGTGGCACAGAATGAGTAACGGCAGTGCCAATACATGGGGTAGCTGGTATAAAATTATTGATACCAATAACATCGGTAGCTATGGTTCTGGATCAGCAGGGTATACTGGCAACATTTATGCTACAGCAAATACCAGTGCGTTTGAATACGTTGTAGGTGTTGCAGCTTCTGGTTCTACCACTGCGGCTGCTACTGTAGCAACCACGGCTCCATTTGGATTCAATGCTTCATCTGGTTATGTTGGTATTAATAATACAAGTCCCAATACAAATTTACAAGTTAACGGAAATATATATTCTATTGGAAATGATACTGGATCTACAACAATCACATCCAATAGATTTAACATCCAACTTGGACCAGCACAAACTAGAGCCACTACAGCAGGTACATACTACGGTGGTATTGCATTTAATCACTTATTAAATTACAGTGGAACAACATATAACGTTGCGCCACAAGCATGGATTGGAACTAGATTATATGATACTCCAGGGTCAGAACGTGACTATCTAGTATTTGCTACTAAACCTGGTACAGGCACAACCGGAGCTGGAAATGATTTGCCTATAGAACGTATGTGTATTGATCCAACTGCTGGTTTAGTTGGTATTGGTATTACAGCTCCAGTTAGACTATTGGATGTTTACGGTACTGGCGGTTGGCAAGGTTCGGGTGGTATACGACTACAAGGTAATAACCCAGGACTTACTACAACAGATATAGCATCAGGACAGACATGGCTGACACCTGTAGTTGGCGTCAATTCGGCGGCTGATGGTTTCTTAGGATTAGGTTATGACGTTACCAGAAGCGCACATCGTTTAGTAATTAATACCAGCGGCAACATTGGTTTTAATAATACTTCTCCGGCTTATAAGTTAGATATAGCAGGCACACAATCTTCACCTATAGCTAGATTTAGAGGTACTTCGGCGGCATTAAACTATTCAGCATATACAACATCCGCAGGTGCTGATTTTGGATATATTGGATCCGGTGGTGGTGGAGCCTTTAGTGCAGGTTCAGAAAGCGATTTTGGTGTTCGTGGACAAAGTAGTGTAAACCTTGGCGTTGGCAACACCGTACATGTTTCAATTAACAGTTCTGGTAATTTATCAACTATTGCAGGTGTAGCAGATGTTACAGGTACTGGCGCCGCATTAAGAATTGCACATCCAGGTGGCGCTTCATACGCAACTTCAACTAGTGTTGTAACTGGTGCTATCAAGATTACATTACCGCAAAGTTGGACAAATACAATGATGCGTATGACCGTTAAGATTTACACTTATGACGGTTTAAGTTGCGAAATTAATCTCGGTGGCTATAACTATGCACCAGGCGTAAGCTGGTACAATACTTTTGCTGATATGACCACAGGCTCTCGTACACCTTTAAATGTGCGATGGGGTAATGATGGTACATATTGCTGCATGTATATCGGTGAAACTTCATCAACATGGAATTATCCACAAGTCTTTGTAACAGATTTTCAAGCAGGTTACAGTAACTATGCCGCTTCACAATGGGGTTCTGGTTGGTCAATTGGTTTTGCAACATCGTTTGGTACATTAACAGGCGGCACAATTTCTACTGCTGGTGTAGTTTACGGTTCTGTTGGTAACTTTACTGGTGAAGTTACAGCATACTATTCGGATCGTAGATTAAAAGATAATATCAAACCTATTGACAATGCCGTCGACAAGGTATTAAAATTAAACGGTATTACCTATAATCCAAACGATTTAGCGGCAAGTTTTGGACATGATAAAACTTTGGATATTGTTGGATTGTTTGCTGATGAAGTTGAAGCAGTTCTTCCCGAAGCTGTTAAACTTGCCCCATTTGATAGAGACCAAGATGGCAATAGTAAATCTGGAGAAAACTATAAAACAGTCCAATACGAAAAGGTTGTACCATTACTAGTGGAAGCTATCAAAGAGCAACAAGAAACTATCAAAGATCAAAATGATAAGATTTCTCGTTTAGAAGCATTAGTCGAAAAATTATTAAACAAATAAGGAAATAACGTGTCAAACACATATTCGTGGAGCATTAATACTATGAGCAGATATAAATCTGCAAACGGTCAAGATGATGTGGTATACCTAGTTCCTTGGAGGTTGGACGGAACCGACGGAACTTATTCAACCTACGTTGACGGAGCACAGCCGATTGAATTTGATTCAACTGGAACGTTTGTCGCTTATGCAGATCTTTCGAAAGAAACCGTACTAGGATGGGTCCAAACTGCCCTAGGCGATGAAAAAATTGCAGAGTACCAAGCAACTATTGATGAGAAATTATCAAATATGGCAACTCCCGTAATTATTACAGAATCCCCGCCGTGGTTTCCACCCCCTGCACTTTGAAATTTAATCAGTTAAATATACAAAATAATATTTTATACCATGGTCAAAGCCTTGGTCAATAAATAATCCAGGGAGATATAAGTGACGGGTATTTTACCAGCAACGGGGCAGCAGATTTCGATGGGCGCGGTCTACGTCGCATATGGCGGCGGGGGCTTCGCCGGTACGGCTACCCAAGCTCAATTGGCTGGTAAAAATATTTCTCTGAGTGCGGTACTAGGTGCTAGTTATGGCGGTAAATCAGCTGGTACCCAGATTAGCTTCTCGTCAACATTTGGACAGAAAGTTACACCATACACCTACTATCCTTCCCTATAATTCGTTGACAATTAGCAAAAAAATTGTTAATATAAACAAAAGGCAGGTTCGCATGATCAAAAAGACAAAACTAAACATTGCTAAACTATTAGAGTTAGCTGAATCCAATGTTAGTCAGTGGGAATTGGACAATATCGTTTATCACGATAGATACCAAAATCCAGCTACATTGGTAAAATTTCTATCACGTATTCAAGAATTAACTGCTAACAAAGCACAACTTACTATCTCTGAAAAAACTGAATTAAAGATTCTAGAAACTCTAGCTCTTGATTTGGATCAGAAAGAATGTGAAGAAATTCTAAAGAACGATGATGAAATGGTTCAAAAACGATTCATCGAAAATCTAGCACGCCAAAGCGCATTGGAAATTCTAACCAACGGAAAAGTTGATTTCGAAACAATGAATTCCATGTGTAAATTAGGTCCTGAAGATTTTATCTTAACTTCCAAACGCACACAAGACATTATTAACAGCATCCGAGAACTAGTTATTCAAGGAGAAACTTTAAGCAGTGATGTGGCGGGTGCATGAAAAAAAGTATCTTTGAAACAACCAAGTGGACTTTAAAAAAGAATAAACTTGCCGTACTAGTCCCTTGCCGTGATATGCTTCATGCGGGATTTAGTAAATGCCTTATTGAACTTGTTAAACTTAATACCATGCAAGGATTAGACACGCATGTTGTCTACGATGCCAGCACAGTTTTGTTGACACAACGCGAACGTCTTGCATTAGAAGCACAAAAAATAGGTGCTGAATATATGTTATGGTTGGATAGTGATATGACTTTTCCTCCGACCACTGCCCTAAGATTACTTGCTCATAAAGAACCTGTTGTCGCCGCGAACTATGTTCGACGACAATTACCAGCCAAAGGTGTTGCTTATCGTTCTATAGGCGATTGGAATAATCCATTGCCCTTTGATACCACAGATGATCTAGTTACAGTGGAAGGTATTGGTATGGGCTGTATGTTGGTTAAAACAGATATACTTGACAAGATTCCGCAACCTTGGTTCGAGTTTGGTTGGACACCTGAAAGCAACGACCATTTAGGTGAAGACATGATCTTCTGTCAAAAAATGGCTCAAGAAGGATACCAAGTTAAAGTAGATACTCACTTGAGTATGGAACTACGCCACTTAGGTACATGGGCATTCGGCCCAGATTTAATCGATTAAATCTAATAACAATTCTAATTTGGCTCTAATAGCCTTATTGTGAAAACTGTTTTTAACACCTTGGTGTAATGGTTTAGGCCAGTTATCAAAACTACACCAAGCGTAACCGCTGTGTTCTTCATTTAGCGTAGGAATAAATTCTTTATCCACTATCAACACATAGGTGTTATATTGAAAGTTTTGATCATTGCTAGTGAACAACTCTAAAGGAATAGTTTTTTTGATAGTAGGAGTCTTACCTACTTCTTCTGAAATTTCTCTGTTTAACGCTTCGTAGGGCGTAGCGTCAGTGGGCTCTTTTTTGCCGCCAACCAACCCCCATGTGTCCGCAGTTTTTCCCTGTGTGCGTAGTAGGAACAAAAATCTCTTTGTATCCCTGGCTAAAAATAACCCACCACTACAGATGATTTGATTTAATACATTGTTCATGTTTATATTATAACACTAATGACCACAGTAACGGATCGTACACGCCTTCGAAGCTCTTACTCCATTCTCCGTTCTTCCATACATATTGTAAACCTGTGTATGAATTAGTTATATAATATATGGATGTGGTTGTTGTACTATCGAATATAACACTCCAAGTACTACCGTCCCACTGTATAATATCATTTGCGGCTGCTTGAAAATCACTACCGTCAGTATTTTTCCATGCACCAGGCCCGCTGTAACCACCTGTTCCGAACTCAGGTACCTGATTAATACCTTCTAGTATTAGGTAACGAACTCCTCTTACAGGTCTAGTAGGAACATATGTTTCAGGATTGATAATAGCATCAATAGTTCCGCGACTGTCCACGGAAGTTGTAATAATTGTATTTCCAGGAATAGTGTCAGAATCAAAATTCAGATTCATTTGTTTGCTATCCAAAGGATTTACAGATATGTAGGCAACAATTTGATTGCCCACAGGAGTCGTTAATCGTATTTGACTTAGACCTGCTCTAAATTGACCAGGATATAAATCTAATAACGAATACCAATCTGTGTTAGATGTTGTTCCGTTTGAATCAGCTATAGATGTTTCATTAGATATTAATGAAGCTACTCCGTCTAAAACTAGCAGTTCAAAATTTCCCGGAGTAACAACTACTTCTCCAATTTGTGTTCCTAATGCAGGATAAACAGCATCTAAGTCTCCATAGGAAGAAATAAGGCCTGAATCATCTGAAAATATATTATTAATAATTTTTGTAATAATACCTAATTTTTTAACCTTAGCTGGCGGTGTAATCCATATAGGAGTTTCAAATGTTAAGTTAGCAATATCGATATCTTGATTAGTACCCTGTGGTATTTGTCTATTAGACCAAGTTGACGATTTAAGTTGTAGTACAGTCAAACTGGTCCAGTCTACATAGTTGTCGGTAGTTTGTATTTCTAAACTAGGGTTAAACAATACTGTAATTTGTTCAAGAATTTGTAATTTTTGTTCTGTGTTTGTTGCCCATATATCTGCGGCCAATGTCAGTTTATATGGACAAGGCATGATACGTTCGACGGTATAGCCACTACCTTGAGTGTTTAATAAATTGCCGTTTTCGTCCAAGGCCCTGTCTCGTATTTGTAATTTACTAACAAAGGTTGGATCTTGTAATCTAGTTTGATCATAATCTAAACTTTTAATGTAACAAGCAATAAACGGAGCATTAGGAATTGTGTTCTCGGTATTTTTCTTCAATAGTTGCGATGCTTGACGATTTGGATCGCCGTACATAACAGGAACTTGTGTAAGTTTACCAGTGCCATCTTGATAGGCAAAGTTACTAAAGGCTCTCATGAACTGAGTTAGATAGCGTCGTATTTGACCGTCGTAGAAAAAATCCATTTTTAATTATCCGCTTTAGGTTTTAACGCTTTGCTCAATGCTTGACGTTCTTTAACCACTGATCCATTGATTGTGGAAGTAGTTGAATTATTAATAAACGTACCTTTTTGTGTGTATCTATTAGAATCACCTTTAAAGGTTCCGCTGGTTGTATCTTGTGAACCAAATTCATTCATAGTCATTTGAACATTCTTAGAATATAAAATCCAATTTGATCCGTCAAATCTATAAAGGGCGTTGGGCAAATAATCTGTTCTTAAGAAAAATGCGCCTTGTGCTGGCTTGTAAGGAAATACGATACCTTGACCAAAAGGTGCGCCATTAGGTGGAATGCCGCTACCTGATAGATATCCTACATACAAATCTTTACTAGGAGTATGTAACACCATGCTGGCATCTAAAACTTGTTGGTCAATACTGGCATCGTCTAAGGTATCGCTAGTATCTGCAATATCAACCAAACCTGATGCCTTTGTAGGAATAATATAAAATGCGCTGGTATCATATCCAGCAACAGGAGCGTCTGCCATGGCTTGTTCTACTATAGAATCATTAATTTGAATATTTTGATTGTAGGTGCTTAGTAAATCTCGTAATGTACTACCATCACCGTTACCACTATCTTGTCCAAGTATTTGACTAAATTCTTGACTGTCAACCAACGGAACGCACTTAGCACGAACTAAATGTGGATACCAAGTAACACTGAATCCGCTGGTAGGACGGCTAACATCTTGGACAACATAGAATCTTTTTAATGCCACGAAATTATTATCCAATGCGTACTCGTCTTTTAGATGTGGCAATTCGATAACATCGCCAGGCATGATTTTACGTCCTAATGCTTCTACATGAGTTCTTAAATGTAGATGCATCATTACCGTGTCGTTGGTTAAAAACATACCAAACTGACTTAGATTAAAATCTAAATCCTGCATAGTGTAGATACCACGGATAACATAAACGTCGGGCTCATAGTTTCTATCACGATTTTCCATGAATAGTACGTCCTGTATTCCTAACTCCGGAGTAGGATTGGCACTGTTATCGGGAGTAGTTGGAGTAACTCCGTCAGTGGCGTTAGGGCTTGTTGGTCCTAGATACTTGTGGATAAGAACATCTGTCCCGCCCACTTGAAAGCGTTCATTTACAACGCGGTCTATGAACTTGAAATCATTGCCCTTTTCGGGTCTATATAGTGACAGTCTTGGCATACTTGTATTTATGGCTTGTTAAATTTACATTTATCACCGTGCCATCTATAATAGTTAGTTCCCGCAATTTCTCTATCACAATGTGGGCAGGTATATTTTGTCCGCATTTTTGCTCGTTCAGTCATTTTAAATAATGTTTCACTAGAATGCGATTTTCCTTGATTCCAGGCACCAATTAGTGCCGCAGTGTCTTTTCTTCTATGAGATATTAATAATTTTTCTTCAGCAGTTCTAGGAATACCTTTATTCCACGCGGTTTTTCCTTTATTTGCTTTTGAAATTTTTTCCTTAATCGTTTCTGAAGTAATTATTCCTTTCCGTAATGTTCCATATTTCTTCCTTAAAGATTCATATGTTCTGGAATTAGGTTTATATCTTTTTTGAAAATCAGCCCCATTAATTAACATTCTCCAAAAAGCCCTGTCCATTTTTATTTGTTGTTCTTTATACACCATTTTTGTTAATAACCAATGACACAAGAAATGTTCGCGGGCTGTTAGTCGAACAATATTCGATTTTAAGTTATCTCCACCCAATGATTTTGGTATAATATGATGCCTTTCTGAATATCCAGTAAGTTCTGTCCTTTGTTGGCCCGATGTTATAATATTGTAATACCAAGTGGTATACTTGTTTGTTAAATACATTGCTGATGCTCCTATAAGCGTTAGAGTAGTTGGGGATTCCCGTCCCGCGAACTGCACATATTTATATAAATATTATTATGACCGATACCGAACAATCCCGCCAAGACGTAGTTGACTATATATATGCCTTTCTTGGAGGATCAATGGTTGATGTGGAATTAGATCCTATCCATTATAATCAAGCCATCGATCGTGCGTTGGCCAAATATCGCCAGCGTAGTAGCAATGCTGTTGAAGAAAGTTATGGATTTTTAGACCTAGTGGTTGATCAAAATGAGTATATTATGCCCAAGGAAGTTATCAGTATTCGTCAATTATTTAGACGTAGTATTGGTAGCAGAACTGGTGGCGGTGATGGCGGAAGTTTGTTTGAGCCGTTCAACTTGGCTTATTCAAACACCTATCTGCTGGCCAGTACCAATATGGGCGGTTTAGCAACTTACTACGCATTTGCTTCATATCAAAAACAAGTGGGTAAAATGTTTGGTAGCGACCTTAACTTTAGCTATAATTCTACCAACCATACATTGACAGTTTCTCAACGTCCCTTTGCTCCAGAACAAGTTTTGGTTTGGATGTACAATTACCGTCCAGATTTTAACCTATTAAGTGATGTCTATGCAGGGCAGTGGTTAAAGGATTATTCCTTAGCCAATGCTAAGGTAATGTTGGGTCAAGCTCGTGAAAAATTCCCTGCTATTGCTGGACCACAAGGTAGCAGTGGATTAAATGGATCGCAACTTAAAGCTGAAGGTAAAGCCGAAATGGATCAATTAGAAATGGATCTAATTAACTACAAAACAGGCGATACTCCATTAACTTGGGTAACTGGCTAAAAATAATTGTTGACATTTGTAATCTAACTGTTATAAACTTATATATCGCTGGAGATATGTATGATTATTGGCTTTGTAGGTTTAATTGGTTCTGGCAAAGATACTGCCGCAGACTTTTTAGTAAATTCACATGGATTTAGACGAGACAGTTTTGCCAACACACTTAAAGATGCCGTAGCCGCAGTATTCGGTTGGGACAGAGTTCTACTAGAAGGTCGCACGAAGGAAGCCCGTGAATGGCGAGAACAAGTAGATCCTTGGTGGGCTAAAAGACTCGACATGCCCGAATTAACACCTCGCTGGGTATTACAATATTGGGGTACCGAAGTATGTCGTCACGGATTTCATGATGATATTTGGATTGCCAGTGTAGAGAACAAGATGCGTAAAACCACTGACAACATTGTTATCAGTG
>Ga0007852_1000365_pt1 | contig 14452 bp, 18 predicted proteins | sample CryBogCBH28Sep08_FD_71227 | JGI IMG/M metagenome (GOLD analysis project Ga0007852, IMG submission 71227) | Freshwater microbial communities from Crystal Bog, Wisconsin, USA - CBH28Sep08 | ecosystem: Environmental > Aquatic > Freshwater > Lake | place: Crystal Bog, Wisconsin, USA | collected...
CGTCCCATGGCATTCTCATATTTCTGCTGCTGATACCGAGAAAATTGCACGCAGCCTTGATCCTAAGCAGGTTATCGGTGGCCTCTTGTATTACGACGCCCAAGTTGATGATGCCAGGCACACAATGATGATTGCTCGCACTGCACGTGAGCATGGCGCAGCCCTCGTTACTGGCGCACACTGCATCGCGCCGATGTACCGCAACGGGGTTAAGGGCGAGATCGCTGGTGCGCGCGTACGTATTGAGGATGGAGCAGAGTCGCAAGAGATCGATGTTCGCGCCAAAGTAGTCATCAGCGCTGCTGGAATTTGGAACGAAGATATTTATCGCCAGTTTGGCCTTACCCCTGGCTACAAAATCAAAATGTCTAAAGGCGCGCACATCATGCTCCCTAAAGATGCAATCGATGCAAAGACCGGAATCATTCTCAAGACTGCGCTCTCAGTACTCTTCATCATTCCATGGGGCGAACAATGGCTCGTCGGAACAACCGATACTCCATATACAGAAGACCCTAATAATCCGATAGCGGATTCCGCGGACGTTGATTACATTATTGAACAAGCAAATAAAGTACTGGTTCCGCAGATTCGCAGAGAGCAAGTGCTTGCGGTGTATGCAGGGCTTCGACCATTGGTTTCGCCAGCGAAAGATTCCAGCACTACCAAGATTTCGCGCGAGCACACCGTTGACCATCCCACAAAAGGTTTTGTCAGCATTGCTGGTGGCAAATACACGACCTATCGCGTCATGGCCAAGGATGCAGTGGATGCCGCCGTGAAAGATCTAGCTAACAAGAATCTGAAAATTGGCGCATCGACCACTCGCACGATTCCACTCTTTGGCGCTGAGGGCTACAAAGAGATATTGAAAAATATCACCCATGTTGCACAGGAAAATCAATTGACGACCGCTTCGGTCAATCATTTGTTGGGCCGCTATGGAGCAGCAGCAACAGATATCTTTGAGTTGATTGCAGCCGATGCAACCTTGGGCGAGGAGTTAGTAGTCGGACTCGATTACCTGAAGGCTGAAGCGCTCTACGCAGTCACCGCCGAGGGTGCCCGCAGCCTCGAAGACATTTTGGAACGTCGCTTGCGCATCAGTATTGAAAGCCCAGCGCATGGCACAGATATCGCTACCGCGGTAGCTCACTTAGTTGCCAAACCACTTGGGTGGAGCGCTGCCGATATTGCTGCACAGATTGCTACCTATTCCGCGAAAATTGCCAGCGAGATGGTGGCCCTCTAGGTGGCTACGCTCCCGCCAAGAAATTTGCTCGGACTTCATTCATCCGACGATGAGGTTCGTGATCTCCTCACTCGCAGCAAGAACATTGCAATAGTTGGAGCCAGTGACGACCCACACCGTCCTGTCTATGGCGTATCCGAGTGGCTCTTAGATAAGACCGATTACAACCTATTTTTCGTTAATCCCCGACTTGATTCGCTCTTTGGTTTTCCGGTCTATCCAACTCTTATGGATGTGCCAGAGTGGATCGACATCGTGGATGTCTTTCGCAAATCCGCCGACGTTCCATCTGTCCTGGACGAATCAATCACAGCTAAAGCCAAATCGATGTGGATGCAGCTAGGGGTTAGCGATGACTCGGTAATGGTGCGTGGAAATAAAGCGGGGCTTTATATGGTGCAGAACCGCTGTATAAAAATTGAGTACGAACGCCTACTTGGGCTCTAGTACTAGCGCCACCGAATTAATACACCAGCGCTGATCGGTCGGGACTTCATAGCCCTCGCCTTCAAAGACATGGCCTAGGTGCGAGCCACAATTGGCGCAGAGAACTTCAGTGCGAATACGAGGCGCAAGCGAGGCATCTTCGCGCAGAATTACCGCATCATCTGATCTCGGTGCGTAAAATGACGGCCAGCCGCAGCCAGAGTGAAACTTAGTCTCGCTCTTAAAGAGTTCGTTGCTGCAAGCCTTGCAGCGATAACTACCGACTACATCGGTGTCGTTGTACTCACCCGTGAATGGACGCTCGGTTGCCGCGTGACGCAAAACCTCGTACGACAACGGATCAAGTGTCGCCTTCAGCTCGGCCTCATCAAGTGTGACGGGAAATTCCGGTGTGGAGTCGCTACTGCTCATGTGGCAAAGATTACCTATAAGTGAGCGGCAGCGCTGATCGCTTCGGATTGCGATACTGAGCGGTGAGCCTAGACTGGGAGCATGAAGAAAAAAGCGAGTTCATCCGTAGATCTGCACCCAATCATCGCCGAGCGTTGGAGCCCTCGCTCCTTTGATGGCACCGCCGAGATGAGCGTTCCTGATCTGACCGCTCTTATTGAGGCGGCTCGTTGGGCACCATCATCAAATAACTCGCAGCCTTGGCGTTTTGTCATTGCTCGTCGAGGCGACCACCACTTTGCTCAGTTGGTAGACACCATGGCTGGCTTTAACAAGATGTGGGCGCCAAAGGCAGCAGCACTCATCTTCGTTTTGGCGAATACCGTCAACGACGATGGCTCTCCTCGTATTGCCGCTCTCTATGACGCAGGTCTAGCAGCTTCGCTTCTTACAGTAGAAGCGCACCATCGCGGCTTGGCAGTTCACCAGATTGGCGGCTTCGACCAAGAACAAGCGAAGAGCGCTTTCAATATTCCAGCCAACCTCACTCCGATTGTTATTTTGGCCGTTGGAAAGCAAGCACCCGCTGAAGAACTTGAAGACAGCACCTTGCTTGAACGCGAAATCGCAGATCGCGTGCGCAAGCCGCTAGATGAGTTGATTATCGGTGGCTCGCTCTAAGAAGCTAGGCCCCAAGGCGATTCTTGCTTTGGGGCTTTTCTCATTACTCACCACCACCTCTTGCGTTCACGCAGGTGCCATGGGTTCTGGCAATAACTTTGAAGACGCCCAAGTGGGGCTGGATTATGTCGTGTATCAACCACTTAATACGGTCGGCATGAAACTACTGAGTTTCACTTTGGCTCCATGCAATAACAATCACGACGAGGCAGTGGTTGCCAATTATGGCAACGCTACATCTCATTTAACTGTGATAGAACGCTCACGAACCTATAGTTGTTCATACAAACCGCACCTAGCTGCGCATGAATCCGAAAAAACTCTTGCCAAGGCTGGTTCGGGATATCTCACTGGAACTCAGTTGACTCTGGTTACACGCGGTTTAACGACAACCCAAATCAACGCAATTATTACTTCGTTGTCGACTAAGTATCCGCGTCCTAAGCAGTAAGAATTGCGAAAGTGCGCGCTATTGCAGAATATTTACTGCGCGCGCGATAACAAGTCCCACTGTAACTAACGAAGTTGCGCTCTGAATCATCATCAGCAACTTGGCCCAACGACTCAGCGGCAGCACATCGGTTGGACTAAATGCGCTGGCATTTGTGAAGGATGTATAGAGATAGTCGAAGAAACCTGGATGCCAATGTTCTGGAGCGTATTCCGGAGAACTCATCTGAGGGAAGAGAAAATCTGGAAAAGGAATGAGTGCTTCAGCGCGCGCGCCTGGGCCACCACGATCGAACTCCCAGTACCAGAGACTAAAGACGACGATATTGGTGAGCCAGATAGAACCACCAAAAGCTAATAAGTTTGTTGGGCTCTTGACTGATGAGTGAATGATTCCGTCAACCAAACGAATTGCGGAGCCAACGTTGCTCACGGTCATCACGCCAGCGAGAGTTACTCCGAGCCACCAACTTGGTTTATGGTGTTGATTAATTCGCCCTGGACTAATCGCAAAGAGGGCGAGCATCAGAACAGCTTCGACGCCACAAATGTACGGCTGAATTTTTAATGACATCGATGCTGGCAATAAATATTGCAACACGATGACAATCGCTACCACAAAAGAGACTGGCCAACGGTGTTCACCGATGTGGGGCTTGTGCCAGTGTGGAAGACTCAATGGAGTTCCTTTCCAACCTGGGGCTTTTGCCACAGGGTCAAGACTGACAGCGTAGCCTTTTGAACCGCTAGTTGACCTTCAGGTGCATACATAGTGTCGACACATGATGGACTGAGATTGCAGGACCAGGTGGTGAGTCCCGCATTGAATACCGCGGCACCCGAAGGTGTGGTGAACCAGGTGGTCTGACCGACTGGTGCGTTTTTCAAAGCTTTGTCGTGATTGGGATCGCGCCAGTGAAGGTTGCCCGAAAAGATGACATGAGTATCTGGTGGTGTTGCCAGGGTTGGCTTAATCGCTTCGGCTTCAGTGTCGCTAGAGATATCTTTGATCGTTGCGCCGTTTGGAAGATTCAGCCAGCTTGGCACTGAAACTGGGTCTAAGTTTCCGTAGACGTGAACGCCATCGGTCTCTTCGCCAGTGAAAAGACTTGGTGGTGTATTCAGACGCGTGTTAGCGAATTCAATGGTGACATCATTCAGATTGGTATCGGGATCTTGAGTTGAGCTGCGATACATAATCGCATGGCGATTAGCGCCAGATGGAGATGGCGCTAAGCGAGTCTGCCAATAGGCAGTATTTGCGCCGAAGATTGCAATGTTAATGCCATGATTTCGCGCTGCCACGAATGATTGGAACATACGATGCGTGAAGTATTCGGCGTGGCCACCAAGAATGACGCCGTTATAGTGCGTGAGAAGTGATGGTGTTTGATCAATATCTAAATCGGTAACCTGATCGATATTGATGCCGTTTTCTTCCGAGAATTGGATGAATGGAATTGCATCGCGTTGCAATGCAAACGCACCGCTACCCACGAGCGGGCGATCCATTGAGGCAATTCGACTGCGCTCGTTCTCATCGGCTTGACCATCGGCGCCAGGTCCAGAGTAAGCCGACCTTCCGCCAAAACTGTTGTACATGGTCCAGGTGAGGACTGACTGCATCATGACAAGAGACGATGAACCGATTGGGCTGCGCACAATGAGCGGTGCTGTATTTTCAATTTTTCCAGATGGTCCAAACGACATGATGAGGTAGAAACCTGGCGTCCAATCTTGACCGATAGTGAAACTCGTTGTCTTGGGCCATTCGGCTTCGGTATAGAGCGTGCCATCTTTCGATGTCGTTACGCCGTGCTGTTTCAGATTCATGGGCTTTGAAGCCCACACTTCGCGTGCACCCGAGCCGCCGTAATATCCAATGCGCCAAGCTTCGAAGTGGCGCGCTCCAACCGGAATTGGATTCTTTTGAGATTCATATAAACCGGCATGGATCGTGACTTCATCACCACAGGTCACCGAACTCTTATCTAGCCAGAGCGCACTTCCTTTGGCGTTATAGAGCGTGAGGCTGCTCCAGTCAGAGGAAGTCATGTGGACGCCGGGCTTCTGATTTTCCTGCGCCACCCAGTTTGCTGGCAGTGCTGGGCAACCATTCGAGTTGTAACTGCCCAGGTCTGCCGGGAAGTTAGTCTGCAGCGATTGCCCAAAGCTCTCCATCGGCTGATTGGGGATATCCGCGTGGGTGATCAGGTGGGGTAGCAAAACCTGACCCTGGTGGCGAGAAACAAGCAGGTAGGAGCCGCCCGCGCCAAGCAAGAGCGAGCCAAGCGAGATGGCCAGGATGAGCGCTATGAGGCGAGTTTTTTGGTCTGTGAGCGAAAATTTCATAGGTCGCGATTCTACCTGTAGCCTTTGCTCCTGCTCACTCGAGAGATGTGGGCTAGAAGGCCCCCATAGCTCAGTCGGTAGAGTGTTTCCATGGTAAGGAAAAGGTCATCGGTTCGATTCCGATTGGGGGCTCGCACGACATCCTTGGCGGGGTAGCTCAGCTGGTAGAGCATGCGGCTCATAATCGCAGTGTCGTCGGTTCAAGTCCGATCTCCGCTACCAAGTTACCTAAATCGGCCTCGATTTAGGTAAATCTCCACTTTGAAGTAATCTAATCTCTCTGAAGTCACCCGCTGGTGGTGAAGTTACAAATAAAGGAGCACGACCATGGCAAGCAAGAGCGCGGATGTCCGCCCAAAGATCACTATGGCCTGTGTTGATTGCAAAGAGCGTAACTACATCACTAAGAAGAATCGCCGCAACGATCCAGATCGCATGGAACTGAAGAAGTTCTGCCCACGTTGCAAGAGCTCAACAGTTCACCGCGAAACCCGCTAACACTCGTGCTTAATCCCGACCTCGTCGGGCGTACCGTTGCAGGTACTACCGCAACAAAAATTTCTCAGGAAGCGATTTCGGCTTTTGCGCGCTCGCTCGGCGAAAAAAATACCGAGAGCGCACCACCAACATTTGGGATCACTATCTCCCTCGAGCAATCTCAATCCTTATTGCAAGCATCTGGTTTGGATTGGAGCCGAGTAGTCCACGGCGATCAGCGCTTTGACATTAAACGTCCCATTGTTGCTGGCGATGAGCTTCGTTGCGATGTCACCATTGAAAGTGCTCGCATTGTTGCGGGAAATGAAATTGTTACAGTCCGAGGCGATCTCATGACAGATTCAGAGCTCGTTGTCAGCACCTGGTCAACGTTGGTGTTTCGAGCATGAGCACATTCACCGCAGGACAAGAGTTAGCTCCGAAGAGTTTCTTTATTAATCGAGCACAACTCGTTGATTATGCCCAAGCAAGTGGCGACCACAATCCAATTCACCAAGACGAAGCCGTTGCGATTTCGGTCGGACTACCGAATGTCATTGCCCATGGCATGTACACGATGGGTCTCGTCGGTAGCTACATCAGCGAGCTTGTTGGTGGTAGCGAAAAGATTAAAGAATTTTCCGCTCGATTCACGAAGCCAGTTGTTGTTCCAGCAAACACTGATGTTGAACTTATTGTGAGCGCAACGGTTGCCGAAGTCTCTGAAGCCGGAGTTCGACTAGAACTGAGCGCAGTCTGCGACGGCGTAAAAGTATTGGGCATGGCCAAAGCTCTTGTCGCGCTCTAAGCACGCGCTTTAGGATCACATCATGACCCGGTTAGCAGATCTCACCACGCTTCATGTGGGTGGGCCGGCTCAGAGACTTATCTATGCAACGAGCGAAGCAGAATTAATTACAGCGGTGCAGGAAGCAGATTCGAATCAAACACCGCTTCTGATTCTTGGTGGCGGCTCCAATGTGTTGGTCAGCGATCAAGGATTTCCAGGCACAGTCATCGTCGTTCAAACTCAAGGTAACTCTTATGAGATCGATGCGTGCAGTGGTGGCATGTTGCAAGTAGCGGCAGGTGTTTCCTGGGATGATTTTGTGGCTTTCACTCTTGAAAAGAAATTAGCGAACCTTGAATCTTTAAGCGGAATACCTGGAACCGTCGGAGCTGCTCCCATTCAAAACATTGGCGCGTATGGCCACGAGGTTGGTGAAGTCATTGCTCGAGTGCGTGCATACGATCGCACCAAAAAAGAGATTCACACCTTTACCGCAAGTGAATGCGGGTTTGGTTATCGGACATCAGTTTTCAAAGCTGAATCAGATCGTTACGTCATACTTGATGTGACCTTCCAACTTCGTCGCGGCGAGAGTTCACTACCGGTGTTGTACGCGGAACTTGCAAAGGAACTTGGTGTAGAAGTTGGCGCACGCGTTCCCACTCGCGAGTTGCGAGAAAAAGTGCTGAAGATTCGTCGTGCAAAAGGCATGGTTTATGAAGCTGGCTCTTCTGAAAATATTTGGTCAGCAGGCTCTTTCTTCACCAACCCAATTGTGAGCGCGGCATTAGCTGACGCGTTGCCACCCGATGCGCCAAGATTTGTACAACCCGATGGCCAGGTTAAATTGTCGGCTGCATGGCTGATGCAACATGCAGGCGTAGCTAAGGGTGAGGTTTTTGGCGGTGCAAGAATTTCTGATCGCCATGTATTAGCTCTGACGAATGCGGGGAGCGGCACCGCTTCTGACATTGTGGAACTTGCACGGATTGCTCAAGCAAAAGTAAAAGCGCACTTTGGAATCGACCTGACTCCAGAAGTGCGCTTTGTAAATATTTAGTAGTGCGCTTTATTTAGCTTCGCTCAGAAGTTTTTGGACTCGAGTAATTCCTTCAACGATGTCGGCATCACCGAGCGCATAAGAAAAGCGAAGATATCCAGAAGGACCAAAGGCTTCACCCGGTACTGCTGCAACTTCAGCCTCCTCCAAAATCAGCGTTGCGAGTTCGGCAGAAGTTTGTGGGCGCTTGCCACGAATCTCTTTGCCAAGCACGCCTTTGACTGATGGATACACATAGAAAGCACCAGTAGGGGTAGGGCAGAAGACTCCAGGAATCTGGTTGAGCATCTCCACAATCAACTGACGACGACGATCAAAGGCAACACCCATCTCATGTACTGCAGTGAGGTCGCTGGTGAGCGCTGCGATTGCGGCGCGCTGCGAAACATTCGAGACATTTGAGGAGAGGTGCGATTGCAGATTAGTTGCTGCCTTGATGACATCCTTAGGACCGATCATCCAGCCAACCCGCCAACCAGTCATCGCATAAGTCTTCGCCACACCGTTAAGAATGATGGTTTGATCAGCAAGTTCTGGAACTACAACAGGCATGCTTGGCGCGGTTGCTCCGTCATAAAGCAGGTGCTCATAAATTTCATCTGCAATTACCCAGATGCCATGTTCGAGTGCCCAACGACCAATCGCTTCAACTTGTTCGCGTGAATAGACCGAACCAGTTGGGTTGGATGGTGAACAGAAGAGCAGCGCTTTGGTATTTGGAGTTCTTGCTGCTTCGAGTTGTTCGACAGTGACAAGATAGTTCTGAGTTTCATCTGCAAAAACTTCTACCGCTGTTCCACCCGCGAGCTTGATGCACTCGGGATATGTGGTCCAGTACGGCGCAGGAAGAATTACTTCATCGCCGGGATTAATAATTGTCGCGAATGATTGATAGACGGCTTGCTTTCCACCATTGGTAACAAGAACTTGGTCTGCGGTAATTGCGTATCCGGAATCACGGAGCGTCTTAGCCACAATTGCCTCGCGGAGCTCTGGTAGTCCAGGAGTAGGGGTGTAGCGGTGGTTCGTAGGGTTCGCTGCAGCGGTAATCGCGGCTTGAACCACGTAATCCGGGGTAGGGAAGTCTGGCTCGCCTGCGCCAAAACCGATGACGGGCTTGCCAGCTGCCTTGAGGGCCTTGGCCTTGGCATCAACAGCCAAGGTGGCTGATTCTGCGATCGCGGCGATTCGGCTGGAGATACGTGGATGGTTAGCGCTGCTCATATCCGAAGTATGCCCGAACTCTGCTGTGGGTGAGCCGGTGAGTGGGCGAGCGGGCAGGTCAGCAGGGGAGCTCCCCGGTTTTGCTCTGGTCGATCTGACCCCTAGACTTGCCGGTCTGGCGCTTGCAAAAGGTCATGATGACCCCTGTCCGTAATGGGTTTCATGCCGGAGAAGGTGCCCGAAGGGCAGTAGCTCAACTGGCCAGAGTTCCGGTCTCCAAAACCGGCGGTTGGGGGTTCAAGTCCCTCCTGCCCTGCTCTGCGAACGTAAAGGAAAAAAGGAGTACACCGTGAGTGATGTAACTGATGAGAAGCACAGCACTGAAGAAGCTCGAGGCATCTTCGGTCGCATGGGGCTTTTCTATCGCCAAGTCCTTGCTGAACTACGCAAGGTTGTCTGGCCAACTCGTAATCAGTTAACAACATACACAGCTGTCGTACTCGTATTCGTTGGTTTCATTATCGCCGTTGTTTCAATTTTAGATACAGCTCTTACCAAGCTCGTCTTCTGGATCTTTGGTTAAGGAGCCCAGATGTCATTAGAGAATCCATTTTTCGAAGAGACCGTTGCGCCGCAAAGCGCTCCTGTTGCAGTTGATGCATTCGAGGCTGCGCTCGCAGCAGAAGCACCAACTCACTCTGACTCCGCTCCTGCGGAAGTAACAGAAGATGTTGCAGTTGTTGAAGAGATCGCTGCAACTGACGAGAGCAATTCAGATTCTGAAGAAGTAATTGAGGAAGATGACGAAAAGGCCGAGTTCCGTCGCGCCCTTCGTAGCGCTCCTGGCGACTGGTACGTCGTTCACTCGTATGCGGGTTATGAAAAGAAGGTCAAGGGCAACTTGGCTAACCGCGTCGCAGCGTTGAACATGGAAGATTACATTTTCCAGGTAGAAGTACCTGAAGAAGAGATCACCGAAATCAAAAATGGTCAGCGCAAGAATGTAAAGCGCAATGTTTTCCCTGGCTATGTCTTGGTTCGCATGGATCTCACAGATGAGTCATGGTCATGTATTCGTAATACTCCTGGTGTTACTGGATTCGTGGGCAATGCTCACCACCCATCACCACTCACACTTGATGAAGTGGAAGCGATTTTGGCACCACGCCCAGCGAAGCCTGGTAGCAAGGCTGAAATTAAAGTTGTTGATTTCGAAGTTGGCGAGTCCATCACTGTTATGGATGGCCCATTCGCAACTCTTCCTGCAACTATCTCCGAGATCATGCCAGAGCAGGCAAAGCTCAAGGTCTTGGTTTCAATCTTCGGCCGTGAGACTCCTGTTGAACTTGGCTTTAACCAAGTTCAAAAGTTGTAAGCACGCTGCAACAGACTTTTTATAGAAAAAACGAGAGAGAGAAAAGAAAAAAATGGCACCAAAGAAGAAGGTAACTGCACTTATTAAGTTGCAGATCCAGGCAGGCGCTGCCACACCAGCTCCACCAGTGGGTCCAGCCCTTGGTCAGCATGGTGTAAACATCATGGACTTCGTTAAGGCGTACAACGCTGAGACCGAGTCACAAAAGGGTCAGATCATCCCAGTAGAAATTACTGTCTACGAGGATCGTTCTTTCACATTCATCACCAAGACACCTCCAGCATCACGTTTGATCCTGAAGGCAGCTGGCGTTGAAAAGGGTTCACCAGTTCCACACAAGACCAAGGTTGCAAACATCACCCAGTCACAAGTTGAAGAGATTGCCAAGCTCAAGATGGCAGACCTCAATGCAAATGACTTGGCTGCAGCAAGCTTGATCATTGCAGGAACAGCACGTTCAATGGGAATCACTGTTTCCTAAATTTTTACCACCCCGAGAAGTGGGAGGAGCACGCTGCTCCGTTACACCACAACTCCCTACAAGCACCAACAAGAGGAGAAGAAATGAAGCGCAGTAAGAAATACACAGAGGCAGCAGCAAAGGTCGATGCAAAGAACCTTTACTCACCTCTCGCAGCTGTAAAGCTCGCAAAGGAAACATCTGTCACTAAGTACGATTCATCAGTCGAGGTTGCTCTCGTCCTCGGCGTGGATCCAAAGAAGGCAGACCAAGCAATTCGTTCAACCGTCATTTTGCCTCACGGAACAGGTAAGACTGCTCGCGTCTTGGTATTTGCTGGCGGCGAGCGCGCTGAAGAAGCACGCGCAGCTGGTGCTGACATCGTCGGTGCAGATGAATTGATCGAAGAAGTATCAAAGGGTCGCTTGGACTATGACGCTGTGGTCTCAACACCAGAGCTCATGGGTAAGGTCGGACGCCTTGGAAAGGTACTCGGACCTCGCGGTTTGATGCCTAACCCAAAGACAGGAACTGTGACACTTGATGTCGCAAAGGCTGTTAACGATATTAAGGGCGGAAAGATTGAATTCCGCGTAGATAAGAACTCAAACCTTCACTTCATCATCGGTAAGGCATCATTCACAGCTGAGCAATTGGCTGAGAACTACGCTGCTGCGATCGAAGAAGTTATGCGTGCGAAGCCATCATCTTCTAAGGGTCGCTACCTGAAGAAGGCTTTCGTCTCGACCACCATGGGTCCTGGAATTCCAGTAGATACCTCAGTGGCTCGCGAAGGCGGCCCATACATCCAGTAGTACGCCTGCTGGACTATCTGAACGTAAGCGAGGGTAGGGCTATGTGATCGTGGGATTTGATCTCACACGGTCAGGTGCCCTACCCTTTGTCTATCACCAAAGACTGCAGGTCTTTTTTGGTGGCCTTAATGGGCCGCTGAAAGTTAATTCTCGAAAGAGAGCCCGCATAGGTACACACGAAAACCTCGTGCGCACTTATGCGCCGGGGATTTTTTTATTTCCGGCGTGGTGAAGAGTAGAAAGGGAGCTAATGGCTCGTTCTGATAAAGAAGCAGCTGTTGCTGGGCTAACGGAAGATTTCCGTACCGCCAGCGCAACTGTTCTCACTGAGTACCGCGGACTTACCGTGGCTCAGATGAAGCAACTTCGCCGTTCACTTGGTGCAGACACCAAGTATTCAGTCGTGAAGAACACCCTCACCAAAATCGCTGCAAAGAGCGCTGGTGTAGATCTCGCTGATGATCTACTTGCCGGTCCTTCTGCAATCGCGTTTGTTAAGGGCGATCCAATTGATGCAGCTAAGGGTCTTAAGAATTTCCAGAAGGAGAATCCAGCACTTGTTATCAAGGGTGGAATCTTCGATGGTAAGGCCGTTACATCTGCAGAAATTATGCAACTTGCTGATCTTGAATCTCGTGAGGTTCTGTTGGCAAAGCTCGCTGGCATGATGAAGGGCACAATGGCCAAGGCCGCACGTACCTTCGATGCTTTGCGTATCAAGTTGGAAGCCGGCGCGCCAGCTGAAGCATCATCAGATGCTGCAGTGGCCACCGAAGCTCCTGCTGCTGAAGTAACCACTGAAGCACCTGCTGCTGAAGAAGCAGCTCCTGTTGTTGAAGCTGAGGCTCCAGTAGCTGAAGCAACCGAGACCCCAGCTGAATAAAGAGAAAAGGACCATATAAAAATGGCTAAATTGTCACAAGCAGATTTGCTCGCACAGTTCAAGGAGCTCACACTCGTTGAGCTTTCAGAGTTCGTCAAGGCATTCGAAACTGAATTCGATGTAACCGCTGCAGCTCCTGTAGCAGTTGCTGCTGCAGGTGGAGCCGCTGGCGGCGCTGCTGCTGCAGATGCTCAAGATGAGTTCACACTCATCCTTGAGGATGCAGGTTCACAGAAGATTGCAGTTATTAAGGAAGTTCGCGGAATCAATTCAAGCCTCGGCTTGAAGGAAGCGAAGGACCTTGTAGACGCAACTCCTGCAACCCTCATCGAAAAGGGCACAAAGGATGCAGTCGAGAAGGCAAAGGCAGCTCTCGAAGCAGCTGGCGCAAAGGTCACCATCAAGTAACCTGGCTTTACTCGAAGTACCCTCGAAGAGAAATCTTCGGGGGTATTTTTTATGCTCGCGGCACCGAGTTCACCCGTACATTCCCCTCAAAAAGGGGACGAAAATGTACTTTTCTCACCCGCTCAACGGGTTAGGTTTTAACTATGAAACCCCGCAAGAGCGCCTCGCCTGCACAAGAAATTGTGGATGCCGAGTTTTGGCGCACGGTCGAGGAGATTAACGAAGTCGAGCGCCAGTTGACTAAATCCCGCCGTACGGCCAAGCGCACTCGGGACCTAGCGGCTTTGAATGATGCCATTGTTGACATGATGAGCCGAGAATTCGAGCCCAATCTTCCGGATCTTCCGGTCCTTCCGCTCATCCCTGAAGTGGCGAGCCTCAAGTCGAGCAAGCGCCGCAAGAAGGCTGCCTAGACTCTTCAGAGTAGATCAGGTCAGTTCAGGCCAGCAGCCCGCTTATATCAGGAATGTCCCCCAATTGGACATATATCCACAGAAGTGGGTACTCTGACCCTTCAATCTTTTACCCTTTTAGGTCAGGCATATAGCGGCCGCGACCTTTGAGCAGACCTGCACGCAAGACCCACGCATCTGGAGGAACCTTGGCCGCGAAGTCAAAATCACATGCCCCTGCACGAGTCTCTTTTGCAAAGATCCGCGAACCCCTCGAAGTACCAAATCTCCTCTCACTACAGCTAGACAGTGTTGATTGGTTGCTTGGTAACGACGCATGGCGCGCTCGCTTAACTCATGCAGAGAAGTCGGGCCGAGGCGAAGTCCCAAAGCAATCTGGTCTCGAAGAAATCTTTGAAGAGATCTCACCAATCGAAGACTTCCAAGGCAAGATGAGTCTTTCATTCCGCGATCACCGCTTTGAGCCACCTAAGGCAACAATCGCAGAGTGCAAAGAGCGTGACATGACCTACAGCGCACCACTCTTCGTCACCGCAGAATTCACAAATAACGAGACCGGCGAAATTAAGTCACAGACTGTCTTCATGGGTGACTTCCCATTGATGACTCCTCGCGGAACATTCGTTATTAATGGAACAGAGCGTGTTGTTGTTTCACAGATCGTTCGTTCTCCTGGTGTTTACTTTGAGCGCACCATCGAGAAGGCGTCTGACAAGGACATCCTCACTGCAAAGATCATTCCAAGCCGCGGTGCTTGGTTGGAATTTGAAGTTGATAAGAAGGATCTCGTTGGCGTTCGTATCGATCGTAAGCGTAAGCAATCTGTCACCATCTTCTTGAAGGCTCTTGGTTGGACCGAAGAGCAGATTCTTGAACAATTCGGTGAGTTCGAATCAATCCGCGCAACTCTCGAAAAAGATAACGTCAAGACTCAAGATGAAGCCTTGCTTGATATCTATCGCAAGCTTAGTCCAGGTGAGCCACCAACGAAGGAAGCTGCACAGAATCTCATTGAGAACCTTTACTTCAATCCAA
>Ga0007852_1000367_pt1 | contig 14437 bp, 28 predicted proteins | sample CryBogCBH28Sep08_FD_71227 | JGI IMG/M metagenome (GOLD analysis project Ga0007852, IMG submission 71227) | Freshwater microbial communities from Crystal Bog, Wisconsin, USA - CBH28Sep08 | ecosystem: Environmental > Aquatic > Freshwater > Lake | place: Crystal Bog, Wisconsin, USA | collected...
GAATCAATAATTATAATTCCATAAGAATTAGCTAGACTGCCAAGTGCGACTGTGAATGCTGCTGTTACCTCTAGAGGCAAATAGTATAGCTTCTCAAATAAGTAACATGAATGTAATCTAAAATCTGCAGTATCTATATTAAGATTAATACCAGCATCACCATAAACCCTTAAATTACAATCATTACCACTACAATCCGCTTCTAATGAAGTCTCGCTAAGGCCTCCTTGAGCAACATCTGCCACCTGTAAATAACCACACGTGTATGAAACTCGAGCGCCCGGTGTTGAATTATTCTCGCTACCAAAACTCGCACTTAAGCTTGCAGTCTGTGGTACTGGATAGGGTTCGTGCCCCTGATTCCCGGCGAGCCATTCCGTCTTTAGACTAAACTTGGCATCACTTGAAGTTTGAATTGATTTCCAATTATAATTGTTTAGTAAATCATATAATTGTGCTTGGGTAAAACCAAGGGGGTAAGCGGTGCCGGGTCCTACTAGAGAAGCGTCCGTAATGGGCGTTGCACATACTGGAAATGCTCCAAGAGTAATTACGGCAGGAGTTGGCATTGCTTAAAAAACTCCCTCTTCGTACTCTTCTTCCGTTATCTCATCTATAGTTTCAACAGAGTCGGTCTCCACCGGAGAGAGGGTCGCTTCCTCCAGCATACCGTCGATAACTTCCTGTTCGGATAGTGATTGCTTACTCTCAAGGAATAGCTCTTCCCCATTCTCTAATGTTACTTTATAATATTTCATTTTAGTGTCTCCTTCTGTGTGTAAAAACTGATTTTCCTCCAGACATTTTATTGAGTGCTTTTGCTACTATGCAGCTTAATATAATTAATAGGAAGATTGGGCCAGATCCTTCATTGTATTTATCCATATTGTATTAATAGTCTATTCTGTTATCAAAGTAAAGTTTTCATTTCCGATTTTCTGATTATGCTCAACGCACTCTCCGTCGAGGGCACGGAGATATGCGTCACCCTTGGCGGTGATCCGTCTGCCGCCCTGTGCCACCTCCATGAGCCCGTGCTTCAACAAGTAAAGCTCAAACTCACTACGGATAGCATTGACAGACAATCCGGTAACCGCACTCAAATTTGTGAGCGAACAAGTGCCACGTTCCTTGAGAACCTTGAGAACTTGTAGCTCGGTATTCTCCAAGCCCAAGGGAAGAATTCCTAGGACGCACTTGAGTTCCTCCCACTCCTTCTTGCCGATATCGTGAACGTTGTGCCGCATTGCAAATTGCGTGATGTTATCTTTGGCCATGAGAGTTGCATTTCTGGCATTACCACGGCATGTGGAACTGATCTGCTCTAAAATCTCTGGTGAATAAGTAATCTCATCACTATTAGTCTCTACAATTTTAGCAAGATCCCCATAATTGTATTCCTCCATATGAACCATCTTGCACCTGTCCTTGAGAGGGGTGATAACCTTCTGTGGGTCAGTCGTTGCAAAGATGAACGATACCTTGGTAAAGTCGAACTCGATATTGTAATCGTCGAACCGCAAAGTATTCCGGTTGTGTTTGTTCGGATTAAGAACAGTCAATAGGCAAGTCTGAACACTCTCTGGCATCTCGTGCGCCTCGTCAAAGAACACGGTGATGTGCTGGTCACGGATGTAGGTCAGGGCAATATCCTCCACAAACTGGCGCACGTTCTTGAGCGTCGAGCAGTTGATGGTCAACATCGGCTTGACACGACCCAACGTTTTCGAACGGAGGTTCTTGGCGACCTGTGTGGCCAACATCGTTTTACCCTGTCCACGCTGACCGACGACAAACAAGTGAGGGAGAATCTCGCTCTTCTCGAATGCGTCGATGTAGAATGACAGGACTCGCTTGGTCTTGTCTTGACCAATCATTTCTTCAAAGTAGTTTTCCATACCCTAGGTATATATAAATTTTAAAACCGTGTCAATAGGATTTATTCAAAACTTTCAAGCTCTACCGAAACCTTTGGGACTAGCTCGGTTAAGAGTGGCCCAGCCTTAAACTCCTCTTTTTGGGGTTCGGCTTCATCAAAGCTCTCCAACTCCACATCTGCCTTTCCTCCGGCAACAGCGGCGACCAAGGCGTCCGGCTTGGCGTCGATCTTCTTTCCGGCGAGGCCTAGCATCTGTGCGTATCTACCCCATACGATTACTCGTGCGTTTGGCTTAAGCGTAGCATTAAGCTCCGCTAGCGATACACTCATAAAGCTTCCGCTTCCTGCTTTCCTGCCTCTCTTTGTACTCATTGTTTTTTTATTAGTTTTTAATTGTGGTGCTCTAGGAGAGACTCGAACTCTCACGCCTTGCGGCACGGGTGCCTAAAACCCGGGCGTCTGCCAATTCCGCCACCAGAGCATAAATATATATTACAACTGTTTTACCCAATAGTCAAATTAAAATTAATTTTTATTCGTCCTCTGTTGTGAGTGACAATTTGGGCAAAGAAACTTTAAATTCTCAATACGGTTATTAAGGAAATCCTCATCTATATGATGTACCTCTAGCGTTATAGGTAAATTATTATAAGTATCTCTTATTCCACAGTCATTACATATGTGTTGTATGCCAGCATCTATTAATGCATTTCTTAATCTACGAATACTTTCCCTTCTGCCCTTTCTGTTATAGACTAAAATATCATTTGTTTCTAATTTCGCTGGACCACCGGAATGATTGGGGCCACAATTGGATCTTCTACCAAGAAAATGGTCGGTATTTATACCACAGTGTTTTATTCGTGTTTTTATATGAGAATGGTTACCGCCACTAAGTTTTAAATTTAATTCTTTTAATACTCCATAAATAGAAACGTTTCTTTTAACTATTTCTTCTAGAATTTCTTTTGTATACTTGGTATTATTAATGGCCATATAATATATTACACTACTGTATACTCATTATACGTAAATTTAACGCATATTCCAATATATATTAGTAAACTCATTATTTGGCATTTTTCTATTAGCTTTTTCGGGTCGCTTATTTGCCCGGATCGCGCTAGCAAATACCACTTATTTGGCGATCTCGCGTTAGCAAATACAGGTTACCGGGTCGCTTATTTGCCGGGTTTTCGTTAGCAAATTCGGGATGGAGGAAGCTGAGGGATTCGAACCCTCGGTACATTGCTGTACGGCTGTTTAGTAAACAGCTGCTTTAGACCGCTCAGCCAAACTTCCTTATTTGCCCGGATCGCGCTAGCAAATCCTTAATATAATACACCCTCCATCTTTTTATTTCTATTATTTAGATGTGGCAGTACAGATAATTCTTTTGCCTTTGCCTCTACTTCTATATCATAGGGAGAGTCTGGCATTACTGTTACGTAGTCTGAATGTGCCGGGTCTTTCTCGTGCTTCTTACCTTCGCTCCAGTGCTGTACCGGATCATGGGGTGCCCAAGTGTCTGCCGTCATTTTAATTATTTGTTTTAAATTTAAATCACTGGTGTCAGGATTAATTAATAGATGATGAAAGTCTAGGGTAATAGGTACTCTAGGAAAGTGCTTACGAATATTTGAGGGAGTCCAATATCCATTCTGCTCGTTCTCGAATACTAGCCTGTCCATAACACCATCGGAAAGCTTACCGAGGCTCTCATTCACATAGGGAACAACGTCCTCACCCTTGGAGCCGTTGCTTATATGAATGTTAATTGGACATCTTTTATCCTTTGGTAGTTCTAATAGGTTTAATAATTGTGCATGATACTCTAGATTCTTAATAGAATTGAATCTTACATTTGGAGAGGGTGAACTGATGCTGACAAACTGGCCGGGGTGTACCGTGACCCTGCCACCCATACTGAGGTACTCTGAGAGCGCGCGCCGGGCGCCCTCACTTATACGCCGGGCCGAGTTGTCAACCAGCGCCAGTTCCCACAGGTGTCCCCAAGTGTCGTGATCAGCAAAAGGAATCATATCACTGGAGATCCTATATAGAAATATCTTATTTGTAATATTCCAACGAGTAATTTTTTCTAGTAGGTCAAAATTATGCTTGACAATCTCCTTCCATTTGGGCCCTACCTTGTCAGAGTTCTTATCTGCCCACGTAAGCTTCATGGTCTTGAAGTTATCTCCTATAGAGGTATTAATGCAGCAATATCCGGTTCTGTACATGTTTCTATAGTATTCTATTATTGGCCGAAATACAAGTAGATTCTTCCAAAAATTGTAAAAATCATTTAAATTATTTATTATTTAACCAATTTAATTATTATTTGGCATTATTATTTTACAGAAAAGCATGCTTTTTTCTCTTATTTGGCGATCCGGCGTTAGCAAATATCAAATGTTCCATTCTTACATATACTAATCTGATCACTTCTAAAGTGTTTTATCTTTCCACCCTCTTCTAATACTACAGTAAATATGTCATTTTCCCAAGTGCCGCCATCCCGCACATACCAAAGGTAGCCGGGCCCTAATGGCGTGACCACCGGAACTGGATTTTTGAACTCATATATCATATTTGGGGATGTCCAGTTTACTCTGTAGTTGTTAAGCCGGGCATAGGGTTTAATACAAAAATAATTCTAATACATTCTCATTACTATTTGATAACTAAAATTAGTTAAATTATTATGTAAAATTAAATTGTAAAATTTTTTGATCTTTTTTATTTTCTTCAGCAATTTTCTGATCTTCCTTCTTCTCCCTACCCTGTTGGGACAGGATAGGTCATTATACCTTCTCCTGATCAGTCTTAATAGGGTAATACACATAAAATAACAGAGTAGAAATTACATAATAGTCATTACTAGTATACAATAGATTTGTTCAGAAATACATTTTATTTTTTTATTTATGTGAAAATTTTATGCTTGACTTAATTGTAAAATTATATAAGTGCGCCAGTTCTTTTTTACTATTTAATCCATACCACTCCTATTCTATTGTATTCTATTATATTCTATTACTCTTCTATTCTCCTATTACTTTCTTTCTTATTGTTCTTATTAGTATTTCTCTCTATTGGTTGCGGTATTATTTACTCTGTTAAATGGGGTGTTTTTATGTATTGATGTATATGATCAGATACATTCTTTTAATGTATATGATCGTGTACCTTTTCGGGTATAAAGGGGTGTGTAATCGGGTATTTTTCGCCCGAACGGGTATAATTTTAAAGCATTAAAATAAACCTGAAGTAATAATAGAGTGGGTGGGTGTGGGGCGGGGTGGGGTGAAGTGTAGAATTGGTATCTTAAAGGTAACCTATATATAAAAATAGGTATAAGAATTGTATTTTAAAGTGCCCGGTCTTTATTTTTAATCTTCTAATTCTTTTCTGAGTTGTTCTATGGTTGAATTTAAACTGATGATTTGTGTGGCTTGTAGGTCAAGAATTTCTTTGTTTCCCTCATTATAGGCACCTTCCATTTGATATTGAATAAGATGATATAGGAGTTGCTTTGGGTCATCTTTACAATGTAGAGATTCAAGGCCGCAGATCTCTAACTGTTCTTCAATGGCATCCTTCCATTTTTGTAGTTCGGTAACTTGTGCCCGGAGCTTGTAGACCTCAGGATCTGTCCAATCTACATCGTCACAGCAACACTCGCTTTCTGAGTGGGCATAACAGTTACAACCTTTGCCGGGATAGTAATTTTTATTCATTTTTATTTTTAAACCTTTCTATTTGGCATTCTGAATAGATTTATTCTTATTAATAAGAAACTATATTAAATCATCAACATTATCTAAAGTACTACTTACATCTTCATCAACATAAAGCTTTATATAAGCTTCTGTTAATTTATCGAATTTACTCATATTATTATTTATTCAAAATGTCAATAATAATGAGGGTATAAAAGCTGCTTAAAGGCTTTTTTGATTTCTATAAAAGCAATTTTAAGATGCCATATTCCATTTTCAATTCCTACTTTTATTGGTGCTTTTGTGTGTTTTGTTTTCATAATCTTATTCTATATGCTTTAGGAGGAGGTGTCAAGCTTATTCATAAACCTATCTAATGCATTAGTAGATGCTGGTATCCAACTCTTATAAATTAAATCTGTATGTTTTATTATATTATAAATTTTAATGACATTTTTAGAAAAATATTCTAAAACAAAATCTTTATCTTTTACTTTAAAGAAACGAGGGTCATCCAACCAATAAGTCTTAATATGCTTTTTGTTTTTTGAAAAGACTTTCCAATAATGATGACTTACACAATTACACATAATCTTATTATATAGCTTTAGGAGGAGGTGTCAAGAAAAGAATTTCACAGATTTGTAATCTCAATGTCCTTTGGATGAATACTCTTAAAGGTAAACAAAGCTAGTAAATTGTATTGAACACTCGATGCACTTTCATCCAAATAATATTTTGTTGTTGTATCCTTTTTAATTTTCAGTACAATCATATCTTTTGGTTCTAAACCCTTACTTCTGGCTAGTGTTCTTTTCCAGCTTTCAATAAGCTGACCATTCCCTTCTGTATAAAATAGATAAACTCTATCTGGATGATTAAATGTTGTCTGAGATATTTTAGGATTTAAACCTATTTCTCTTATTTTAGCTGCATTTGTAGCTGTTGTGATGTGATAGAAGAATGGTATCTTACTAAGAGTTTTCTCACTTAGTTCTGATGGCTTATTTGGCTCAATTAAAAGATCAACATACCCTTCCTCTTTATCTTCTATCTCTTTTGCAATAAAATAACCACTAAAACTAAGCAAACTATCTAATACTTGTTTGGGATATCCTTGTTTAAGATAAAGATTTAAAACAACAGGTTTACCATATTTTGTATTAGTTGTCAGAGGGTTTGGATCAAATTGCTTTTTTAGTATATATGGTTTTAGTTCAGATGTATAAATTCTTTTGAGAAGATGATCAACACCATGTGAGACAATGAGAGCTTCTTTTATAAGCTGTTGATATGTATCAGACCATTGCTTGGGCAAATATGATTCTATAGCCTCATCAAATTTCATTATTGATACTTATTCTATAGGGTTTAGGAGGAAATGTCAAACCTTTTCTCAAATTCTTTTAGCCAATCTCTATATGTCTTCTCATCTATTAGATTTTTAGCATACTTTGAATTCATTTGCAATTGTTCTGTTCTATCTTTTTCAGACAATACTTGCTTTAATCCAACTCTAGGAAATAAAGGTTCAGTCATAATCTTATTCTATATGCTTTAGGAGGAGGTGTCAAGAAAATTATCCAGCATTATAAGAAGATAAAACAACACCTACTTTTTGACCTTTAGATGCTATACCAATACACTTCACATTTACATAATTAGGTGAATTGCACCAAGTAAGATCTGTTGTCCAATCTAGTTCTGACAACACATAATTAACATTAGGATGTATTAGCTTTGCAGCTTTTGGATTAGGAGCCGCAACAACTGCTGAATCATAAGTGTCATAGTCATTGTTGACATTCTGTGAGATGAGATACAAGTATAGTTTGTTTTTCATGATTCTTATAGTCTATATGCTTTAGGAGGAGGTGTCAAGAAAATTAACCATACCATTCTCTATCTGGTAAAGAATCTGCACTTACTTTACAATCTGGTCCTTTATATGGAACATAAGGAATGTCTTTTCCAAAATGAGGATCAATACTTGGAGTAGATGTATAGGTTGGAATGACTACAAGCTTCTCAATTAGCTTTTGGATAATCATAGACTGATCCATAATACATTCATTCTGGTAATTGATTTGCTTTTGAAGCTCATCAATCTTTTTAGATATTTCATCTAATTTGTTTTCTTGTATAATGTTCATAAATTAATCTCTATCAAAGAATCCAAGCATAGCTAATGCAAGTAACCCAGCCCCTATTCCTAAGACAAATAGAAAGGGACACCAAAAGCAAAGCTCTAAAATTAAATCTCTAGTTTGTGGAGTCATATTAATTTCTAGGATCAGTCCAACTCTGAATAGGATAAGGTGTATTGAGAATCATTTCAACAAAAGCTTTTCCTTTTTCTGTGAGTGTAAGTTGATCAGCATCAGAATCATGTTCAGCAAATCTTACTAAGATATGATCTTTTAGTAATTGACTAGCAACCTCAACTTCTGCTTTATTCCATCTGTTGATCATATACTTTGGATGATAATGTGCTTTGAGCACAATCTCAATCTTTAATGGACTGTGTAGGTTTCTTTTAATCATATTAATCTTGTCTATATCCATAGAAGTTATAGATCTTAAAGTATCCATCTGAGTAGTTACTCTCCTTATGATACCCATTATAGCTAATTGTTGGAAGCCATTTACCAATCTCAAGCTGAAGATGCCAACCAAAGAGTCTAATGTTAATGTTTGTGTTGTCCATATTATTGAATATCTCCAAATAACAATTCTTCTACCTTATCCCAATCAACATAAGGTCTTTCACCATTAAGTCCTTTAACAAGAGGGATGCCTAATGCTGCATCATCAATATAGATATGAGCATATGCTTTAGGAGAACCTGTCCAAGTCTTTTGCTCTGGATTCTCATTAACACCAAACAAAGGAATCTGATTTTCATTAAACCAATTAACAGCATCAGTAAGAGGATTGGCATACTCTTGTCCCTCTCTTCCATCACTCCTCATTGTCCAAAGAATAAGCCTAGCTCCTTCATCTACAAGTCTCTTAAGAACCTTTTGTGCACCTACAAACCTTCCTACCTTAGGAAATTCATGAGTAACACAAGTACCATCAAAGTCAATTGCAAATATAGTATCTTTGTATTTCATTTCAAAAAGTATAACACAGTGAAGTAAAGTGTCCAGACAAAAAAGGCACAGATGAAGCAAAAGATTCCAAGTAATGCTAAACCAAAGTCTCCAAAAAGAGAACCATCACTTGCATCATTTAGGTTTTTACCACCAAAGATGGCAAGAGCAATGGATAGGATGATAGGAATCCAAATGGATGAGAATGTAATTGTAAGTGCTACGATCATAGGTTTAAAACTCCAATTATAATAATAACCACAACAAAAACTGCCATTACTCCAATAAATGTGTAAAGTATGGACTCATTTAAGTCAGATCCACCTTCATATGTAGGTTTATCATTCTGATCAGCATTACCATCCCAGTTCTCTAAATCACTATGATGATCAAATACACTATTATTATGCATCATATACATCCAGAACCATACATTATTAAAAGGATTAGAATAGGAATAAGGAACAAATGTTACAGGTCTATAGGCATATGGTCTATAGCTATATGATCTGTAAGCACTATATGAGTTAGGTCTGTAACTTGGGCTAAAAGACTTAGCTGAAGATGAACTACTAAAGCTCTTACTAGATGATGAACTAAAAGAACTTCTACTGGAGCTTAATGACATACTTCTTGTACTACTAAATGAGCTTCTACATCCACCACCACTAAAGGATGAAGCAGCACAAAGTGATACAGACATTAAAAGGAATGCTAAGATTGTTTTCATATTATTAGATTTTATCCTTCTCAAATACATTACCAATTACTTCACAGTCATCAACAACTGTTCTCCAAATATGTGGAATGAAGCAACCTGTAACAAACTTTACTTCATCAACTCTATAATTCTCCCTATGAAGACTATTTGTTGACCATCCTACTGGAATTGGATATTTGATGATGTCTCCTTCATAGATCTCAACTCCATTCTTATCTTTGATACCAGTGTATTGCTGAACAGTAAGGTTTCTAATACCAGATACAAGAACATCTCCACCTTCTTTTTGTCTTTCATGGCAATATACAGTACCATTCCAGCAAATATGTGGATCAGCATTAGAATCTTCAATGAATTTTTTTAGATCATGATCCCAAAATCTGAATTTAATTTCTCTTTGCATATTACCAACCCTCCTCTTTCTTTCTTGGTGCTGTTACCCATACACCAACAATTGGAACTGGTATATCATCACCATCGTATTCTTTTTTAATTCCAATCTCATACTTGTCACCTTTAGGTAAAGTCTTCCATTTCTTATCAATTAGATCAAAAGCTTCTTTATATTCTTTATAAGCTCCATTATCAACCAATATATAAAGTTCCTTTTGCAAACTCTTGGGAGCAACAAAAAACTTCCTAGTACTAAAACCTTGAACAACTGGATTAGGGACTTCGGAATAGTTTCCCCAAGTAGTATCAAAGTCACGACCAGAACCAGCATATCCTCCGTTTCTTTCATATGCCATGTATTGTCTAAGAGTCTTCCAAATCATATAGGCTTCCTCTCCTCCAAATCCATACTGACCAACTCCCCATGCGGCATTAGGAGAACCAAGATCCTTGAAATATACCTTTCTAATAAGAGCTTCAATATCTTTATTATCATTGAAGTGATCATAGTTCTCATCCTTGAGCATCTCGGTCTGCTTGTCAGCATAGCACTCATCCAATGCCATAGTTATCTGACCACTACGCATACGCATGAATACTTCCAATGCTCTTGCGATAACAGGAAGATGTCTTTCGTCAAAGGTAACAGTGACTTTCTTATGTTCTTTTTTCTTAGGCATGGTTATATATTGTAGTTAATTTCAATTTTATTTGGTCCAGTAATAAGAGTAAATGTTTCATCCATTGGATTGTAGTTAACTCTTAATTCATATTTTGTTTTATCATTATCAGATTCTACAATGTATCTATCAGTTCGATAACCATTAAATGCATGAAACTCACAATTCTTTTCTACGATATGATGAGTAGAAAAAAAATCTTTTAATTCATCATCAGTACCTTTATAGTCCTCTGAATCATTAATTATTTTACTTTTATTCATCACAGTATTCTATATGCTTTTGTCTAAATTGTCAACATCCTTATACATATCTCTGAAATATGTAGTGCGAAGATTACAAAATTAAAAATCTGTATCACCAGTAGATCCTAAGGCATTCATATAATCATCATCTTCTTGATATTCCCTAACTATCCAACGACCAAGATCCTGCATGGCTTGATTATAACGATTCTGTAGCCAATCAGGAGTCTCGTAATATTTTTCGTTCTCCACTTCAAAATGAAGTTTTTCAATCGTTGCATTGTTCAGATCTGACAAGAACTGCTCTGCATTACGAATGAGTTCGTAATTGAATTTTTCTTTCTTTTTCTTTTTATTCTTCATAAGATTTAGGTGGGCAAAGATGATTGGTTTGTTTATCATAAGTGGTAGTCCTGCCACATATGGAACATTCTACCAAATGAATAGTATAACGACTCCAATAAGGTTGATGCTCCACATAGGGATCACAAACCGTATCGGTTTTACCACAATTTTGACAAGGAATGGTTTCGGTGTCCTTGCAACACCATACGCATTTTAATTTTTTCATTGTGTCCTTTTTAAAAGTATTGATTTCTTGTATTGTGTCCTTTTTTGGGGGACAAGTCAAGTGGCCCGGCACCCACAATCTATGCAATACTTCTCTTTTGAAGTATCAAATAGGTCATAATTATAGCGATGGTCGCCCCCGGCACATTTAAATTTACTTTTATTCTCTTTGGTAGAAATCAGAGTTCCGAACTCTTCATTCAATAGGTTATCAATAGCATAGGCTACTTTTTTCAAGTCATAGTTTTGCGCCAATGTTAACGATGCAATAACATCTGCGGAAAATGCCCTTAAATAATCAATATCATCCTGTTCTGTTTTCATATTTGAAAGTCTCTTGCTTTTGAGTTTTCCTTTAATCTTCTGTGTTTTGCGCGAATTTTCTTGTTTCTCTTAAGCATTTTTCTGAAGCCCGGAGAGATCATGAATAAAAATCCAATAAATCCAATGGCAAGAAATAGCATTGTAAAGTCATTAATTAAATTAAAAGAGTTTTCATTCATTATTATTATAGGGTTTCGGGCGCATTAGTTCCAATATCCTCTACGGTATAGTTTGCACTAATATGTATAAAATTTCCAGAGGGATACGAACGAAACGATACCTCATGCTCCCCGGCCCAAGGAAACCGCCCCTTTGAGAAGTAAACTTGTTGAACCTTACCATCAAGATTTAATCTTTCTATTTGGTAATAATGAACTGGCCCATCATCAGAAAGGTGTACGGCAAGAATTATTCCCAGTGCTATTGCCAGAATGGGCGCAAAAATTGCCGCACAAACTTTCCATGCAAATTGACCGGGACGTTTTGGTTGCATTATTGTTTTCCTTTTTCTTTCTTTTTCTTTTCTACCAATTCCTTAAATGACGACACTCTATTTTCATGCAAAATTTCCCGCCAGCCTTCTCGAATCCCCTGAATCATTGCAAGCAGTAAGCTAAACAAAAAATGAACGAAGAATAAGACTATTCCAAATGCTATTGTCCCCAAAATAATAGCGGCGGATACTTTAATAATTTGAATTAACATAATTTTTAGGATAGTTGTTCTTCGATAGTAATTTTATAGTTAGCAGATGGAAGATTGGCTATAATTGAGCCATCAGGCTGTTTATTCCAGTCGATAACCTGTTCGCAAGAAGAAAGTGCGGAAGTAATAATATTTCTAACCGGATTATATTTTATCGGTTCCATACTATTTATTTTATTAACAACAGCATCGTACAGTAACTCATAAGCAAAATGATTTAAATGATGCGTATCTTTTGGTGCTTTGACTAATTGGTGATAATCATAATCTTTATATAAGTCCCTAAATATAAGGTAATTATGACAATACTTTTGAATATAATTATCTATAATTTTACGTTGTCTACTTATATGCCCATCATGTATATCATAAAAATCTAAATCTAAATGACCAACAAATAACAGGGGTATATCTAAGGCTTTATAAAATTCTTCAATATCTTGCTTGAATATTTCTTCTGTTTGAATTGTTGGATTAATATCCTTTGCCTCTTCACTGCCCCCGTAAAAATATTTACCATCCTTTTCAAAAAGTTTTAGGGTTGAAATCTCGATCATTATAAAATCAATAGGCCCCTTATATTTATGACGTTTCTCTAAATATTGAATAGCCTCCTTTGTTGTGTGGACTCTTGGTAGAAGATTCGTGAATGTAATCTCTTCGTTGTTAAACGAAGTTAACTGGTGTGTTCTACAAGTACCAAACTGCAGGATATTCTTCATTATTTATTATACCAGCTTATTGGTTCTTTTTAATTTCTTTTTTAATTTTAACCTTATTCAGGGCGGAACGTGCCCGAATGTATTTCTTGTAAAGGTCAGCATACTTGTAGTAGGAAACCCAGTCACCGCTTGGGCTCTCTTCTAGGTCTGCTTCTCCGCAATCTGAAAGGTAGGGATCGTATCTTTTAATGGTCTTCATTTTTAAATTGTAGAATTATTTTGATAGCGTGTCAAGCTGTGTTTTATAAATATTTTTAGATAACCCTTATCAATTAGTTTATTATCTTTAACAATACAAATTTTTAAGTGTAATATTTTTATATATGCAATTTAATCCAATCCCCTCTCAAACCTTTGGTAATCCTCCTTTTCAAGTTGAAGCGGTAACTGATATCGAGGGATTAACTCCAGTATATTCAACTACTACTATTGAGCCTATTCATGTTTGTAGTGGAAATTATATTAATATTACTTCGGCTGGTAGGGCAACTATTTTTGCTGATTTTTTTGATTCCGAAGGAACTTTTCATGGTCGTGCTTGGACTGGTATATTTATTTATAGGGGCACACAAAAATTAGTTCAATATCCTCCTACTATCGTTCCAGACGCAACTGGTGGGCATACTACTTATTTGTTGAGTGGCGAATCAAACGTCGGACTTCCAGTCCATTTTACTAGTTGGGATACGGAAGTCGCAACAATTTCTGGTAATTATGCGCACATTATAGGGCCCGGCTCTGTTGTTGTTTCTGTTGAACAGAGTGGCAACGCTAATTATATGGGCGGCAGATATGTTCCGAATCATAGCGGAACAACACGCTTCTACGTTCTTCCTTTTTAATAATATAGTTTATTAACTATCTTACTTTGGAATTCAACAAACTTTCGTAGGGATTGAGTTAGCTGCCTATAGCCCGGCACCTTTCGTAGAACTCTTTTAATTCTATTTTGAATAAGGCGATCTTTTGCGAGCCTTTCTTCATACCATCTTTTTTCATTAATTAACTGTTCCTTTACTGGGTGCGCGTCGGTTTTATACCACTCTAATTCTTCGAGTTTTCCTTTGTAAAAAATCGCTACAAACTCTACCCAATATTCTATTACGTCACAATCTTCAATAACCTGTTCGGTTATATTTTCCCAAGCAATATCAATATATCCAGGTTCAGAATATACAGTAGCGTAAAAATTAATACTTCCAGTATAATCAGAGTTAATCCATTCCGGTTCCTTGTCTTGCTCGGAAGGTTCTTCATCCTTCCAGAACCAACGGTTTTTCCGCTGACGAAGACGGCCCCTAGGGGTTATTTCATAAGTGTTCATTAGGCAATCCATGTCTTTCGTTTGAAAGTCCATGTTTTTCCAGTCAACTTTCAA
>Ga0007852_1000370_pt1 | contig 14411 bp, 10 predicted proteins | sample CryBogCBH28Sep08_FD_71227 | JGI IMG/M metagenome (GOLD analysis project Ga0007852, IMG submission 71227) | Freshwater microbial communities from Crystal Bog, Wisconsin, USA - CBH28Sep08 | ecosystem: Environmental > Aquatic > Freshwater > Lake | place: Crystal Bog, Wisconsin, USA | collected...
GCCAATCGCTTAACGTTGCTCGAATGAAACTATTAGGCGCGGAAGTTGTTCCTGTTACACAAGGAAGCAAGACCCTCAAAGATGCGATCAACGAAGCGATGCGCGATTGGGTCACTAACGTTGAGACAACTCACTATCTCCTGGGCACAGTTGCGGGCCCACATCCATTCCCAACAATGGTCCGTGATTTTCACAGAGTCATTGGTGTAGAAGCGCGTCAACAAGTGCTGGACACCTATGGAAAATTACCTGACGCGGTACTTGCCTGTGTCGGTGGTGGCTCCAATGCAATTGGAATCTTCCATCCATTCATTGACGATCTCTCCGTCAGACTCGTTGGATTTGAGGCGGGTGGCGATGGCGTAGAAACTGGAAAGCACGCTGCCACAATCAGCGGCGGCACGCCGGGCGTTCTCCACGGAACTCGCTCATACGTTTTGCAAGACGAGAACGGACAGACACGCGAGTCGCATTCGATTTCTGCAGGCCTTGACTATCCAGGTGTAGGACCAGAGCATGCGTACTTACATGACATTGGTCGAGCCGAATATCGCGCAATCACAGATGCCGAAGCGATGGAGGCTTTTTCACTGCTCTCCAAGAGTGAAGGAATTTTGCCTGCGATTGAGACCGCGCACGCACTTGCTGGAGCTATGAAGCTAGGCAAGGAACTTGGACCTGATGCGCTACTGCTGATCAACTTGTCGGGCCGCGGTGATAAAGATGTGCAGACCGCAGCGCAATATTTTGGAATTCCGCTCTAATGTCCACAGCTCTCGACACATTATTCACGCAACTTAAAGTTGAGAATCGGGCCGCGCTCATCGGCTACATGACTGCAGGTTTTCCGACCAATGAAGGTTGCGTCGAAGTTATTAAGGCAATGATTGATGGCGGCGTAGATGCCATTGAAATTGGTTTTCCATACAGCGACCCAGTAATGGATGGCGCTGTTATTCAGGAAGCTTCCGAGCAAGCCCTCAGGCAAGGGACGACTGCGCAGGATGTCATGAGGACCGTTGGAGCAGTCTCGGCACTGGCTCCCACGCTAGTGATGACGTATTGGAATCCGATTGAACGCTTCGGAGTAGAAAACTTCGTACGCGAGCTCACTGCACATGGCGGAAGCGGCACCATCACTCCTGATCTTACGATCGAGGAATCTGGCCCTTGGCTTCAGGCAACGAACGATCATGCTGCTAACCGCGTCTATGTTGTTGCTCAAAGTACGAGCGATGCCAGACTCAAGCAGGTTGCCGATGCCAGCTCCGGTTTTATTTATGCCGCATCACTCATGGGAGTTACCGGAACTCGCACAACTATTTCTAGTGGCGCGAAAGAACTTGTAACTCGCCTACGAGCTGTCACGGATAAGCCAGTTGCTGTTGGTCTTGGAGTTTCTACTCCAGAGCAAGCGAAGGAAGTTGCTGCTTATGCCGATGGCGTGATTGTGGGCTCGGCATTTATTAAGGCGTTGCAGCAAGCACCTGACCTCGCGACTGGAATAGCGCAGGTGCGCGAACTTGCGCTGAAATTAGCCACAGCAATTAAAGAGGAAGCGATCTCACGATGAAGAAATTTTTCACAGTTAACCTGCAAGAGTGGCTCACCTTGCTCTTTCGGTTGATCCTCGGGGGAGTCCTTCTCGCTGCAGGTTGGATCAAAGCAATGGCTCCTAGTGAAGCCCAAGCCTCAGTCCGGGTTTATCAAGTTCTTCCTGTGAAAGTAGCCAACACCTTTGGGCTAGTTTTGCCGTGGCTTGAGATTGGAATCGCGCTGCTACTGATTCTGGGAATTTGGGTAAAGTGGTCTGGGCTCAGCGGCGGTGCACTGATGCTGCTCTTCATCATTGCTATTGGACAAGCATGGGCTCGTAAACTCCCAATCAATTGCGGCTGTTTCGGAAACGGTGGAGTTACCGCTGATGGAAAAGTTCACCCATGGGTCTATGCGACCGAAATAATGCGTGATTGTGGGCTCGTCCTGTGTGCCGGTTTTATTGCGCGCTTCCCGCGCGGTAAGTTTAGCCTCGACGATAAGACAACGATCTAGATCTCAGAAATTAACGTTCAATCAGAGTAGTAGCCACCGGATAGGGGCTCTCGTAGTGAGGAATGACAATGGCCGATAAAGATAAGAAAGCCAAGAAGAGCAAGCTCGAAGGCAAAGACACAGGTACACGCAACATTGTGATCGGAATGATCCTTCTTGTGATTCTTGTTGGCGCAATCACGGCTGTTGCGAAAAATCACGCCAACACAGGAGCATCGGCTCCTTCCGCGGTTGCCGCAAATGATGGCTACGGAATCGAATTTAATAAGAGTGCGCCAGTGAAAGTTGATATCTACGAAGATTTTCAATGCCCACACTGCCGCGACTTCGAAGCAATTAACAACCAGTATGTAAATACCTTGGTAACGTCTGGAAAAATCCACGCCGTGTTCCACCCAATGTCATTTATCGGACCAGAGTCAATCTTGACTGCTGCAGCAGCTGCGTGTGCCTCTGATCAAGGTAAGTTCTTAGAGATGCATAAGGCGCTCTACCAACAACAGCCTGCGACCGAGAACAGTGGTGCGTGGACCAACGCCTCACTCATTAAGTTGGGGCAATCAGTTGGAATCAACGCCTCGTCATTCACGCAATGTGTGAACTCTGGCAAGTATCTCAACTGGACAAAAAACATTGAGGACTACGCCGGACAGCAGAACGTCAACTCAACCCCGACCCTTCTTCTCAATGGCAAAGCGCTTCCACAGGCTGATTATTTGGATCCCGCAGCTTTCCAAGCTGCCTTTGAAGCCGCCGGCGTTAAGTAAGTTAGTGGCCTAAGACGTTTCATCACTTCATACCAACCCCATCGAGCTCTTCGGTGGGGTTGGGTGCTTTCACAATCCATTTTTATGCTCTCTTCATACTTGTAGGAATTCTTGCAGCGCTCTGGATTGGTGTTCGCAGGTACAGATCGCACGGTGGAATTGGATCTGAAATTTATGATGTTGCGGTATTTGCGATACCCGCAGGAGTGATTGGTGGACGGCTGTATCACGTCATAACCACTCCAGAACTCTATTTTGGGCGCGATGGTCACTTCGCCAATACCTTCAAATTGTGGAACGGGGGGATGGGCATTTGGGGTGCGATAGCGCTCGGTGCTGGGGTTGTTTATTGGTACTTCAGAAAACATCAGATGTCGCTCTCATTTTGGCAGTGCGCCGACGCACTTGCTCCCGGATTGCTGGTAGCGCAGGGGATTGGTCGCCTTGGTAATTGGTGTAACGCGGAACTATTCGGTAAGCCTTCGACACTTCCTTGGGCGCTAGAAATTCCAGTGAATAAGCGACCAGCAGGATATGAGCTCTTTCAGACTTTCACGCCTACTTTTCTCTATGAATTAATCTGGTGTTTTTTCTGTGCGCTCCTCCTGACCACGCTTCCTATCTTCAAGAGACTTCGCGCTGGAAACCTCTTTTTGATGTATATCGCTTTGTACTGTTTTGGCCGTATCTGGATTGAAGCGCTGCGTATTGACGACGCCCACCATTTTCTGGGAATTCGTCTTAACGATTGGGTTGCAGGAATTGGCTTTTGCGCGAGCCTTGCGGCGGTCTTCTACCGTGAACGCTCAATGAACAAGGCAGGTCATGCTGAAAATCCTGATCTCAGTCGCTAATATCGGGTCATGTCTTTAGAAGCCGTTTATCAAAGAAACCTCCACCACAAGAGCCAAAACTCTGGCTGGTTACGTGCTGCAGTTTTAGGCGCAAACGTTGGTCTGGTCTCTAATGCCAGCTTGTTGATTGGAATCGCGGCTGCCAACAAAATTAGTTTTCTCACCGTCGCTGGACTTGCCGGAATCACAGCGGGTGCCATGTCGATGGCGGTGGGTGAGTACATCTCGGTTCGCTCTCAAGCAGATATTGAAGAGTCGGATCGCCAGATGGAGATTGCTCACTTAGCGGCCGATCCAGAAGGCGAGCTGCTCGAACTCACTCAGATTTATATCGATCGCGGCCTCACACCTGAATTAGCTACTCAAGTTGCAGCAGCCTTTACCGAGCGCAACGCACTCGAAGCTCACCTACGCGATGAGTTAGGCCAGCATGAGGCAAACGCAGCCAAGCCGTTGCAGGCAGCTGTGGCCTCGGCGATCTCCTTCGCTCTCGGCGCAACAATTCCATTGCTTGGCGCACTAGTGCCCAGCTCTGGAGGCAAGGTTTCCTCCATCGTTGTCTTTGCGCTCCTAGGCCTGGCTGGCACGGGCGTCATCAGCTCTCGCCTGGCAGGTTCGCCACTACTTAAAACCACGCTCCGCGTCTTGATAGGCGGTTCGGTCGGTATGGCGATTACGGCTGGAATTGGCTCCTTGATCCGAGGCTAGTCAGCCAGCAAATGGGCAAGTAAGGGAACCCTCTCCAACCGACCCACTCTTTGCTACGCTTTACCGCTGCCGAGCTCTGAGCACGTGCCGTGAGTCCGACAGCAAGAAACAAGCAACCAGCAATTCGTTAGGCCAATGGTGTCCTGACCGTTCTCAAGGAGCGATCATGAGCCTATTTTCCACATTGCCATCGGCACAGGGACTTTATAACCCTGCAGATGAACACGACGCCTGTGGCGTCGCAATGATTGCCACTCTCACCAAGCAAGCAACTCATGACGTTGTGGCTCAAGCTCTTGAAGCGTTGCGCAATATGGAACACCGCGGTGCCACTGGCGCCGAACCAGATAGCGGTGATGGCGCAGGTATTTTGATCCGTATTCCAGATGAGTTCTATCGCAGCGTTGTTGATTTCGCCCTTCCAGCGGCCGGTGCTTATGCAACCGGTATCGCATTTATCGAACCAGAATTTTCAGATCAGCATGCAATTGAGGCGATCGCCGAAGAAGAGAAAGTTTCCATTCTCGGTTGGCGCGAGCTACCTATTAATGATTCCTCGCTGGGAAAAACTGCGCTCTCAGTCATGCCTCGATTTGTACAGATCTTTATTGCAGGTAAGTCAGGGGAGAGAGATCTAGAACTCGATCGCAAAGCATTCGCCTTCCGCAAGCGCGTCGAGCATGCTCTACCAATCTACTTCCCATCACTTTCTACTCGCACAATTGTGTACAAGGGCATGCTCACAACAGGTCAGCTCGAAGAGTTCTTCCCTGATCTCTCAGATGAGCGAGTGAAGTCACCGCTAGCTCTCGTTCACTCTCGCTTCTCAACAAATACCTTCCCGTCATGGCCACTTGCTCACCCATATCGCTACATCGCGCACAACGGCGAAATCAACACCGTGCGTGGAAACCGTAACTGGATGCGTGCCCGCGAGGCGCTGCTTGCGACTCCGTTTATCGAAGGCGATATCTCTCGACTCTTCCCAATCGTGAACAACTCCGGCAGTGACTCTGCCTCATTCGATGAAGTACTTGAACTCTTGTACTTGACCGGACGTTCACTCCCACATGCAATTCTGATGATGATTCCGGAAGCATGGGAAAACCACGCAACCATGTCGCAAGAGCGTCGTGATTTCTACGCCTTCCACTCATCAATGATGGAGCCTTGGGACGGACCAGCATGTGTCACCTTCACCGATGGCAACCAAGTTGGTGCAGTGCTTGATCGCAATGGACTTCGTCCATCTCGTTATTGGGTCACCGATGATGGCTTGGTGATTTTGGCATCCGAGGTAGGAGTGCTCAAGATTGCGCCAGAGAAAGTTGTTCGTAAAGGCCGGTTGCAACCAGGTCGCATGTTCTTGGTAGACATTGCAGAAGGTCGCATCATCGAAGATGGCGAGATTAAAGACTCGTTGGCGAAGAGTGCGCCTTATGGCAAGTGGTTGCAAGAAGGAATCGTTCAACTCGCAGATCTTCCTGCGCGCGAACATATTATTTATCCGCACTCATCTGTGCTCCGTCGTCAACGCGCTTTCGGTTATACCGAAGAAGAGTTGCGCATCATCATCGCGCCAATGGCAAAGAATGGCGCGGAACCACTTGGCTCAATGGGAACAGATTCACCAATCGCAGCTCTCTCAGAGAAGCCACGCTTGCTCTTTGATTACTTCTCTCAACTCTTTGCGCAAGTAACAAATCCACCTCTCGATGCAATTCGTGAAGAGATGGTTACTAGCCTCTCGCTCACAATTGGCGCCGAGAGCAACTTGCTACAACCTGGCCCTGACTCATGTCGCCAGATTGCACTCGACTTCCCGGTGATTGATAACGATGAGCTAGCCAAGATCATTCACGTAAATGCCGATGAAGAGCATCCCCATTTCGCGAGCCATATCGTTCGTGGCCTTTTCCATGTTGCTGGCGGGGGAGAAGCGCTTCGTTCTCGAATCGAAGAGATTCGTGCAGAAGTTTCGGCAGCGATCGCGGCTGGTGCTCGCATCATCGTGCTATCTGATCGCGACGGCGATTCCGAAGAAGCTCCGATTCCATCACTGCTTCTCACTGCTGCTGTTCATCATCATTTGATCCGCGAGAAGACTCGTACTCAAATCTCCTTGATCGTAGAGAGCGGAGAAATTCGCGAGGTTCACCATGTGGCGCTGTTGATTGGCTTTGGCGCATCAGCAGTCAATCCATACTTAGCAATGGAGAGCGCAGAAGATCTCGTCCGTCAGGGCAAGATCACAGGAATTACACCGGAGAAGGCCGTAGCCAATCTGATTAAGTCATTGGGCAAGGGTGTACTCAAAGTAATGTCCAAGATGGGTATCTCTACCATCGCTTCGTATCACGGTGCGCAAGTCTTTGAAGCTATTGGACTATCGCAGGAAGTCGTCGATGAGTACTTCACCGGACTTACCTCTCGTCTAGGTGGCGTTTCACTTGAAACGCTGGCAGAAGAGACCATCAAGCGCCATCACATGGCTTACCCACCAATGGGTGAAGTTCCGGGCAGCAAGAAGCTTGCTATCGGTGGCGAATATCAATGGCGCCGTGATGGTGAGCCGCACCTCTTTAATCCAGAGACAGTCTTTAAATTGCAGCACGCCACCCGCAATAAGCGTTTTGATATTTTCAAGCAGTACACGCAATTGGTCGATGATCAATCAAAGTACCTCATGACCTTGCGTGGTCTCTTCTCCTTCAAGACCGGATTGCGACCTGCTGTGCCAATCGAAGAAGTCGAGCCAGCCTCCGCAATCATTAAGCGTTTTGCAACTGGCGCTATGTCGTATGGCTCGATCTCACAAGAGGCGCACGAGACTCTGGCGATTGCCATGAACCGGATTGGTGGCAAGTCCAATACCGGTGAAGGCGGTGAGAATCCAGAGCGCAATATTCCTGATGCGAATGGGGATTCAAAGCGCTCAGCGATCAAGCAAGTCGCGTCTGGTCGCTTCGGCGTCACCAGCGAGTACCTTGTTAATGCTGAAGATATACAGATCAAGATGGCGCAAGGTGCAAAGCCTGGAGAAGGCGGACAGCTTCCCGGCAACAAGGTCTATCCATGGATTGCCCAAGTTCGCTATTCAACTCCGGGTGTAGGTCTGATTTCACCACCTCCACACCACGACATTTATTCCATCGAAGACCTCGCGCAACTTATTCACGATCTTAAGAATGCGAATAAGAATGCTCGCGTACATGTAAAGCTCGTAGCCGAAGTTGGCGTGGGAACCGTCGCAGCTGGCGTATCAAAGGCGCACGCTGATGTCGTTCTGATCTCTGGTCATGATGGCGGAACAGGTGCCTCACCATTGACCTCACTCAAGCATGCGGGCGGACCATGGGAGTTAGGTTTGGCTGAAACCCAACAGACACTCATGCTCAACGGTCTGCGCGATCGCATCGTCGTTCAAGTAGATGGCCAAATGAAGACCGGTCGAGACATTGTCATTGCGGCGCTGCTCGGTGGCGAAGAATTTGGTTTCGCAACTGCACCGCTCGTCGTTTCTGGCTGCGTGATGATGCGCGTCTGTCATCTCGATACCTGTCCCGTAGGTGTGGCTACCCAGAACCCAGAATTGCGTAAGCGTTTCTCTGGCAAGCCAGAGTTCGTGGAAACTTTCTTTGAATACATCGCTGAAGAAGTCCGTGAAATCCTTGCATCACTTGGTTTCCGCTCACTTGAAGAAGCGATTGGTCAGGTGGAAGCACTCGATACTCGCGACGCAGTAGCGCACTGGAAGGCGAGCGGTCTTGACCTCTCACCACTCCTTAAAGCTCCGCTCTTTGCAGGTGCTCGCAAGAACACTCAAATTCAGGACCATGGTCTTGCAGCCGCACTCGACAATAAGCTCATTGAACTCGCCGAACCTGCACTCAAGCGCGGTGAAGCAGTTCGCATTGAACTTCCTGTCAGCAATGTGAACCGCACGGTTGGAACAATGCTTGGTGCGGAAATCACCCGCACTCATGGTGGTGCTGGCTTAGCACCAGACACCATCCAAGTTTCATTCCATGGCTCTGCCGGACAATCGCTCGGAGCATTTATCCCGAAGGGGCTCACACTGCGTCTCTATGGTGATACCAATGACTATGTCGGCAAGGGTCTCTCTGGCGGACGAGTCATTGTTCGACCAGATGAGAAAGCAACTTTTGCCTCGCACGAAAACGTCATCGCCGGAAACGTTATCGGCTACGGCGCCACCAGCGGTGAAATCTTCATCCGCGGAATTGTGGGGGAGCGTTTCTGTGTTCGAAACTCTGGTGCTACTGCGGTTGTTGAAGGTGTTGGCGATCACGGTTGCGAATATATGACTGGCGGTGTCGCTGTCGTTCTCGGAGGAACTGGTCGTAACTTCGGCGCGGGCATGTCAGGTGGAGTCGCTTTCGTACTCGATCTCGATTCTAAGCTCGTTAACCCGGAGATGGTTGACATCATCGAACCCGATGCAGCGCGTAACGCTCAGGTGAAAGAGATCATCTCTAAGTTCCATGCCGAAACTGGTTCAGAAGTTGCCCAACAACTCTTGGCCAATTGGGAGAGCGAGAGCAAGCGAATCTCACTCGTCATGCCGCGTGACTATGCGCGAGTTTTGGCCGCAATGGAGCGAGCAGAACGTGAAGGTCTTGATGTCGATAAGGAAGTAATGGAGGCAACACGTGGCTGATCCAAAGGGCTTTTTAACCACACCGCGAGAGCTGCCTAAGCGTCGCCCGGTCGATGTTCGCATCAAAGACTGGAAAGAGGTGTACCTTGACCAAGATATGAGCGACCTACAAAAGCAAGCTGGTCGTTGTATGGATTGCGGTATTCCGTTCTGTCACAACGGATGCCCACTGGGTAATCTCATTCCGGAGTGGAATGACTTGATGTGGCGCGGTGAAACCACCGAGGCGATCGATCGTTTGCATGCAACCAATAACTTCCCGGAGTTCACCGGTCGCCTCTGCCCAGCCCCATGTGAGACCGCATGCGTAGTTGGAATTAATGCCGATGCAGTCACAATCAAGCAGGTAGAACTTCGTACCATCGAAGAGGCCTTCAAGAATGGTGATGTGAAGCCGATGGTTCCGGACCGCTTGACCGGCAAGACTGTTGCAGTCATTGGCTCAGGTCCAGCTGGACTAGCGGTTGCACAGCAGCTCACGCGCGCGGGACACACAGTTGCGGTCTACGAACGCGCTGAAAAAGTTGGCGGCCTCATGCGTTACGGAATTCCAGAATTCAAAATGGAGAAAGCGATTCTCGATCGTCGCATCGAGCAGATGAAGGCAGAAGGAACTCGTTTCCGCACAGGCGTGAACGTTGGCGTTGACGTCACTGGTGATGAACTTCGTTCTCGCTATGACGCTGTTGTGCTCTCGGTGGGTGCTACTCATTGGCGCGACATCAACGTTCCTGGACGTGAAAATAAGGGCATCTATCAAGCGATGGAATATCTGCCATGGGGCAACAAGCTTGGCCTAGGAGAGATTCCAGAGTCGCCCATCGACGCTCAGGGAAAGCACGTTGTTATTCTCGGCGGCGGAGATACTGGCGCGGACTGCCTCGGCACAGCTATTCGTCAAGGCGCGGCAAGCGTTACACAACTTGAGATCATGCCTCGTCCGACAGAAGAGCGTCCTTCGAACCAGCCATGGCCTACCTATCCAATGATTTACCGCGTCAGCTCGGCGCACGAGGAAGCAGGAGAGCGGCTTTACTCTGTCTCGACTGAAGAGTTCTTGGGGGATGGCAACGGAAATTTGCGGGCGTTGCGTATTGTTGAGACCCAATTCATCAACGGTAAGTTTGAAAAAGTTGAGGGTTCTGAAAAAGAGATTCCGGCAGATCTCGTCTTCCTTGCCATGGGATTCCTTGGGCCAGAGAAGAATGCACTCATCGAGCAACTCGGTGTCGAACTCGATGAACGAACGAATATCAAACGCGATGCGAATTTTGCAACAAGCGAAGATGGAATCTTTGTTTGCGGTGACGCAGGTCGCGGTCAGTCATTGATCGTCTGGGCAATTGCGGAAGGCCGTAGTGCGGCTCAGGCAGTTGATCACTATCTAATGGGAGAAACTCAACTTCCTGCACCGATTACGCCAACAACACGCTCGCTCATGGTTTAGGCTGACGCCATGTCAACTTGGAAACGTAGAGCAAAGATCGTATGCACCATGGGGCCTGCAGTAGAAGCCCCAGATAAGGTGGATGCCCTCATTGCAGCAGGAATGAATATGGCTCGCCTCAATCTCTCTCACGGAGGGTATGACGAGCACCAAAACCGGTTAGATCGCGTGCGTGCAGCGGCTGCAAAAGCTGGCCGCCCGGTAGCGATCTTGGTCGATCTCCAAGGACCAAAAATTCGTCTCGCTCGCTTCAAAGATGGCCCACATGAGTTGGCTCGTGGCGACATTTTCACAATCACCACCGATGAAGTTGAGGGCACCAAGGATATTTGCGGCACCACCTATAAAGGGCTAGCAGGGGATTGCAAGCCAGGCGATCGCATTCTGATTGATGATGGCAAGGTCACACTTGAGGTGTTAGAAGTCAAGGGCACCAACGTGGTCACCAAGTGCGTACAGCCAGGTTTTGTAAGCAACAACAAAGGCATCAACTTGCCGGGAGTAGCAGTCTCAGTACCTGCGCTCTCTGAAAAAGATAAAGAAGATCTCCGTTGGGGTCTACACGCGGGTGCGGATTTCATCGCGCTCTCATTTGTGCGTAACGCCAAAGATATCGACGATGTTCATGCAATCATGGATGAAGAAGGTATTCGTCGTCCGGTTATTGCAAAGATCGAGAAGCCTCAAGCCGTAGATAATCTCGAAGAGATCGTCAACGCCTTCGATGGCATCATGGTGGCTCGTGGCGATCTCGGAGTCGAGATGCCGATTGAAGAAGTACCTATCGTTCAGAAGCGTTGTGTTGCTTTGGCTCGCGCAGCTGCGAAGCCAGTCATTGTTGCTACCCAGATGCTTGATTCAATGATCGCAAACTCAACTCCCACTCGTGCTGAAGCAACCGACTGCGCAAACGCAGTGTTGGATGGAGCAGATGCATTGATGCTCTCTGGTGAAACCTCTGTTGGTGCCTTCGCTATCGAAGCGGTCACCACTATGGGTCGAATCATCGAGCGCACCGAAGAGGCGATGCTTGGACAGATCGCACCTCTTGGACACACGCCTTTGACCAAGGGTGGAACCATCACCAAGGCCGCCGCAGAAGTAGGCGGAATCCTTGGAGCTAAATACCTGGTGGCCTTTACCCAAAGCGGCGACTCAGCGCGCAGAATGTCTCGCTTGCGTTCACCAATTCCAATTTTGGCACTCACTCCGATCGCCGAGGTTTACAACCAGCTAGCGCTCTCATGGGGTGTTGAATCCATGATCACGCCTGCTGCAGGAGCCACCGACGAGATGGTGAAGGTCGTTGATCAGATTTTGCTTCAGTCCCAACGCGCCTCGAAGGGCGAGTCAGTAGTGATCGTTGCTGGCTCACCTCCGGGAATCCCAGGCTCAACAAATGCCATGCGGGTGCACGTTGTGGGGGATGCTGTCGACGGAGTAGCACCCGCTTACCAGGCGTAAATCTCACTCATTAGTCGGGATGAGCGGGGAGAAGTTATACTTCCAGCTCATCCTTATTTAATGTAAGCGATGCGCAGACCAGCCTCGGTACTCCAACGGTAGAGAGGGCGGACTCAAAATCCGCACAGTGTCGGTTCAAATCCGACTCGAGGCACATGACAGATAAGTCAGAGAATTCGGATATCCAGGCGCAAGCCAACGCTCACCCGGCTGCGCCGGTACGTATCCTTGTCGCTGAAGACGAAGCAATCATCCGTCTCGATTTAGTAGAAATGCTGAAAGAAGCAGGCTACGAAGTAGTCGGGCAAGCAACTAATGGAATTGAAGCAATCGAACTGGCAAAACAGAAGCTTCCAGATATTGCGATCTTGGATGTCAAAATGCCAGAGATGGATGGCATTACAGCAGCCGAACAGATTATCGACCTTGCCCCCGTTCTCATGCTGACAGCTTTTAGCCAACGCGAACTCGTCGAACGCGCCAGAGATGCCGGAGCGATGGCATATGTAGTCAAGCCATTTGGAATTTCCGACCTGATCCCTGCGATTGAAATTGCCGTGAGTCGCCATCGCCAACTCAAAGCGCTCCAGCAAGAGGTGGGGGATCTGCAAGAGAGACTGGAAACCAGAAAGGTCATTGACCGAGCTAAGGGAATCCTGATGTCTACCCTGAAGCTCACCGAGCCGGAAGCCTTTAGTTGGATTCAGCGCACCGCCATGGATCGAAGGATTTCGATGAAGGATGTGGCCATGGCTGTTATTTCCCCAGACGCGGTCCCACTGAGCTAAAAGAACCCCCTTCGATATAAGTCGGGTATGTAACAGTTCGGTAAACCTTTGAATTTTCGCTCATTTTGAGCGTAAATCCTGGCTCCGGGTTCCGTGATTTTATTGAGTTAACCCGCCGTTCACCTGTAAAGTAAGTCAATCCCTCCCTCGGGATAGCTGCGCAATGACGCGTTTTGCGCAACAAACGAAAGGTAACTATGAACCTCACAACAAAGCGCACCCTTGGTGTTGCTGCGGCAGTGGCCCTTGCATTTGGCTCACTCGTTGCATCAACAGCACAGGCTGCTCCAAAGACAGTAACAATCGCTTTCCAGTCACCATTGACTGGTTCAGAAGCGGGTCTTGGTCAAGATGAACTTCTTGGTGCAAAGACAGCTCTTTACGAGTACAACCAAACAAACCCAGCAGTGAAGGTCAACCTTCTTACAGCTGACGATCAAGCAGATGCATCTGTGTCTCCAGGAGTTGCTCTTGGTCTTGCACAGAACGCTGCAGTAATCGGCGTTGTTGGTTCATGCTGCTCAGGTGCAACAAAGGCTGCATTCCCAGCTTACAAGGCTGGTCGTTTGACAGTTATCTCACCATCAGCAACAAATGCAACCCTTACAGATCCAAAGTCATCTGTTAACGGTTTCCCATTCTTCCACCGTGTTGCAGCAACAGATGCCTTCCAAGGCCCAGCTCTTGCTCGCTACGCAAACAAGGGTGTTACAGCACCTAAGGATTACTTGATCGATGATGCTTCAACATACGGTGCAGGCCTCAAGGCCCTCACAACACCAGCACTTAAGACAGCTGGTATCTCTGTTGTTGGTTCAGACACAGTAATCGCTCCAGCATCTGACTACTCTGCAACAGCTTCAAAGGTTGTTTCAGCTAAGGCAAACGTAGTGATCTACTTCGGTTACTACTCAGATGCAGGTAAGTTGAAGAAGGCTCTTGACCTTGCTGGTTACAAGGGTGTCTTCGCTTCAGGCGATGGAACTGACGATCTAGGTTATGTCACTTCTGCTGGTGCAACCAGCGCTGAAGGTACATTGATCACATCTCAGAGCGTTCCTTTCGAGCTTGCTGCTCCTGCTGCTGTCCTTAAGGACTTCACAGCTGCAACAGGTCTTGCAAGCCCAGCAAGCCACGCATACGTCACACAGGCTTACAACGCTATGAACGTATTCCTTTCTTGTGTAAAGACAGGTGCAACAACACGTGCAGCTATCCAGAACTGCGTAGCATCAGGAACATTCACTGACGTTACAGGTTCAAAGTTCAGCTTCACACGTTACGGCGATATCGCACAAGGCGCTCCAGTCGGTGCATACGTTGTTAAGGGTGGACAGATCGTTCCAGTAGGTAACGCTTAAGTCGTTAGCTTCTGATTCGGTTCACCGAACGTAAAAAGCAGTAAAAGTAGGTTTGGGTGCGGCTCGCAAGGGTCGCACCCAAACTATGCTTACGAAAGTTAGTTTGCTCCATTGAGCTTCACCTCGATTGATTAGTGAAGGAAATTATGAATTTCGCAGTCGTCCAGTCTCAGTTCTTTCCGTTATTGATTAACGGACTTGCACTGGGCTTTATCTATGTCCTCGTCTCGGTGGGGTACACGATGGTGTACGGAGTGCTTCGCTTGATTAACTTCGCGAACTCCGAAAT
>Ga0007852_1000377_pt1 | contig 14196 bp, 15 predicted proteins | sample CryBogCBH28Sep08_FD_71227 | JGI IMG/M metagenome (GOLD analysis project Ga0007852, IMG submission 71227) | Freshwater microbial communities from Crystal Bog, Wisconsin, USA - CBH28Sep08 | ecosystem: Environmental > Aquatic > Freshwater > Lake | place: Crystal Bog, Wisconsin, USA | collected...
GTGTCCGTTCAAATGAAATAACTGATTTACAAACATTTCTTCTTTTAATAGATCCCATAATGGTTCAGTCTCCAATAATTTAATTAAATGATCTTCGTCTTGAATACTATTATACACATTTACATTTAAAAAATCAATCTTAAAATAACCACGTGCTTCTGCTTCTTTGTATTCAATACTACTTAATCCAGTTAGTGGATTTTGGGGTATTTTCTGGCAATAAACTCCGGAATTGTGTTTTTTGCCATTAGGTAACATAGCAGGAACATGATCAATTATATCAAGTATTGCTGTTCTACTTGGAAAGTCTAAATCAATATCTGGCATCGTAATCTCCGCCACACATCTGGATCATCATCTTATAATGTTTATATGCTTTCTCTATTGCAGGCACTGTTGCACGTAATTCCATTTCTCTCATTATTTGATCATTAAATGCTTCCATAAAGAATTTTAATTTATCTTTTGGAATATGAATGGCAATTGCGTCAATATCTTCAATTCTTGCAAATAGTGAATTTAATTCATCAAGTTCATCTATATTTGTAATACGTCTGAATTTTTTTTGACTTGGTTCTGCTACTGCTCCAAATAAATTGCAAATTTCATTGAGTCTGTTATTCAATTCCGCTTTCCTTACAAATTTCTTTAACCAATGCAACATCTGCTGGTTTTGATTTAAAATGTTTGATCCAATATGCTACATCTAATGCTGGGTCGATAAGACCCAATTGATCATCATTAAAGTTTGATAACATTGTTTTACCTGATTTACAATTTAATAACACCCACGCACTAATATTTCCATTTCTTACATCATGCACAACTCGATTAAAATTTGCGTAATTAAAATAATGATACCATTGAGCACCACTCTTATCACTCCATTCCATCATTGTGGTTATAGTACGTTGTACAGCAGATTCAACTGGCTCTACCTTAAGCATTTCAAATAGATACTTATTATATAATTCGTCTCTACACCAATGATCAAGTTTAACTCCGCTTTTAATTACATAATCAATAAACTTATCTGGATATAATGGATTAACATTATTAACAAAACTTCCAAATTTTACAAAAGCATTATAATATGCAGTCTTACAAAAATCTTCATATGATTTGGGTTTTTTTTGATTTTGTGTAAGCTGAAAAAATCTATTAAACGCCATAAATCCTGCTTGTACTCGTTTTTCATCTTGTTGAAGAGCTCTACGCTTCTGCTCACACATATGACTAATTAATGTTCGGTCTTGCATGAAAGATTTCCCACAATGTACACAAGTATGTGGTTGATCTAATAACGGAAATTTACTCATAATCTTTACGTTGTTTCTTGTCAAATCCCATTTTATCAAATAATTCTTTCTTATCAGCTTTATTCATTAACTTTGCTTGAAGTTTAATATCACATAGTTTCATTGCAGGATATAACTCAGCAAGCAATTTTTCAATCTTTTCGGCTTTTTCTTTTGTACCAGCTTTAAGATATGGATGATATAATTTTGATCCAATTCCACATCCTGCAAATAACTTCCATAATAATGGTTTATGATTTTTACTTAATACCCAGTGATCTTTATTTACAAGTTCATTTGTTCGTTCTAAGAACCATTCTTGCAATTCTCTGTTACCATCTACATTTGAAACATATCGCATTAATACATATGGACTAAATTCTTTTTTTTCTTGATCTGATAAATTATCATAAAAATTATAATTTCTTAAATCTACATTTGCTAATTCGCGTTTAATATCAAGTGCCATTTTTCTTACTCAAATAATATAAAATTTTAACACGTTCAACTGCTTTTTGCAAGACCAGATTGGACTCTGTTGCATCTTTTATAGATAGCCATTGTTTATATTCGTTAACATGATCTTCTACGGTTTCATTTTCTCTACGTTCTAAAACTATTCCTACAGGTATATCAAATGATTCTTCGTATAACATTTCGCTCTTCGCAAAGATTATACTATTTTTTTGAAAATATGTATATCCGTTAGATGATGGTTGCATAGGTTAAAACCAAGCACGAGTATAATTTACAATTTCACTTTGACGACTTACTTCTTTAACAAAATAAGCACATACAGGATTCTCACCTTTATGTAATGGTGTACATAAAATTTGACCAGGTTTTAATTTTGGAAAATACCATTTAATATCTTGATATACATTTATTATATCAATTTCGTAAAATTCTGGTCGAAAACTAGCAAGTGGATTAAATGTAAAAGTTTGAAATCCTCTATCGTTTAAGCTAGTTAGTGGTAATACTTCCATTTCTGGACCAGTTGGATCACCAACAATTGTACACCAATCTAATGGCATTGTTATTTCCCATTGACCAATTTTTAGGACTGCTGCTGGTCCTGTAAATGATTCTAAAAAAATAAGAGGTAAGTAAAAATAATCTGGATTTTGATTATCTGAATTATCTAATACTGCATACCGTAAATCTTCATCTACCTCGTCGGGTAAATTATTTAAAAACATTGTTTTATTTTCTAAGGTTAAAATTTGAATGGTATTCTCCTAATTAAATTTTTATATAACCGTATAATACACTTGTTTTATAAAAAGGTCAATATATATATTGGATTAATAGATAAATTTAATCTATTGTTCTTTTTTATAAATCCAAACAGAATTTCCACAATCCCATATTCGAGAATAATTATTATTTTTCATATTTTCCCATTCAGTTAAATTATTATCAAATGTTTTGAGCAATTTTAATTGTTTATGTTTTTGATATTTAATTCTTGATTCTACGATTGAAGGATTATTTAATGAAAAATAAAAATAACTAGGTGCAGAATTATGTGAAAAGGTAAAACCTAAATGCTTATACAAATTTCCACTAAACCATCGACGATCCGCATAAGTTATTATTGAGTTAGGTAAGTAGTTTTTTAAAAAATACGAGAATAATTTGCTTCCGCCGCCGACTACATTTGTATTTTTTAATTGACAATATCGAACCAATTCCCATTCAATTGCTTTATTATATCTTGATTTACCAAATGTCATTAATGCTGTAAGGTTATTGTTTATATATAATCCAATATTAACTGAACTTGCAGCATCGCCTTGTAGATGATTCTCTATCAAAAAACTAGTTTTATCTTTATTTGAAACTGGTTTAATGATTCCTTTTCTTGCAAATATTTTTGTATTATTTTTTAAATACGAATTAATTATAGATATTACTATATCTTTTTTAGAATACCATTCGGTATCCCATATTTGTAATAAGTGTATATTTTTTTCTTCGCACTTTATAGTTTTATAAAGATGATAGTTTTTATCTTTTCCTTGTAATTCTGAATGCCAATATACTCCGTTGCATTCAACAGCTAATTGATAAAATGGTAAGTAGCAATCTATTTCTTTAGGAGGGATAATTTCTCTTGAGTTAAAATTAACTGTTTGGTTTACCAGCAATTGATGCAACTCGGATTCAACTTTTGATATTGAATACGGATTACATTTTCTGCATATAGGAATTCTTCCATTTATTATAGTATCTAAAAATTCATAATTGCAACTTGAACATTTCCACAAATACTTACTAGACGTTCCTATATACTCATCAATTGTAAAAAGTGGTATTACAAGATTGTTTACCCTGCTTGCTAAATTATTAAAAAACTGTTCTCGTTGTTTTTTTTGTAAATCTAATTGCACATTAGATAATTTAAATACATTATCAACACCGTATTTTTCTATGCAAGTCTTTTTAATTTTTTCAGAAACACCAGGTATTTTTCTGATATTATCAACTCCATATTTACATAATATCAATTCTTTAAATGTGTCAATATGAGATTTTGCATTTTCTTGCCATGCTTTGGCAGTTTTTAATTGTATTTCTTTATTTTTTGCAGGATTATCAACTCCATATTTTTCTATACAAGTCTTTTTAATTTTTTCAGAAACACCTGGTATTTTTCTAACATTATCAACTCCGTGTTTTTTGAGCACATCTTGTTTTACTTGTTCTGAATTGTTAAAATAATTAACATAACCGTATTTTTCAAAATTTGTAGTTTCTCGTTTCTTCTGTATTTTAGATTTTTCATCATCGTTTAATGCTTGTTTTGAACTAGTACAAGTTTGACTTTTTGAACTAATACAACAATTACAAGTTGGAGAACAAAATCGATAGCCTACTGCAAATGATACAAAAGATACCAACCCATCTGGACATAGTTTATCATTAATATATTGAAAATTATATAAGTATTCCCCATCAGTTTTATAATGAGATGTTGATGAATTTACAATACAATCCCACAATCCTTCGGTTTTTAAAAACGAAATTACTTTGCGACTATTATTATTAAATTCTGATAATTTATTGTAAATTAATTTTTTTAATTGTATATGGGTATTTTGCATCATTATAATATCTTTTTCTTTCTGTAAGATGTCTTTTTGCATATTTTGTATTAGCAGTAATGTCGTAGATATTTACAAAATCTTTATCATCTGCTTTTCTAATACCCCGTCCAATACTTTGTATAACTCTTACAAAACTTTTTCCAGCCTCTAACAGAACTAAGTTAAAGATTCTTGGAATATTGATTCCTACCGCAGCCACACCATATGTTGCAACAATTATCTTATCGTCGCTTGTTGCTACTTCACGATACTGTTCTTTTCTTTTTGTTGATTTGATCTTTCCACTTATAAAAACTGCCTCAGGTAAATGTTCAATAATACAATCGCCTGTTTCAATTCTGTCTACTAAAACAAGAGTATTTCCAGTTTCAGAAATACCCTGTACTATTGATGAAATCCATTTAACCCTATCTGAATCAGTAACAAGATATTTTAATTCTTCTGGATAAGATCCAAATTCTTTCCATTCTTGTGTCTGGATAATATTTACATGACAAGTACTTAATACTCCGGCTTCTTGCAATTCATGTGCTTTAACCCGATGTACAACTTCTCCTAAACTTGCACGAATATTTTCAAAATCAATACTTTCTTTGGGTACAGTTCCTGTAAGTCCCCACCGTATTGGTGTATTTGACATATTTTGAGTTAATAATTTTTTTAAAACTTCCGCCTTGGCCATGTGTACTTCATCGACCATAACACATTGTACATTTTCAAGCAATTCTGCAAGTGTTAATAATTCATCATCTGTTGTATTTTTTGATCGCTTATCTAATATATTTAGACTTTGCCAAGTACATATTGTATGAGTTTTTCCTAACTCTTTTCGATCACCAAAATAAACCCCAACATCTAATTGACAGTTAATAAAATCTTCTTCTGTTTGTACTACTAAGTCTTTATTTGGTACAATAGTAATTGTTCTTCCAAATCTTTCACAGATTTTTGATAGTGTTGCTGTTGTAATTGTTTTGCCAAATCCGGTAGCAATTTCTTGAATACACTGAGGATTTTCTAAAAATTTATTAACAACTTCAACTTGATCTTCACGTAATCTTATTAACTGTCCTTCAAATCGATGTCCTTTGGGCCAAGTTAAATCACCCCAAAAGTCTTCTGCTACTTTATTAAAGTCTAGAGAAATTGGATTACGTAAATCTTCAATTTCAATATAATATCCCCATTGTTCTAATAACGGTAATATTCTATCTAACATACTAACAAAAGTAGTCCCGCCTAATCCAAAAAATGCTGTACATCCGTCCCATCTACCTAATTTATATGCAGGCATATATTTTGCTTTTTGATCAAAATATTTAAATTTTTTAACAAGTTCTTTTCTTGTATCAAGATCAAGACCGGTTAATTTACAATTCACTTCATCGATGATTGTAACTTTACATGTTGCCATTTTTATTCCTAATGCAATGTTGTTGGTTCTTTTAAATTATAATAGACTAAATTTTGAGCATTGTCAATTACAGTTCTCATTGTAAAATGCATATGACTATAATAACCTAAATTGATTACGGTATTAAATTTAATATTTGATTTGATTAATGGTTTTGTAATTTTGGTGCTTACAAACACAATTTGTGTATTTTTATTAATAGGATTGTTTATTTGTTTTTCTTTAACAAATTGATTAAAATTTGATTTATCATTTGGTAATCTAAACATAACACTAATATTTTTAAAATATATTTCAATATTTTGAAAAAAATCAATCCATTCTTGCATAAGAATAAGTTCACTTCCACCTGGCACTATCATTAATACCGTGCCACCATAATTGATTAGATCTTTAAAATGCGTTATTGGGTAAAGACTACTATTAACCCATGCTTTAGATGACGATAAAATTAATTTAGTAACCGGATTTGCTTCTTCATGTAATAATCTATCTATTTCGTTATCCCATGTTGTGATACCATGATCTCTTGCCCAAAAGAATGTTTCAATTAAATTTAGTGACGGTAGTTGAGGAATAGTTTTATGACAATTTTTTAAACTAAATCCAGTTTTACTTTTAATTAACATAGGAAGATAATCTTCAATATTTTCTTCGATGTCTTTTATTGAGTGATAACACTCTAAAAATTGAGAATCACACTGAAAATCTTTTGGAATTAATGTAGATCCAAGCCACCTGATATTTGTTTCTGTAAAAGGAAATTGCCAAAGTTTTAAAAGACCATCCCATACTGATCGATGAATTGCATCTACTTTTAAATTTCTTGTTTGAAAAAGTTTAACTAGTTCATCATCATATGGAAATTTAACAAACATCATTGTAATAGGCTTATCATATTGATCTTTATAAACCTCAATTAAAATTTTTTTATCTTTTGATATGACCCTAACAGGATATTTCCATTGTGGATTATCTAAGTAACTATCTATATCATCAATTAATGGCTGCAATGCTTGTTTATGTTTATTAAGACATGCAAGAGCAACTGTTCTTTGTTTTTCAGTTAAAAAATCACCATTATAAATCTGATTGGCTAAACTGGTTAAAAATATTTGATCTTGCCCAGTGATATAGCTAAAATGAAATTGGAATTTACCGGTGCTTGTTACCGGAGGCGTTCCGGTTGAAACTTGAATTAAATCTTCAATAAACATACTTATATTTGAACATCTTCCATTCCGGCAGTACGCAATTTGATAATATTGCTGATCTGCCACTGTTTGATTTCAAGACCTTTGATAATACCTAACCATTGATTACGAAGTAATGCAAATTCATTAATGATCTTTTCAAGGTCCACTACATCTGCCTCGCCGTCTACATATTTTTCACAGTCTCGACTACTTAATGCACGTTGGTAGGTTTCAAGATATTTTTTAAATGCTGTTGATCGAGATCTACGTAATTCAATATTAAGAAACTCTAATATACCTTCTATTTCTTGTAATTGATTAAAACGTTGTTCTACAATACCAGGAAGTTGAGACGAAGCTTTTTCAAGATTGCCAAATACTTTGACTTCTTTACGAGCTTCGTCTAACTGGATGTAGTAGTACTCAATACAATCAGGAAGATATGAAATATCTCCACTAACTTTTGAGTACCACCTCATTAATATTCCTCGTCTTCTTCTTCGTCTTCGTAATCGTCTTCGTCATCTTCGTCTGCAACTGCTTTAATTGCATCGTCTAAATGAGGATCACATCCTGCAATTGATTGAAGAACATCGAGTTCAACCTCGTGATTTAATAAGAAATCAACATATTGATTTGCAGCCAATTCACGAGTTTTTTCTGGAATATATTCACGAAATAAATCCCAAACTGTTATAATTAAATGTTCATTCATTCTATTTCTCCTTCTTCGGTTTCGATTGTTGTTGTAGTTGTATTAGGTGTTGTTGCATCCCATTCATTCATAATAAATTTAAGCTTGTCTTCACTCCAATTTTTACGAAATTCTGCAATTATTTCACCGGTTGCTTTACTTGTATATGCTAATTTATTTCCTACTTTAGATAATACACCCATCTTCTCAAACATGTCAACAAGTCCGGAAGTAGGTGCCATACCTGTTGAATATGGAATTTTAACTTGGACGCTTTCAAATGGTTTTGCGTAACGAGTCTTCATGATCTTACAAGCCGATCTAATTCCTAATACATCACTTACTTTATTTCCATCTTCATCTTCTTTGAGTTTTAATTTTTTCATTGCAACAACAATTGAACTTGCATACACAAACCCTTGGCCGCCACTTATTTTATCATCTGGGTCAAACATATCTTGTGAAGCATATGTATGATTAGTTGCAACCAATCCAACATTACAACTACCAAACGAGTTAACACAATTACGAACAAGTGCAGTAAGTGCTTTAGGTTTACGTCCCATATCACCTTTTAAATCACCTGAATCAAACTGATTAACGTCGGTTGGAGTTAATAACATACCTAATGAATCAATTACAAATAATACCTTAGGACGATCTTCAAATGACATTGATTTATATTCTTTCATAAATTCACTGATAGTTTTAGCAACATCGTCAATCATGGCCATGTTTAACTTTAGAAGTTTATCTTCGGAAGTATCAACGCCAAGATTTTTTAACCATTGTTCGTCTAATGCATTTTCTGAATCAATTAAGACAACATAAATGCCTTGTTCTTGTGCATGTTTAATAATATTACCAGAACAAAAATATGATTTACCACTATTGTGACTTGAAATATTGTCACCCCAATATCTATGATTTGGATGATCTACGGTAAAATCAAAACACTCTTCGGGTTCGGTTTCAATAATTGAAATAACTTTATCATTTTTGTTATATTTAGAAAACAATGACGAATTAATTTCTATACTACCTGCAGGCACCCATTCTTCTGTTGATAATTGCAGTAAATGATTAACAGCGCAATTTGTAATTGTATTACTTTCGGTTTCTATTTTAACCATTGGCAATACCCCTTTATCAAACCAATTTGTAATTCGGTTAAATCCATCGGGTGTATCAATTTCAATATTATATTCACCACTTTCCCATAGTTCTTTTAATTCACCTACAGAAACTTCCTTAATTTCCATTTTTTATCTCCAAAATAATTTTTTCAGCCGCAACTTGCGGATTAACTGTAACTTCACTTTCCCAAACAATTATAAAGTGTGGGTAAAAATATTATTTTTTAGTAAGTCGTACAATTACTTTTGCTGATTTTGGCAAACAACCTGATTCGCCTGCAAATACTGTGACTTTTCCTAAAGGAACTCCTTTAAAGAAGTCCCCTGAAATAAGATAGTTGAGTGCATAATTACCAGTTGAAATCCAATCTGTTGGATCGTTAAATCCAATTCCTAGTCCATCAATTGATTTAGTGATAGACTTGCGGAACTTTGAAATGTCAAAGACCTTACTCATGGTCTATCTCCTTATTCTGCTTTTTGGCGATTACGAATCATTGCAAGAATGTCTTGAGCGCGAGCACTTGCATCAGATCCAGTTGATGCAGGTGCATCTGTTGTAACTACTGGTGATTCAACAACTTGTGGAGCAGGTGTTGATACCGCGTTATCAAAAGGGAGTTCGTCTTCATCTATTGAAGATGCAATATTAGATGTAGTTGAGCCGGTTGCAGTTCCGCTTCCGCCAAATCCTGCAGGTTTAAAATATTGACCCCATCTTTCTGCATCGTATGCTTCCCCGTCAACTGATGCTTCAAACATCTCTTTAATGATTTTAAGTTCAACTTCTCCTGGCTTTTTTGGGAGGAAACTTTTAAGATCATACAATCCATAAGTATCTATTGCTGCTTTTTCAGCATCACTTAATGCACGTTCACGACGAGCCCAGCTTGATGTTGAATAATCTGCAAACCCACCTTTTGTAGTTTTTGTAACTTTAAAATCTAATCCACGTACATAATCAGTTGGCAATTCTTCAATCTCTGAATCCATTAATGCATTCTTAACAAGATTAAAAATTTGAGTACTAATTATAAATCTACGAATTGGATTGTCTGGAGTTTTGTCTTCACTCATTTTAGTTTCTGTTACAAACCCTTGAAATAAGTAACTACGTTTTTTCCAATATTTACGTCCTTGCTCTTCAAGCGATTTATCTTTGAAACATGGACGTACTTCAGTTAATACTGGACAGGTATCGCCCCACATTTCCATACATGGAACTTGAATGGTAACAGGTTTTGAATTGGTTTCACCTTTAACTCCTGCAAATGGCAATTTAATCATTGCTCGTTCAATCCAAAAGAATGTGTTATTTGGATCTGCGTCAGGAAGGAATCGTAAAGTTGAAGTTGTGTTATCTGCCGCATTCCAATGTGCAAAGATTGCATTGTCTCCTCCTGTTGAACTGCCGGTGTTTTGTTGATTTGCTGCTTGAAGTTTTGCGCGTATTTCCGCTAAAGATGCCATAATTTTTCTCCTAATGTTTTTATGTGCCTAAGTTTACTACATGCCTCTTGTTTATATGCAACTACATATAAACAAAAATTAGCATACATGTTATTGTATGCTATTTTATTTATCTTGTCAACTAATTTCTATTATATTTTTTTTAAACCGGCTAATCTTAAAATATCTTCAAATGCTGTTTTGTTAATTTTTTCAACAGATTCTTGTTCATTGTCATTGGATAAATCATCACCGACTTTGCTTCCGGTAGAATATCCAGCCATTGCACCTAGCGGACCGCCTGCTAATCCGCCGGCAACTCCTCCAATTACACCACCAACTAACCCTTCGTCTTCACGTTCATTGTGGTTATGTTGCATTGGATATTTTTTACTTAGAATCATGATAGCTTTGGCAGCTTTTTGTCCACCTTCGTCACCAAATTCACGAGAGCAATGTGCAACAATGCCAGGACGTCCTTTAGTCCAAGTACCTTTATCTTTATCTAAAAATCCTTCAACAGCTTGCCAGATATCATCATTGCTAACCCCTTTTTCGATTAATCTATCTTGATCATCTACTTCTGGTTCGTAATCGTCTTCTTCGTTAACATCATCAATATGATGTGAAAGAACATTTCGAATATGTGCTATTTTATTTAAAAAATGAGATTTTTTATTTTCATCATTGGTTAATCTTGCTTGTTTTTCATTATATGCAAGCTCTTGTTTTAAAAAATCAACAAAAGAAATTGTTTCGCTATCGTCTTCGTCTACTTTGCCTGTACTTTTATTAAGAAAGTTAAGATAAGATTTATAATCAGCCTCTACATCTTTACCCCTAGCTGGAGTTTTTGTAACTAAATTTGGACCATGTGCTCTGGTATAATCTGGATGATTTTTTCCTATTTTTTCTCTTGCTGCTTTTTCTTTTTCAAATGATCCACCTTTCATATCAACTTTGATATTAGATTTATTCATTGATGATTGAAACTTTTCTGGGTCAAATGCTTCTTTGGTTTTCTTGCCATATCTAGCTTCTTCTTCGGCATCTAATCTAGCATTTCTTGCTTTAATTTCTGCTTGTCTTTTAAGTAATTCTTGTTCTCTTTCTTTTGTACCAAACCCGTGTTTTTGTGCAGCTTTATCAAGTGCTGCTCTTCCGGTAAGTCTTGTTTCAGCAACTGGTTCTTCAATTGGGACCTGTGGTTGTGAGGCAGGTTGTTGTTGAACTTGTGCAACAGGATCTTCTGGAGTTAATCCTAAATCTTTAGCAGTTTCTGGATCTTCTTGCATTAACCATTCACTAACTGCATTTTTTAATGGAAGATTTGGACCATCTTGTAATCCTGCCTTTGCAGAAATTAATGCCTCTAAATCCTCATTTTGAATACCAATACCTTGTAATGCTTCAATTGCTTCAGTGCCATCTGCACCTAATGTGATATTTTGATCTAATAATTCACTTAATGCATATTTTGTATCAGAATTTATTGAACTTTCTTCTATAGCAGTTGCCCAGGATTCAAAGGCGCAAAGTTCTGGGGTATATTGGCTACTTTGTTGCTCTATATTGACATCAATTGATTCATTTTCGATTACAATATTGTCAAGATCAATTTCTCCAGCCTCTTGCATAATTGCATGTAACATTGGAAAAATATCAGTTAATGCTTCATCAAATTGATTAACAGTAAATGCATCTTTATAACTTTCCATTGTTGCATCATCCATTTCAATAACATTATCATTATTACCACCAGCAAATCCTTCTAACCAGGATTCGTAATAGCCTTGTTTATTCATTGATTCAATATGATGACGTAACTGTTTTAATTTCTGACCAGCACGTTCTATAATGCCATGTGCATTATCATTTAAGGTTGAATGTTTTACTTTACGACCAAAATCTGATAATTGCAAAATTTCTTCACACGTTTTAATAATATGTTTTCCGCCTTCATCATGAGGATAACCGCCATTTGCAACATGTCTTTGCATAGCTCTAGCACCAGGAAGAAAAACAAATGGAAACTTAAAACGCTCGCCTTCTTTATTTTGAATGAACAAATTTTTAATTTTACGGCTACGTGCTCCAGATTTTGTTGGATCAATTGCTTCTGAATGACGAATAATTAAATCCGTATCTTCTATGGTTCTATAAGAAGTTTTTGAACTTCCTTTTAATGATGATTCGTTCATGTTGTTATCCTTTCCATTTTGTGCAAGGTATTGAAAGTCGGTTTTGTCTAAATTACCTTTTGTGATATCTCTAGTATCAAATCTTAATAATCTACGTTTTGCAAAAAAACGCATTTCTTTTAAAAAGTCATACCACATGTGTTGAGTAATTGGGTCGGCATTTTCTGTAATACCTTGACTGTAATATATTTTTAAATTTCCGGTTTCCTTAATACTAATACTAACTCGACCTAAATTTGTGCCTTCTACGGCAAAATCAAACTCAAAGAACCGTGCTTGTGTTGGATCTGCGGTCACAGAACCAGACTCATTACCTAGTTTTAAATTGGTAAATCTGCTACGTACTTTGTCAAATAAATCGTTGGCTATAATTTCAATTGGTTTCATTCTTATATTTATTCTATTATCCTAAATAAATTGGCATTGGTAAAATAAGTTCTTCGGTTACATGCTCATGCATCTTTTCATATATACTTGGATCCCAATCTTGTAACATCATAATCATCCGTACATTGAGTAATAAACTTGCTACTAAATCATCATGCTCCCCGGTTTTTGCTTCATATTTTATACCTTTAGCCACAAATGCCTTAAGTTGGCTAATTAATGGTTTACTATAAATTTTTAAAGTTTTAGTTTCAATTAATTGTTTAAGTTTAGCGCAAACTGCAATTTTACTTGTATGTGTTGTATTGAATCCTTTTCTAAAACGTCGAACATGCCCTTTTTTAATTGGTTCGCTTAAAAACATTCCAGGAAAAGATTCTTCGCCTAATTCATTTATTGCAACTAATGCGGCTTCACCAACTCCGTTATTTTCAACTGAATAATATAAACTAACTGTACTATCTTCTTTATTACATTCGTCCTCGATAAATTTTGCAACATCACGAAGTATTCGAACTTGCTGTTGTATTGGAGTTGTATTATGATGCCATTCGGCTACTTGATTTAATGAAGGTAATTCTATTACCTCTAGACCGGCATAATCTCCACCTGTTCCTATACATGGATCTAAACTAATGATATAAGTTGCAGAAGGATTGATCTTTTTATACCAACGTACTTGACCCATATTCATTATAGGATTTGATGATTCTAAGTCGGATAAACTAATTGAGTTAATAAGAGTTTCGTCAAATACTAAAAATTCACAATTTGATGAAAGTAATGTATTTGCAAAATATCGATGCCCGTCTTCTACTTCTATTAAATCATATACTTCTTCGCTACGTTTTAGATCAATTTTATTGAGTAACTTTAATTTTCCAGTTAAACTTACAATATTATCGCCAATATTAAATTCGCTTGCAATTTTATATTCTGTATTAGAAATATATAATTTATGGTCGAGGGTACATTCAATCCATGCATCTTGTTCAAATTCTAATCGAATAATAGGTTTTACACCCATTAAACTTACACCTGAGAAAGATTTAAACCCATCAGGTGTTAATACTTTATAATTGTTAAGGTTTGGTTTAAAATTGTGAGTCATTTAATATTTTATAGGTTTTCTTATCTTCATATAACCAAAGTTCGTAATTATATCCTTTAGCAATAACTGCTTTTCGTTTTCTTAAATTATTTTCTAATCTTGATGAATATTTTGGATTTCCATTACCGTCCCACCACCATCGACTTTTTACTTCAATAATTTTATTTTCACTTGGTATATAGATATCTGGATAATAT
>Ga0007852_1000384_pt1 | contig 14008 bp, 15 predicted proteins | sample CryBogCBH28Sep08_FD_71227 | JGI IMG/M metagenome (GOLD analysis project Ga0007852, IMG submission 71227) | Freshwater microbial communities from Crystal Bog, Wisconsin, USA - CBH28Sep08 | ecosystem: Environmental > Aquatic > Freshwater > Lake | place: Crystal Bog, Wisconsin, USA | collected...
TAGCCTTAAATTCTCCAACAATTCCTATTATCTTTCCTTCAACCAAAACGCCAGCACTTCTACTTGGCTCGTATGGCTTTGTCATTTCCTTCAAAGTTTCATCAAACTTAACTTGATCAAAAGGAATTAAATCGTAAGTGATTCCACTTAGTAAGTGATCAAGATATTTAACAGATCTAAAGTAGGCAGCGTCTTTCTGTTCAAACTTAGAAGAATAAACAAAAGCTAGAGAATTAAATTGCTCAGGTATTTTATCTGTCAATTTATCTTTAAGATGATATTTACCAAGTTCGAATATGGCGAATTTGTCATTACCAGATTTAATATTTGGATGAACTTTTGTAAGTAGACTTGGAGTTACACTTAAGCGGTAATATTCGAGCTCAGGACTAATCGCATTAGATAACTTATATGCCTTAGCTTTATCCTGAGATGCACTAGTAATTAATTTGGTAGATACGAAAGTGTAAGTCAGTAGATCATTCGCTCCAGCAGAAATTAATATATTTCTAATTTGTTTTTTAAGATTATAAAGATGATTAGGATTAGTGCCAAGTATTGGTGCAACAATTGGTTTATCTTCAATGTTCTGGAAGCCGTAAAGTCTTCCAACTTCTTCAACGATATCTTCCTCGATTTCAATATCTGTCCTATAGAAAGGAGCTTTAATATTAATACTGCCGTTTCTATTCTTCTTAACTTCAAATTCTACGTTTTCTAGAAGTTCAATAACCTGATTTATACTAAGCTTAGTACCAAGTCTTGAATTAATATATTCTATAGATATATTTACTTCAGGATTTAAACTAAAGCTTCTATTAACTTCACTACTTAGACTATTTAAATCTACAGTTTTAGAAGAAATCTTAGCGCTTGGAATATGTTCTTTAATTAAACTAATAGCATAGTTTAATGCCATTAGATTTTGTAGAGGACTCTGTCCTTTATTAAATCTGGATACAGCATCAGAAAATAGACCTAAGCTCATTGAAGTTCTTCTAATTGAATACATATCGAAAGTAGCAGATTCTAGAATAATAGTTTTAGTACTATTATCTATTTCACTATTAGCTCCACCCATCACACCACCAACACCAACTGAAGCTTTGTCCGAAGCTATTAATACTGCATCTTTATTGAGAGTTACAGTTTTAGAGTTAAGAAGAGTTATCTTTTCATTTTCTTTAGGTTTTCGAACAATTAGTTTAGCTGTGTCTTTAGATAAAGATTTAACTTTATCCCAGTCATAAGCATGCATAGGCTGAGCAGTCATCAACATTACAAGGTTAGTTATATCTACAATGTTATTAATAGGTCTAACGCCAAGCTTTATTAATTTAACTTGAAGAGACAATGGACTTGGAGCGATTTCAATTCCAGAAACACTAACTGCCACAAATCTAGGAACTAAATCGGTAGCTTCATTAACTACTTCAATTGGATAATTATTATCGTCTTGTTTTGGAGATCTAAAATCTTTATACCAATTTGGAGATTTAAATTGCTTATTAAATATTCCAGATATTTCCCTAGCAACACCTATTTGACCAAAACAGTCCGGTCGATGTGTGAACATTTTATTTTCAATATCTACAATTACATCATCCAACTCATAGTGCTCCATGAAAATAGTTCCGGCCTTAACATTTTCGAGTTCAACTATACCGTTGTGGTCATCTCCTAGATCTAATTCTTTAGCACTGGTTAGCATTCCATGGCTCTTATGTCCAAGCATAGGCCTAATGCTTAGCTTGAATGGTTCATTATCTAAAGTAGATGGCACTATAGATTCTGGAGGAAGATAAACCGTATGCATGCCAGCTCTTACATTCGGAGCGCCACATACTACTTGAATTAGTCCATCTTTATTTCGATCTACTTTAACTTTATTATTGTCATCAATAAGACATAGACTTAAGTGATCACTTCCCTCAATCTTTTCAGCTGATACGACTTTTACAATAACTGCATCCTTGTATTTCCTGGAAAGATCGAAAACACCTTCATCAACAGCACCTAGCTGAAGACCAATTTTTTCCACCACTTTATCTACTTCAGGGAGCTTGAAACTTAACATTTTAGAAACTTCACTAAGACTAACTCTCATTATTTAACTCCCCTTATTTTTTGTTGAATTTCTAATAGTCTTGCATCGTCCATTTTAGGACCTTCCATTGTTGTAATCCATCCACGGTATTCTTCATTAAATTCAGTATTTATATTATCTACCTCAAAGTGTCTAGCTTTTTCTCCATGCAGAGGATAAAGCTTAACGTGCACATAAGGAACACCGGTTCCTTCAACTGCCATAGCAACTTTACCTACCTCTAATGCTTCTTCAAGTTTATTGGCCACCTTTTTTGAAGCTTCCATTAGGCCAATGTAATCTTTATCACCTAAATTAAATAAGCTATCTCCAGGATTTACTTTAGGAATTACTAAAGTTACTCCAGGAGTATTAGGAAATGGAGTTAAGAAAGCTAGGTAATTTTCATTTTCCCAAACTTTATAACTTGGAATTTCATCTCTTACAATTTTATCGAAAATAGTGTAAGACATATTTTAAAATTGCTCCATAAAATCTAAATTACCACTCATGAAATGTCTAATTTCATCAATGCCGTATTTAATCATAATTAATCTGTTTATTCCTACACCCCAAGCGAATCCAGTGTAGATAGTAGGGTCAATTCCAGCCTGCCCTAGAACATTAGGGTGAATCATTCCACAACCAAGTAGCTCAATCCAACCACTTCTTGAACAAACGCTACAACCTTTCTTGTCACAGAAAGGACAAGAAACAGCTATTTCAAAAGATGGCTCAGTAAATGGAAAATAGAATGGCTGAACTTTAAGTTCAACGTCTTTTGAGAAATACTTAGAGAACATAACTTTAAGAATATTAAGTAGATTAGCTACAGTAATATCTTTGGAGACATATATACCTTCTAATTGATAAAAAGTATGCTCATGCCTTGCATCTACGTCTTCGTTTCTAAATACTCTTCCTGGAATAACGTAGGCTATTGGCTTGCCTTTCTCAAGGTCAGCTCTCTGAGAGACTAATACTCGGTGCTGCATAGTTGAAGTATGCGCTGGCGCAATAAATCTTTTGCCTTTAGAATCTTTTTGTTCAGTAAGGAATGTATCGAAATCGTCTCTAGCTGGATGCCCTTCGGGGAAATTAAGACTAGAAAACATATTGTAATCATTATCTAGCTCAGGGCTTTCAATGGTGCTAAATCCTAGAGTACTGAATATATCTACGAGTTGCTCTATTTCAGTGTTAATTGGATTCTTAGTTCCTTTTGAGCTTTGCAATAATTCTGGGAAATCTTTGATGGAAATATTGAAATCTGATGGTGCACTTACATCAATTGGATCTAATTTAAGTCCTTCATTATCTTCACTACTTAGTTCGCTTAGTTCATTTTTAAGGTCATTTAGCTTCTTCCCGAAAGCAGCTTTTTGATCATTAGGCAAAGTTTTGAGTTGATCGTACAAACTTTTAAGTTCTACGCTTTTTAGGATGTCTCTTTTGTTCTTTAAGGCAGACAACTGAGTTAGTAATTTTTCCTTGGTTTTATTAATCTGAGATTCTAGTTCTTTATTCATAACAAATTTGTTCTTAAATTATATCAGTAAAACAGTCTGTTATACTAGAAAATATGGCTAACTTTTCTTTTGACATAGTATCTGAAGTAAATCTATCTGAAATCAACAATGTGTTTGATCAGGTTAAGCGTGAAATTGAAAGTAGATATGACTTTAAAAATACTCCCGCTGATCTTGAATGGATAGATGATAAAAAAGGATTTAAGATCTTAGGAAATTCAGATTACCAAATTGAATCTATAATAGAAATTATTCGAAAGAAACTAGCAGCTAGAAACCTAGATCAAAAAGTTATAGATGTTAGTAAAGATAATCTAAGTAGTAACTTAATTACTTCTAAAGTGGTTCCCTTTAAGGCTGGCCTAGATCAAGAAAAGGCAAAACAGATTTCAAAAGTTATTAGAGAAACTGCACCGAAAGCTAAAAGCCAAATCATGGGCGAAACGGTAAGAGTTACGAGCAGTTCCAAAGACGAACTTCAAAATATTATATCTATTTTAAGAAAACAAGACTTAGATTTTCCAATTCAATTTACTAATTATCGTTAATACAATTAGAATATATATTATTAAAGCATTAATGCTTAAATGAAATATGGAAAATACAGAAGACCTATTATTTAAAGCCAAAGAAGTTCTAACTCTTAACGACAGGGGTAATTATACTTGTCCGAACTACGCACTATATCCATATCAATGGCTTTGGGATAGTTGTTTTATTGCAATTGGATTAGCTCACTTAGACACTGAAAGAGCTAAGCAAGAAATACTTAGTCTATTTGAAGGACAATGGTCTAACGGCATGGTTCCAAATATGATCATGTGGAAGTTATATAAAAAAGGAATTGATGCAAATACCCACGAGGAGCATATTTGGAAGTCTTGGCTTAATCCTGCAGCTCCAGACGATATTCAAACTAGTGGAATAACCCAACCTCCTATGATAGCTGAGGCGGTTGTGAAAATTGGTGAGAAGATGAATAAAGCTGAGCGAATTCATTGGTATAAGCAGGTATATGGTCCGCTACTTAATTATCATACTTGGCTTTTTGATGAACGCGCTCCACACAAAGAAGGTTTAGTGCTACTTATTCATCCATGGGAATGCGGATTAGATAATACTCCGCCTTGGATGGAGGAATTATCTGAACATTCACTTCCCTTTTGGATTAAGGTAATAATTAAACTTAGAATTGATGCACTCCTTGGTTTAGTTAGAAAAGATACTCATTACGTAAAAGGCTCTCAAAGAATCTCTAACGTTGAAGCCTTATCACTATATGCCGCACATAGAAGACTCAGAAGAAAAAGATATGTTTTCAGTAAAATTATTGAACACTCCCTCTTTGCTATAGAAGATCTTACATTCAATTCAATTTTCATAAGAGCAAATAGACATCTTAAAGATATAGCTAAAACTATTGGCAAGGAATTACCTAAAGATTTTTCTGAACAAATTGAAAAAAGCGAGAAAGCTTTTGAAAGCCTTTGGGATGAATATGCTGGAGAATTCTTTTCAAGGGATTTCGTTTCTCACAGACTTCTTAAAGAAAGCTCTATAGCCTCATTTATGCCGCTATATTCTGGTGCAATTTCTAAAGAGAAAGCTAAACGAATTGTAGATAATCTTAAAAATATTCATAAATACAAGACTGAATTTCCAGTTCCTAGCACTCCACTTAATTCTATTTGGTTTAATGCAGATCGATACTGGCAAGGACCTACTTGGATTAATACAAACTGGCTACTCATAGAAGGACTAAAGAATTATGGTTTCGATAAAGAAGCTGAGGAGCTTAAAAATTCTACAATTAAGCTCGTAGACAATTCTGGAATTCACGAATACTACAATCCGTTAAATGGTAAGGCCTTAGGATGTAAAGACTTTTCCTGGACCGCTTCGCTCGTTATAGATATGTTAATGAATTAAGCTTCAAGTTCTGAAGTAGTTTTAGCGGATAGTGTTTGCACTTTATTTAGCTTAGATTCAATGGTTCTGGTTTTCTTTGTAGCACTATCTATTGTGTTGGTTGCTTGAATTAACTTTTCTTTAGTCTTAACTAATAGCTCTTCGAATTTACCAAACTCACCCTTAATTGTAGTTAGAAGCTCCCACACTTTAGAAGTTTGCTCAGCAATAGCGAGAGTCCTAAATCCTAGCTGGTAACTATTTAGAATTGCGGAGATAGTAGTCGGACCAGCAACCATAACTCGGTAATTACTCTGGAGGTTTTCAAATAGCCCCGGCTGTCTTAATACTTCTGCATATAAACTTTCTATTGGAACGTATAGCACAGCAAAATCTGTAGTTTTAGGTGGCTTAATATATTTTTCACTTATAGATTTAGCTTCCGCTTTGATTCTGTTAATAAGTGCTTTGGTTGTAGCTTCAATTTGAGCCATGTCACCTTTTTCACTAGATGAAACCAGTCTCTGATAATCTTCAAGTGGGAACTTAGCGTCAATTGGTAGATATATAAAACCGTTCTTGTTAGATTTATCTGGAAGCTTAATTGCATAATCCACTACATCATTAGATCTATCGTCTAACTTAACTTGCTTAGCATAATGGTCTTTAATGAAAATTTGCTCTAACAAACTTTCAAGCTGTATTTCACCCCATGTTCCTCTTGTCTTAACATTAGTTAAGATTCGCTTGAAATCTCCAACGTCATTAGCAAGACCCTTCATTTCTCCAAGTCCTCTTTGAACAAGCTCTAATCTTTCGCTAACTAGCTTGAAGCTTTCCCCTAGTCGTTTTTCTAAAGTAGACTGTAGTTTTTCATCAACAGTTGAACGCATTTTTTCTAATTTTTCGTTATTGTCTTTGTTGATATTCTCAAGTTTAGCTTCAACTGTTTTTCGGATTTGCTCTAATTTCTGATCATTCTTTTCTCTAAGATCTTCAATTCTTTTATCTATAGACTCTCTAGATTGATTAAGATTCGCTGTTAATTCTTGTCTAAGATCCTTGGCTACCTGGTTGAGTTCTTTTCTTGAAATAGCAAATTCTTCTCTCATCGGTTTTGAGAGATCGACAGATTCCTGAGGCTTATTTTTAAAAATTATATAGGCTAGCGCCGCTAGGTTACCAAGCCCTATTAGAAGTACCACATTTAACATACTTAGTATTCTAAACTAGATTGATTAAAAATGCTTATTTTTATTAGTCTAATCTACCAGCTCGGTCAAGCATCTTTAATCCCACGGCAAGTGAACCTAGAGAAAATACTGCTAGTGCAGGATATCTTAATCTACTTTCAAGTCGTTTTCTGTCGTTATTAAGTTCACCGACAACTTCTTTAGAATCTGGATTTCTAACTGCACCCATTCTCCGGATTGTAGTGGTACTGTTCATACCTGCAAGTGTAGCTCCAAGAATTTGAGATGTTACTCTATTTCCACCAAATACTAGATCTAATCCAGTAAGAGCTGAACGTATTGGACGAGTTCCATAACTACTTTCTTTAACTACTAGATTGTGTTTTTCTGCTCTTGCTCTAAATAACGCTGGAAGTGGTGCAGTAATTCCAGCAAGAATATTAACAGCCGCACCAATCTTATCTCCATTTCTAATTGATCTTTCAGCTATTAGATAACATGCAGCTGATTCAACTGCCTTATCTGACAATGCGTCTATTAGATTACCATTAAGCTTAGTTTCCTCACCGTTGCGTTCCGCCTTGATTCTAGCTAAATTGCCATCAACGGCGTCAGCAAGCTCGAATAATGTATAGCCTAGAGCTCCAGCAAATTTAACTTTAGGACTTTCTGTTTTTGCTAAAAGTGCGCTTACTCCAAGTGCTGCAACAGCTCTTGCCATTGTTAACTGATTAGGTGTTATTCTAGGAAATTTTTCATCAATAAACACAGCCACGCTCTGTGTTATATCTTTCGCCGATTCCCTAAGAGGGCTGTTGTTAGGACTAGCCTGTTCCAAATTAATACTCCAATTTAAAATTTACAGATTATTATACCTTAAATTTGACTAATAGATAAATTACATTAGATTTGTAGGTGTTTTAAATATGTTAAAATGTATACAGAAAATATTTATGAAATCCAATAATAATAAAATTAAGGTTGCAGTAGTAGGTGTAGGAAATTGCTTCTCATCACTCTACCAAGGTTTTGGATATTACGCTAAACATAAAGCGGGTAGTGTTCCTGGAATTATGTTTGAAAATATTGGTGGATATAAACCTACAGACATAGAAGTTGTTGCAGCATTTGATGTAGATCCAAGAAAAGTTGGAAAGAATTTGTCTGAAGCAATATTTGCAAAACCAAACTGTGCTCGAGTTTTTTACCTTAAGGTAGAAAAAGGACCTAAAGTATTAATGGGAAATCCATTAGATGGAGTTTCAGATTACATGCTTGAACAACCTGAAGATGTTGGATTTAGAATAGCTAAATCTAGGCCAGTAGACGTAGTTAAAATACTTAAAGATACAAAAGCAGATATCCTAATTAACTACCTTCCAGTTGGGTCACAAAAAGCTACTGAATTTTATGCTCAAGCAGCAATTGATGCTAACGTAGCATTTCTAAACTGCATACCAGTGTTTATAGCTTCTGATCCTAAATGGGAAAAGAAATTTATTAAAGCTAAACTGCCATTAATTGGTGACGATATGAGAAGCGCATTAGGTGCATCAATACTTTCTCAGGTGCTTCAAGAATTAGCTTTTGATAGAGGATTTGTAGTAGATTTCCACCAACAGCTTAATATTGGCGGTAATACAGATTTCAATAACATGATGGTTCAATCCAGACTTAAGTACAAGAAAATTTCTAAAGAAAATGTTATTCGTTCACAGAACGATATTCGTGGAATTGAAGTTCCAAAAGATAGCCTATTTGCAGGACCTTCTACTTTTCTTCCATATCTTAAAGATAACAAGGTAGCTTACTTCAACCTCAGACTAAGAGGATTTGGAGAAGCGCCAGTAACAATTGATATTAAATTATCCGTACAAGATTCAGAAAACAGCGCTGGAGTAGTAATTGATGCTATTAGGTATCTTAAAGTAGCTCGTGAACTTGGTATTATTGGAGCACTAAGAGGACCAAGCGCTTGGACTCAGAAAACTCCACCAGAACAAATGATGTATGCCGATGCTAAATTAGAGTGTGAATCAATTGCTAAAAGAGAAATAAGTGAGAGCTTGAAGAAAAATCAGGTGTTCGTAGATTAAATAAATGAATACTTACATCCTATTACTATTAATAGTTCTATTTGTGACCTTCTCTGCAATTTGCTCAGGTTTAAATGTTAGTTTAATGAACTTAGATATAGCAGACCTTAAAAGAAAAGCTAAACTTAAAAATAAAAAAGCCAAGAAAATACTTCCGCTTAGAGAAAATTTTCACTTAAGTTTGGCCGCATTACTAATTACCAATGTAGCTACAGTGTCTGCCACTTCCCTAGTTTTAAATACTAGACTTAATGGATTTCTTTCAGGAATTATTGCCACCTTATTAATAGTTATTATTGGTGAAATAATCCCACAGGCACTATTTATTAATAAGTCCTTAGATTACACGGCTAGATTTGCTAGCTTATTAAAATTAATGGTTCTAATTACATATCCAATATCCAAACCTCTTCAAATAGTATTAGATAGATTATTCCCTCGTAAAAATGGTGGGCTTCAAACCAGAAAAGAACTTGGACTCCTAATTAGCGAACACTTAACTAATAACACTAGTGAATTAGATAATGATGAGGTCTATATTATTCGTGGTGCTTTGCAGCTCAGCGAGAAAAGGGTTAAGAACATTATGACTCCAATAAAAGATACTTATTATCTTTACCTTACTGACTTACTAAATGATAAGAAATTAGATGAGATTAAAGAGCAAGGATTCAGTAGAATACCTGTGTTTAATAAGGAACTTACTGATTGTTATGGTCTTATTCTTATGAAAGAATTAGTTGATATTGATTTTGATAACAATGTTTATAGAGTTGCAGATATGAAGATTCATCCAAGCCCACTAGTTGGATCAATGACGGCACTAGATACTTTATTTAGGAAATATATAATAGGAAAAACCCACCTACTTCCAGTTGAAAAAGATGATAAGATTGTAGGAGTAGTATCTATTGAAGATCTACTCGAAGAAATAATTGGAAAAGAAATAGAAGACGAAACAGATTCTAGAAAATGAAAAAACTATACCTAATTACATTACTAACCCTACTCGCAATAGATAGCATCTGGCTTGGTTTAGTTTCTGGGAATTTATATAAGAAAAATTTATCTGTATTAATTAGTTCTAAAACCAATCTTTTTGCTGGATTATTATTCTACTTAATTTACGCTTTTGCATTAACCTATTTAGTAATTATTCCATCTTTAAAAGAAAAGAAGATTAATAACGCATTAATTAAAGCTGGGGTTTTAGGAATTGCGGCATATTCAACCTTTGATCTTAGTGGAGAAGCAGTATTTAAGAACTGGCCTACATTTATTTCCCTCATAGATATCTCTTGGGGAGCTATAGTTACAATCTTAACTACATTTGTGAGTATAAATATATACAAGAAGCTCAACAAATCTTAGAGCATTTATTTATTTAATAAAATATTGTATAATATGTATTTGAATGAAGGATTTTGAAAGTAATTTTATATTTACTAATTTAGGTAAGGCCAGTATTAGTCACCTAGATGGTTATGCCAACAGAGCATGTATGGATATTCCAGTTGATGTATTCTTTCCAATTACCCAAGTTGGTGGTCTTAGAAAGAAAGCCGTAGCAGTAGCTGCGGCAATTTGTGAATCTTGCGTCGTTAAGGACGAATGTCTTCAAATGGCATTAATAAACAAAGAGGGTGATGGTGTTTTTGGTGGTATAGATTTCTATACCTTAAACACAAGATCTAGAAATGCTATTTCTTATAGAAATAAGCAATAAATTGATATAATCTATTTCATACGTTGGGGATTGGCCAAGCGGTAAGGCACTGGGTTCTGGTCCCAGGATCGGGGGTTCGAATCCCTCATCCCCAGCCATATAGATCGCAATGCTTGAATAAGCTCCTCATCACTACTGTTATTTATCACTTTTTCATCGGTTTTGACTCTCATTTTTGTCCTCCTATTAATTGACGACTTTTTTCAGCTCTTTGTGCGATTGCTTCTGTGAAATTTGTGTATTTAACAGATAAGGCTCCGCTACTTAACGTTAGATCTGAGAAAAGTTTTGATATTATTAACCTTTTTTGTTCGGGTGTCCTTTTTGCATAGATTGATGATGCTTTTTGAGACAATTTGAGTACCACTATTCGCTTTTCAATACTTGTCTCGGCGTTTGCTGCTATTTGTAATTTTCTTTGCTCAAATGAACTGCGTTCTTCTGCAAATACCTTGCGTTTTTCATCATATTTTTCTTTGGTTATTTCACCGGCCAATTTATCATCGTATAGCATTTCCTCCATTCTATTTAATCTATTAATTTGAGCATCAAGTGATCCAATTAATTCTCTTTGTTCTCTAAGAGTGTTTTCGTATCTTGCGTGTACAGTCGAACAAAGCCAGTCTATTACTTCCTCGCAGGGGCTAACTAAATCATCTAATTGTTTTTGTATCGCAGCCTCAACCTCATCCTCTTTTAGCATCTTATAATCCTTACATTTTTCATTTCTTCTTTTACAGACACCATAATATTTTCCTTTTTGTTTTTGCCACGTAACCACAGTATTGCAATCCTCACATCTAATAAGATTCTTGAGGGGTCTATTGTGTTTAAAATATGATATTGGACGACCAGCATGCATTTTTTCCTGTACTTGGTTGAATAATTGTTTAGAAATAAAAGTTTCTTGGGCGCCCGGATAATCTTTTCCATCAAATCTATTAATGCCAATATAAAAAGGGTTATTTAGAATTCTCTGTAGATGACTTTTAGCGTAAGGTCTGCCTTTTCTTGTTCTTAGCCCAAGCCTATCTAATTCAACAGCTACGGAGCTTATTGAGTGACTCGGATCTAAATACATTTCAAACGCTTTCTTCATTAGAAATGATGTTTCAGGGTCCGGTACATGTATTCTTTTGCCGTTATACGTAATTGTCTTGTATCCGGGAGGAGGGACTGCTGGTAGCCAACCTTGAGAAAGTTTTTCAGCCCAGCCTTTCATTGCTTCTTCCCGCAGATTATCGGTATATTTCTTAGCTACTGCTAATTGTATTGTCCACATAAATTTAACATCACTACGCGATACTCTATTTAATCGAAAGCCTTCTTTGACGGCGTGGAGCATTCTTTCTCCATCCCCAAGAAGCCAATCATCTATATCTACAGCATCACGTAAATTACGGGTCAATCTATCGGTCTTCTCAACAGTTATATGGTAGATATTGTTTTTGTTAACATATTCGAGCATTTCATGGAAAATCTTGCGGCTCTGTATTTTAGAGGCTGTTTCGGCTATACGAAATTCTTTGATTGGTACAAGATCATTTTTTTGGCAATAAGAACGTAGGAGCTTTAGTTGAGAGTCTAGTGAGTATCCCTCTTCGTCTTGGGACTTGGAAGATACTCTAGCGAGTATCACAGCAGTTTTGTAATTATTAGCTGTCATCCTCAGCTCCAGGTTCAGCGAGTGCTACATAAAACTCAATAAGCGATAATCCAATTTCAGTAGCCTCATCTAACGAAAACTCACGTCCAGATTCATGACCAAGGATCACCCTTAGCGACTCATAATCTGCCGTTGGTACGTATTCGTTAAAACTAGAGTATGTTTGTAATTTTTCCATTGCTACCCTCCGGATCAGGACTAACCCGATATGGTTAGTATACTATCCTGATTAGGTTAATTGCAAGCGAAAAAAATGAAATATTTATGCACAGTTTTACTTGTTATCGAAAACAAGTATTATTCGTCTTATTAACAGATGTAAAATCATCTATTTACTTCCTCTCTTATATATATTATATATAGGGATAGATGGACAGTATTAAGAGAAATAATAAACTAAGTGAAAAGCAGACAAATATACTTATCACTATCTATAGATTTAGATTTATAACGATACCATTACTAGCTAAGTATAATGAAGTATCGAATCAATCTATGGCTGGATCGATTAAAGTTTTAAAAGAGGCAGGACTAGTAAATAAAAGATATAGCAGTTCATATAAACTACAAGGTAAAGCAGCTAGATACTTCCTATCTCCAAAAGCTATAAAACTATTTCAAGACAACGAAGATATAAATAAGCACAGCCTAAACCTTTTCTTTAAGACTAAGCTACTAAGCGAAGATGCAGTAGATAGCCATATACAGACTCTACAGACGTACATAGACTATAAAGCTAAACTAACAGGCAACTACACCCTTAAGACCAAGTACGAGCTCTATAAACACGAAGACCAACCAGATCCACCATCAGATATTTACGGACAATCAAATAAGAACCAACAATCTGACATCTTCATAGAGATTCATAACAACAGCCAAGCCTTCATAATTCAAAAAAGATTAACCTACCTTGCAGAATTCATAGAAGACAACTATGATGACAATCAACCAAAAGTAATCCTAATAACAAATAAAAAAGACAAGAAACTTGTAAGGATAATTAAAAATTTGTGCGAGGAGTATTCTATTAAATTTTTGAATGAGATTGCCCCTGAACACCACTGAAGTGAGTTTAGGGTTTTGGTAAAATAATTCACTACTAAATTAGTAATAACAAATAGTAATTATTTGAGCATCATCATCATTTTATAAAATTTTTTATAGGTTTCATCATTTTCTATTTCTTCAGGAGTATTTTTAATTATTTTGTGTACTCTTTTTGCTTCTGCCGTTTCGAGCCACTCATCACCTATGAGTTCTGTAAGTTTATTGTTTTTAAAATCAAGAAATGCCGCAAAATATGAATCGAAAACTGGAATCTCCCTTATTTTATTTGCGAATGAGGGCACTTTTTTATACATAATTCGATATATATCTTTTGTTTTTTCATCAAGATGGGCACCAGGCTCGGGATCGTCCTTGCCTAATAAAAAATCTATAGAGAGAATACAGGCCATTTTGTATTCTTCGTCATTCTTTCCTTTACCAATTTTATTCTCAACTTCGGGTCGCATTTCTATCATGTATGAGTATGCTTTAGCTTTTAACTCATTGTAATTACGATTAAAACTATTAATTTGTAACGCATTCCTCGTTTTTTTGAAAAAATTAATAAAAATACCTATTTCTTTCCTTTATGATGATAATGAAAAAGCATTATGATTATGATTAGTAGTAGAAAATCTGCCATATAAATTGTCTCTCACTGTTTTTAAGTATATACCTCTGCTATATATCTTGCATTATTTCGGTATTTATCGGATAAGTTATATAATCAAACTCATGGCAAAAGGTATTATTT
>Ga0007852_1000389_pt1 | contig 13966 bp, 14 predicted proteins | sample CryBogCBH28Sep08_FD_71227 | JGI IMG/M metagenome (GOLD analysis project Ga0007852, IMG submission 71227) | Freshwater microbial communities from Crystal Bog, Wisconsin, USA - CBH28Sep08 | ecosystem: Environmental > Aquatic > Freshwater > Lake | place: Crystal Bog, Wisconsin, USA | collected...
TTACGCGAAGCGGCAAGTACTGGTCACGTTGGGCCGAAAGGACATAGCGAAGTCGCTCAAGATCGATGGAAGTGAACTTGCGATAACCAGATGGCGTGCGTTGAGGCTCGATCAACCCTTCGGACTCAAGAAATCTAATCTTTGAGATTGTGATGTCGGGGAAATCTCCGCGGAGTTTGCCTAGCACCTCTCCGATGCTTAAGTACGCGCGAGCTGGGACGCTCATGAGTTCCCCTTTCCGTTGAAATAAGTCAATCTAAATTTTCCAATTTGAATTTCATCTCCAACGGCAAGTCTCGATTGGGTGATCGCTACTCCGTTCAGATAGGTGCCGTTAAGACTTTGATTATCAAAGATCTCGCATTCACCTGAAACACTTTTCGTAATTCGAGCATGAGATCTGGAGACAGTGACGTCGTCTAGTGATATATCCGCCTCGCTGGAACGACCAACAGATACCTCTGCTTGATCAATGAGGAAACGCGATCCCCTACTTGGTCCTGCAATGACGATCAGCATTCCGCAATCTTTGGGGAGTTGGCTGACTACCTGACGCTCTTCTGTAGAAAGAAGGCTATAAATCTCTTCAAGTGGTCTAGGTTTTGGAACAGAGCGCAAGGCCGAAAGGTGAATGGTTGAAGTCAATTCCGGAGTGACATCCGGCTGCTTCTCACTCATCTCTCGACTACCCTCCTGGATCCTGTAGGCCGACAACCTATAAAGATTGACTAGAGGCTGACACTATTGAGTCGGCTAATCAAAATCAAGCGGTGATTGCTGCGTACTCTGAAGGAGTCAATAGGTCAAGTGGCTTCTTTGAAAAAGTGATTTCCGCAATCCAGCCATCGTTGTAAGGATCGGAATTGATAATTTCCGGTGCGGATTCCAAAGCCGTATTGACTTGCGAAATCGTTCCTGTTAATGGTGAGTAGATCTCCGAAACACTCTTTGTTGATTCAACTTCACCGCACACTTTTCCAGCCGTCACTTCTTGGTTGAGTTTTGGAAGCTGAATATAGACGATGTCTCCGAGAGCACCCTGCGCAAAGTCTGTGATGCCAATACGTGCGGTTGTTTCACCGGTGAAGAGGATCCACTCATGCTCTTTTGTGTATAGAACGTTCTCTGGTGTTAGTGACATCAACCCATCCCTTGTTGTCTTGATTAATAGTGTCGTGAACTAGCCTTGAATGCGGTACGAGAATAATCCAAAGCGGTCAGAAGGTATAGCCCAATCCCCCACAGCGCAAAGCTCCAACCGACTACATGCGCACAGGTACCCCAGAAGGATTTTCCCGACAACAATAAAAATGGGAAGGAGTACAGGAGATTGAAAGTGGCACTCTTACCTAAAAATGTCACCGTGAAAACTTTTCCCGAGCGAGCACGATAGATGGCGACCATGGCCAACATCCAGAGGTCGCGACCGAGTAGAACCAAAACTACCCACCATGGAATATAGGACTTCACGGCTAACCCGATCACTGTAGACGCGATGTAGAGACGATCGATGGTTGGATCCATGGCCGCGCCAAGATCGGACTCTTGATGCAACCAACGCGCAATCTTGCCGTCAAAATAATCCGTCCATGCCCCGATAGCGAGAACAAGATAGGCCCATCCGCGTTGATCCTCTTTGAGTAAAAGCCAGAGAAAGAGCGGAACTCCAAGTGCTCTAATGAAGGTAAGAAGATTAGGAATCGTGACGATTCTGGATGAGTTCTGTTCCATATTAGTACGTAGGTTTGCGCTTTTCTTTGCGCTCTTCCCGCTCTCTCACCTTGATCGCCACTTCAACCGGGCTGCCATCAAAACCAAACTCTTCACGGAGTCGTCGCTCGATGAAGCGTCGATAGGACGGCTCCACCCATTCGCTTGAGAAAACCACAAACTTTGGCGGGCAGGTTCCAGCTTGGGTGGCGAACCTAATCTTTGGCTGCTTGCCACCACGAACCGGTGGTGGGGTTGCCGCGATAAGCGCACCGAGGAAGGAGTTGAGCTTTGCGGTTGGAACACGCTTTTCCCATGAACTGAGTGCAGTCCGAAGAGCTGGGGCTAACCGATCGCGATGCCAGCCCGTGAGCGCCGAGACATTGACTCGTTGTGCCCATGGGTACCGTTCAAGATTTCGCTCAAGTTCCTTATTGAGCTGCTCTTGTCGCTCGGTGTCGACAATGTCCCACTTATTCATTACTAACACCATTGCACGGCCCGACTCTTCTGCCATAGTGATGATTCGCAGATCTTGTTCAGTCAGCGGAACAGATGCGTCAAGCACAATCACCGCAACCTCAGCTCGATCGAGTGCTGCTTCAGTACGAAGACTTGCGTAGTAATCGGTTCCACTATCGAACTTTGCTTTGCGGCGAATTCCTGCAGTATCGATAAATCTCCAGGTGTTTCCACCAAAGTCAATTAACTCATCGACAGGATCACGCGTTGTACCGGCAGCATCGTCAACGAGTACACGAGCTTCACCGGCGAGAGTATTGAGCAAACTCGACTTACCTACATTTGGTCGACCAACGAGAGCAACGCGACGATAGCCGTCATCCGCAGGTTCTGTGCCGACTTCTGGCAACTCTTTAATGACGAGATCAAGCAAATCTCCGGAACCTCGGCCATGCAGCGCAGAAACAAAATGTGGTTCCCCAAGACCCAAGTTCCATAACCCGTGTGCCATATTTTCTTCGGTCGGACCATCAACTTTGTTTGCCACCAAAATCACTGGCTTACCAGAGCGACGAAGAATTGTCAGAAGTGATTCGTCCTCATCTAGTGCTCCTACTTGAGCATCAACAACAAAGAGAACCAGGTCTGCTTCGGAGATTGCGGCTTCAGATCCAGCGGTAATCTTCTGCGAAATTCCTTCTGGCTTAACTTCCCATCCCCCGGTGTCGATCAACAAGAAAGTTCGACCGTTCCACTCGGCTTCGTATTTCACCCGATCACGAGTGACACCTGGAACATCCTCGACTATAGCTTCACGTCGACCAATAATTCTGTTAACCAGCGTGGACTTGCCAACGTTAGGGCGACCGATAATGGCTACCTTTGGTAGGCCCAGGAGGTTGCGACTCTTTGCCCACTCCCAAATAACTTCGACCACCTCTTCGAGATCAAGGAGTGTTGAATCTATTTCGAGAGCATCGTCCGCCATTCGAAGCGGTGAGATGGTTCGCGTGGAATCTTTCTCATCGCGAGCATGAAGCGAGTCGGCGACTTCGCCAGTCTGATTCAACTCGTCAACATCCCCGGCGAGTTCTCGCTCACGTCGTAGCGCGCGTTGATGGAGGTCTGCATAGAGGAAAATCTTGAGCGCAGCTTCTGGAGCGACAACGGTTCCGATATCACGACCTTCAACAACAATCCCGGTAGGGGCAGAATCAATAATCTCGTGCTGAACGCCTAATAGATATTCCCTAACAGCTGCATCAGCAGCATAGGTGGAGACTTGATCAGTTACTCGAGCGGATCGAATATCGGTTGTTAAATCTTTCTCGCCTACGAAGATACGCGGATCTATGGGATCGCAGGTGAAGGTGATACCCAACTCTTGTGCACTTTTAACCAACTCTTTTGGTTCGGAAATATTTTTGTCCAGAGCCAACCACGTGATTGCACGATACAAAGCGCCCGTATCCAAGTATTGCCAACGAGCTCTGGTTGCTAACGCTTTTGCTGTGGAAGATTTACCAGAACCACTGGGACCATCTATTGCTACAACGACAGTCGACATAGGCCAAGCCTAATGCGCAAACACCTGAATGATTAACCAATACTTTCGCGAGGTAGATGCGCCTTCCAGCCATTGCTAGACAATTGTTCGTGAAGTCGAAAAGCGTCATCGCGCGAGAGTGCCAGCGTGACTAAACCGCTCTCCTGACCTGGCGTATGTTCAATCACCAGATCTTCTACGTTGGCTGAAACCTCGGCGCATGCGTCGAAAATCAGAGCGAGTTGTCCTGGCTTGTCGTCGATGACAATTGGTAAGTACCAATAGTCTCGCTTCTTACCGCCATGCTTTCCGGGGATTCGACGATGGTTTTCGCGGGCGACCGAGAGAATTTCATGCGTTTTTCGAAGATCATCGTTGGCCAGCGAAGTCGACAAATCGTTTAAACCTTTAGACAATTTATCAATATAAGCCACAAGTACTGCTCGATTCGCATGCAACAGCTCGGCCCAGAGGTCTGGGTTCGATGCCGCTAGCCGCGAAACATCCTTGAGCCCCTGCCCTGCCAATTTCAAGTGCTCTTCTGGCAATTCATCCAACGAATACGAGAGCAGTGAGCTAACAATTTGCGGAAGATGTGAAATTGCCGCAATGACCTGATCATGGGTCTTTCCATCGAGTTCCACAGCGATGCCGCCGAGCTCCGTGATCACCGCAAGGGCTTGTTCGATCACAACCTCTGCACATCCGACAGCAGGGGTGTAGATCCAGATTCGACCTTGGAAGAGATCTCCTCTAGCTGCTAATGGCCCAGCAATCTCACGACCCGCCATGGGGTGTGTGGAACAGAAACGCCTTGCAATATCTGGAAATCTCTCAATTTCAAGTAAAACATCAGACTTTAAACCACCAATATCTATAAATGTTGCATTGGGATACGTGATAGCCAGGGCTTTGATGGTCGCGGCGATAGCCCCAATAGGTGTTGCCACAATGATCAGGTCGGGCTTTGGTGGAATATCGCTCTGCCCGATGAGATTCTGAGCAATCTTCTCAACATCAGGTTGCTCGTCCTCGATCGAAACAGCGAAGGAGCGAGTCTTTAGCCCCAGCGCAATCGATGTGCCTATTAATCCAGCACCTATGATGCGGATATTTGCCTTTTTAAGCTCAATTTCCATCGTCAATCTATCTACTCCAGGCTACTGAGCCAGGTCGGCGCGTAACTTTTTAGCTCCGCGTAGATAGATATGACTGATTTCCCGTAATGATTTATGGGAGTGTGTATGCACAAGTACGCGAATGGTTTTGGGAAGTGCACCAGGAACCGCAATTTCTACCGCACACATCAGGGGGACGTCACCTAGATCAAGCGCTCTGGCAGCCGTAGCTGGAAATGTGGCGACAAGGTCAGGGGTGGAGGTGAAGAGGATCGATATCAAGGAGTCATGCTCGATCTCGTTAGCAGCAAAGATCTCTTGAAGTAACTCGCACACACTCTCGGCAATAGCGCTCTCGCTATCCTCTTCGACGGTGGTGGCACCTCGGATCGCCCTGACGTTCATTGCTCCACTCTACTCCTCTGTGAAGTTCTCTTGCTGATTCATTACTGTTTTAACTGTTAATTGACTAATAATTAAATATTTAAATAAATATTTGTCTCATTGAGGGTTCTAGACCTTCTTCCAAGACAAATTCACAAATATCGACTTATTTATATTTTCTTTATAAGTAAGCATCCAAATATCGATAAAACAACTTTTATCTTTAGCCACGATTAGCGATAAAACCGCAAAACACCTTTCTTAATATCTATTTATTTATTAAGCTTTAAAGCTGTAAACAGTTTAGTCAGCTCTACCTCATTGATGCGACGATAGCGACCCACTCCTGTCTCTCCCAGGGTGATTGGCCCAAAGTCGGTGCGGATCAATCGGAGAACCGGCAGTTCCAAGTTTTCAAAAATTCTGCGGACAATGTGATACCTACCCTCATGGATGGTGAGTTCCACCCAGGAGTGCTTCAGATTCACCTCTCGTACTGTCTTGACAGTCAGAGCCCTAGCCAGCCCGTCTTCGAGCATAATTCCAGCCAGAATCTGAGAGGTTTGTTCTTTAGTTAAAACGCCTTCAATTTCGACTAAATATTTCTTAATCATTCCGTAGGAGGGATGAGTAGCTCGATGGGCCATATCTCCGTCATTTGTTAGGAGGATAAGTCCCTCACTCTCCTTATCCAAGCGCCCAACGTGAAAGAGTCTTTCGCTTCTATCTTTAAAGTAATCACCGAGGTTAGGTCGATTTTCAGGGTCTGACATCGTAGACAAAACCCCAGCAGGTTTATTAAATGCTAAATAAACATTAGTTTTCTTGGTCTTAATTGCCTCACCATCAACCTCAACTATAGAGATTTCTGGATCTATTTTGACTCCAAGTTGCTGGACTTGAACCCCGTCAACGCTCACTCGGCCACTGAGAATGAGCTCCTCGCTAGCTCTACGACTGGCAACTCCGGCGTCGGCTAGGACTTTTTGCAAGCGAACTTCGGGCATGGGAACTTCCTCTCATCACGACATCTAGCGTGGTATGAGCTGAAGTGTAAACCTAATGTTGAGATATTCCTAAACTCTGACAGACTCTTGCCGAGAGGAGGTGGAGCGGGCAACTACTCTGTAAGTGTTGCGAGAACTTCATCCAGACCGTCAACGTCAGGCAGGAATGGCGCTAGTGCTGGCAAGTCCTCGAGGCTACGAATGCCGATCTTTTCTAGAAAATAGCTCGTTGTGCCGTACAAGATTGCACCAGTCTCTGGCTCGGTACCCCGCTCCTCCACCAATCCACGAGTCACGAGAGTCTTCATTACGGCTTCCACGTTCACGCCACGAATAGCAGAGACTCTGGCACGTGAAATTGGCTGACGATAGGCAATGACTGCGAGTGTTTCTAAGGCTGCTTGAGTGAGGCGGGTCTGTTGGCCATCGAGAACAAATTTTTCGACCATAGCTGCCTGGCTAGGATGCGAATAGAAACGCCATCCCCCAGCAATCTCCCTGAGTTGAAAACCTCGACCTTGTTCTTCATAGCTCTGAGCCAGGTTTAGCAAGGATTGACGGACCTCGTCTGTTGGTTGCTCGGTAATTTGGGCCAAAATAACCTCAGATACTGGTTCATCGACCACCATGAGGATGGCTTCAAGCGCTTGATCAAGTTCTACTTTAGACATTTATTCCTCATTTGTTTGGTTTTCATCAGGAATTGGCGCGGGTACATCAAATTCGTCGCTCACGTGGATCTCGCCAGATGACTCGCCTGCCCAGGTGATCTGGAGTTCTCCAAGAGCGACAACCTGCTCAAAACGCAGAACGCCTTCGCGGTAGAGCTCCAGGAGCGCCAAGAAGCGTGCAACCACGACGAGGGTTGAATCGGCATCAGAGATCAGGGTGCGGAAACTAGATCGGCCTGAGCGGCGTAATTGATCGACGAGTCGAGTTGCCTCTTCTGTCACGCTGACGAGAGGTCTATGAATATGTTCAACGGAGAGGACTAATGGAGTCTTGGGAGTCATCGCGCGCTGGGCAATCTGGGCAAATCGGGCAGGTCCTACCCCGATGAGAACTTCAGGCAGCAGCGTGGCGAAGTGAGGTTCCATCGCCACCAAGCGGGCGAAGGAGCGGTCGGCAAGATCAATACGCTCATTGAATATGGCTGCGATCTCCTTGAAAGCGCGATACTGAAGGAGTCTGGCGAAGAGAAGGTCTCGAGCTTCCAGAAGCGCCAAGTCACCCTCGTCCTCAATTTCACCCGAGGGCAGTAATCGAGCCGCTTTGAGGTCTAGCAGGGTTGCCGCGACCACAAGAAACTCGGTGGTTTGATCGAGGTCCCAACCCGCCTCAGAGCCTTCTAGGGCCCGAATATAGGCAATGAAATCATCGGTCACGACACCGAGGGCAACCTCAGTGATGTCCAGCTTATGGCGTGAAATGAGCTGGAGTAGGAGATCAAAAGGACCTTCAAAGTTGGTTAAATGAACCGCGAATGAGCCTTCACTGCCCTCGATGGAGATGGGGTCGGTGCCGGGTGCGGTTTCTACAGAATCACTCACGGAACCACCTCCTCGCATCACTCATTTCATACGGTAAACCCGTGTAATAGGTGCCAAAGGTACACCTTTCCCGAGCAAGGAACGCGAAGCGGGCTTGCAATCGGATGGATAACCGCTCTAAAGTCCCCGCATGGCCAATATCAATTCGCAGGTTTCTCGCTTGGAAGATAAATCGACAAATCGTGACGAAGAGTTAGCTTCCACCTCTGCGGTTCTCGGTCGGAAAACTCTCGATTTCTCTGATGCTACTCCCGTGGCACCCGGTGGTCGCGCTCGCGTTATATCGGTCGTTAATCAAAAAGGTGGAGTAGGTAAGACCACGACAACGATCAATCTCGGTGCCGCGCTCGCAGAGTTAGGTCGCCGCGTTCTTCTCATTGACTTCGACTCGCAGGCATCTATGACAACTGGTCTGGGTATTAAGCCCGCCCACATCAAAGAGCAATACGGCTCTATTTGGTACTTGCTCAATGACTCCAGTGCGAACGTTTCTGACTTCATCCTTAAATCAAATGTTCCTGGTTTGGATTTCATCCGTGGTCATGGCGACCTCGCTGCAGCCGAAGCGGCCTTCGTTACTGAAATTGCGAAAGAGCACAAGCTCCGCAAAATTATTGCTCCTGTCCTAGAACTTTATGATGACATTCTCATTGACTGCTCCCCGTCTCTCGGAACACTGACTGTCAACGCGCTCACCGCATCTGATGGCGTATTAATTCCGATGGAGTGTGAGTATTTCGCGGTACTAGGACTTTCTCTTGTAAAAGAGACGATTAGCAAAATTCAAGAGCACACAAATCCTCATCTTGTTATCGATGGAATTTTGGCAACAATGTTTGATCGCAAGACCGGGCATTCTCGCGATGTGCTTGAGTTGATTGACAAGGAGTTCAGTAACGAACTTCTCGACACGATCATTGCCAGAACAGTGAGATTCTCGGAGTCGACTGTTAAAGGTGAACCTATTACTTCTTATGCTCCAAGTTCTGCCGGAGCTCAGTCCTACCGTCGTCTAGCTCGAGAGCTTATTGCTCGTGGAGGTGCAAAGTGAGCCGTCGCGTATCCCTTCCAGGTGCCGAAGAACTATTTCGTCAAACAACAACACTGAGCGCAGTTCCTTCTGTCGTTCCAACCCCGCTTGAAGATCAGCCTGAGGCTCCCATCGCATCGGTAGCACCTTCATCAAAAAAAGCAGTCCGAACAACACCGCGTCGTCGAGTGAACGCATTCGACCGTTCACCAAGCGGCCGAGAGCGTCATGATGAAAAAATTACTGTCTATCTCTCCCCTGAAGAACTTTATGATCTTGAGCAAGCCAGACTTGCTCTTCGTGGAGATTTGGGATTAGCCGTGGATCGCGGCCGCATTGTTCGTGAGTCACTAGCAATCATTATTGCCGACCTTGAAGCCAAGGGCGATCAAAGCATCATCGCTCGCAGACTTCGTGGCCGCTAACACTTTCTAAAAGTAGAGCAACTCCCATTGCTATCGCTCGTCGGCAAGCAATTTTATCAGCGAGCTCGTGGGTGCGCAGAAGCGTAGTTCTCACGCAACTTATCAATTGTCACCAAAGTATAAATCTGAGTTGTGGTGACCGAAGAATGGCCAAGGAGCTCCTGCACAACTCGAATATCTGCACCACCATCAAGTAAGTGTGTCGCAAAACTGTGGCGTAGCGAATGCGGCGAAATTTCCGAACTCAGATGCGCTGCTTGCGCCGCATCACTCACAATCTTCCACATACTCTGACGTGTCAATCGAGTTCCCCGTGAATTGAGGAAAAGCGCCTTTTCATTCTTGGAGAGTAACGACGGTCGTGCTCGTACCACGTATTGATCAATGGCATGTTGGGCGAATTTTCCAACCGGAATGATCCGCTCTTTACCGCCTTTTCCTCGCACCTTGAGCGAGATCACATCACTTCCATCCATCTTACTAATGTCATTAAGGTCGAGTGAGACTACTTCGCTGATTCGAGCTCCGGTTCCGTACAACACTTCTACAATAGCGGCGTTGCGGATTGAAACAAGGTCATCACCTGCACCTGCGGCCGAAATGAGTGCCTCGATCTCCTCAATTTTTAGCGCCTTCGGTAATCTCCTGGCTTGCTTTGGCGGCTTGAAATCCTTTACTGGATTAACTAGGCCATTCTCTTTTGAATAAAATGCTAAGAAATTTCTGATTGCTACTACGCGTCGCGCTATTGAACTTTCACTTTGTCCCAACGCACGCCTAGAGGCGACAAACTCTTCTAGGCTGCTAAAACTGGCACTGTTGAGCTCGATTCCATCACCCAGAAACTCAAGATAGCTCTCGATATCGCTGGCGTATGCAGATATCGTGTGAGGACTTAGCCCTCGCTCAACGATGAGGAAATTGAGATATTCGCGTAGATGCGAATTCTTATTTTCCATTTCCTTGACTTGTCTTAATCGCCGCCGAAATCAAGCCACTAAATAATGGGTGCGCCTTTGTTGGTCTGGAAAGAAACTCTGGGTGAGCTTGTGTACCCACGTAATATGGATGTTGCGACGCCGGAAGCTCAACAAACTCAACAAGGTGTCCGTCTGGGGAAAGACCAGAAAATACCAAGCCAGTGGCCGCAATTTGATCGCGATAAGCATTGTTTACTTCATATCGATGGCGGTGACGTTCTTGGATTCGTGTTGAGCCATATGTCGTAGCAACAACAGAACCTGCTGCAAGATCGGCCGGATAAAGCCCAAGTCGCATTGTTCCACCCATATCAGCTTTGCCAGCGACGATATCTTCTTGGCTTGCCATTGTTGAAATGACTGGATGAGCAGAATCGGGATCAAATTCAGCCGAACTTGCGTCAACTAATCCCGCAAGGTTCTGGGCTGCTTCAATCACCATACACTGCAATCCCAAGCAGAGACCAAGTGTTGGAATCTTATTTTCGCGGGCATATCGAAGCGCCCCTACTTTGCCACTAATTCCACGAACACCAAATCCACCAGGAACACAGACGGCATCGACATCCGATAGATGTGCTCGTGCGCCCTCAGGTGTCTCACATTCATCGCTCGCAACCCAGACAATATTCACCTTTGCATTGTTAGCAAATCCGCCGGCACGCAGCGCCTCTGTCACAGACAAATAGGCATCTGGTAGATCAATATATTTTCCGACGAGCGCTACCTTCACTTGGTGTGCTGGCTCATGAACTCGCTTAAGCAAGTCATCCCATTCGCCCCACACGACATCGCCACACTCAATTCCAAGACGACGAACAACATAAGCATCCAAACCCTCCGCATAGAGAACTTTGGGAATGTCGTAAATACTTGGCGCATCTACTGCTGCAACAACAGCTTCTACATCAACGTCACACATTGCTGAAATTTTACGTTTAACATTCTCTGGAATCTCTCGATCCGATCGGATCACAATCGCATCAGGTGCAATGCCAATTGACCTCAATGCAGCAACGCTGTGCTGAGTTGGCTTTGTCTTTAGCTCACCAGAAGGGCCGATATATGGCACGAGCGAGACGTGTAAATAGAAGACATTTTCACGGCCAACATCTTGACGAATTTGGCGCGCGGCCTCGAGGAATGGTTGTGACTCGATATCTCCGACGGTGCCACCAACCTCGGTAATGACGAGATCAATCTCGGGACCAGCCATGGCCAAAATACGTTCTTTGATTTCGTTAGTAATGTGAGGAATTACTTGGACTGTATCTCCGAGGTATTCGCCGCGACGCTCCTTGGCAATAACGCTTGAATAGACCTGACCTGTAGTGACATTGGCAAAACCCACCAAGCTTCGATCAAGGAACCGCTCATAGTGACCGATATCCAAATCGGTCTCGGCGCCATCATCCGTCACAAATACTTCTCCGTGCTGGAATGGATTCATGGTGCCCGGATCGACGTTGAGATACGGATCAAGTTTCTGCATCGTTACTCGAACACCTCTGGCGGTAAGCAATCTACCTAAACTTGAGGCGGTTAATCCTTTACCGAGGCTGGAGGCGACTCCCCCGGTTACAAAAAGATGCTTGGTCACGTGCTTCGCAGAAGATTCAATCACGGAGCGCAAACTTATCATCTATTTTGAGCGCGAGGATGCAGCCACCAGTTCTAAGAGTTCTTGGGCGTGTTCAAGCGCGCTCTGGGAGCCATCCTGCCCAGAGAGCATTCTGGCGATCTCAGTAGTCCGCTCTTTTGAGTCTAAAACAGAGACATCTGTATTGCTCACTGAGCCAGATTCCGTCTTGCGAACCACCAAGTGGTGATCACCCCAGACAGCCACCTGAGGCAAATGGGTAACAACGATCACTTGCGCGACTTTTGATAGCGCCGCCAGTCTGCGGCCTACCTCTACCGCGGCTTTGCCGCCAACCCCAGCATCTACTTCATCAAAGATGTAGGTGGGTAGCGGTGTGCTTGACGCTAGAACAACCTCAATCGCCAGCATTACTCGCGAGAGCTCTCCGCCGCTGGCTGACTTCCCTAGCGGAAGCAGATTGGCGCCTTCATGGCTAGCAAATTTGATAGCAACATCATCAATACCGAACGAGCCATAGGCCTTTGAGTTCTCGAAATCGGGTTCACTCAATTCGATCACAACTCTGCTGTGTGGCATCGAAAGTGCAGAGAGTTCCGCCGTGATGGCCTGTGATATCTCGCTGCCAGCCACCTCGCGCTTGCTATGCAGATTTTTCGCAGCGCTTTTGAGCGATGAAAAGACCTTTACCAATTGAGCTTCGAGCTCTTTTACTCGATCTTCACCACCTTCGAGATCTGCAATTCTCGAATCGATGCTTTCACCCCGTTCAATAAGCTCCAGGAAGGCGGCCTCGCGATCACTTCCTACACCGAATTTCTTAATCAAGGAGTTGATTGCAGCTTTACGATTCTGCAGCGCGTCCAATTTTGCTGGATCTGCATCCAAAGCTGACAAATATCGCATGAGGTTGGCGATAGAGTCATTCACAAGAAAAACTTGATCAGCAAAAGTTCCAGCAATCTCTTCCAGGCCTGAATCTTTTTCAGCCACAGATTGCAGGGATTTGAGAGCGCTGCTTAGAGCAGTGGTAACTGTAAATTCATCGCCCTCTAAGAGATTGAGCGCCGTCGATACCGCCTGCTGCAAGTCCTCAATGCTCTCAAGCCGACTGAGTTCGTTTTCAATCTTTACCAAGTCGTCTGGCACTGGACGAACCTGTTGATATGCGGCCGCAAACTCCTTTAATTTCTCTAGCTCTTGTGCAAAAGATGCTGCATCCCGCTTGAGAGCAGCTATGCGATCTTCCAACGCTTTAAATTCTTCATAATTTTCTTGATAGTCAGCCAATTCACGCTCAATTTTCCCGAAGCGATCCAAGGCCTCGCGAATAAAGGCTGGTTTGCTCAATCGTTGAGTGCCAGCTTGCGCGTGAATCTCCACCAACTTTTCTGCTATTTCAGCAACTTTGCTGTTAGTTGATGGCACTCCCCCAAGTGTGATCCGGGACTTTCCATCCTTTGCAACGGTGCGTGTAACAAGAACGGTGCCAGCTTCAACAACTCCGCCAACTTCTTCAATCTCATCGACCAGCTCATTTGGCACCCCGAAAAGCCCAGCTGCCATAAGTCGATCTTCGCCAGTTCGAATTCTGTCGACGTCCGCCTTGCCGCCAAGAATGAGGCCCAGAGCTGTAAGAACCATGGTTTTACCAGCGCCAGTTTCGCCAGTCAGAACATTAAATCCAGGACTAAGTGGAACCTGAGCTGATTCAATGACTCCTAAATTTCTAATGGACAGCTCTTGCAGCCCTAGAAATTCTTCACTCACCGCGCCAACCTTCTACGGGAAGTTTAAATTTTGCAACGAGTCGATCGGTAAACACAGCTGATTCGACGTGCAATAGCGTTATTCGACGTTGGCTTCGCTTAATAATTATTCGATCCCCGGCAATGAGGTTTGTTTTGCGCATACCATCGGCGCTAATCGCTGCTTCTTTAGACTCAATGTCAATGACAATAGAACTATCTTTCGAAATGACCATGGGCCGTGAAAAGAGAGCGTGTGCCGCAAGAGGTAGAACTACTATCGCTTCAACTTCGGGCCACAAGACAGGACCACCTGCCGAGAATGCATAGGCTGTAGAGCCGGTCGGAGTCGCACAAATGACGCCATCGCAACCCCACCGTGACAACGGACGATCATCGATCTGTA
>Ga0007852_1000397_pt1 | contig 13847 bp, 14 predicted proteins | sample CryBogCBH28Sep08_FD_71227 | JGI IMG/M metagenome (GOLD analysis project Ga0007852, IMG submission 71227) | Freshwater microbial communities from Crystal Bog, Wisconsin, USA - CBH28Sep08 | ecosystem: Environmental > Aquatic > Freshwater > Lake | place: Crystal Bog, Wisconsin, USA | collected...
TCGCCAACGGGCGCAATCACAAGGAATCTATACCGGCTTCTATTACTACGTGCACTTACCTAACAGCACCAAGCGTTCGGTCATTCTTGCTAACGCGGACAACCAAGCCCACAAAGTTATTAATCGGATCAACGCCAGCGGTGGCTTGAACCAACTCGATCTGCCAGTTGCTTTGGACTTAGAGAGCACCTGCGTGAAACAGACAATCTTTGGATTCTGTCTTCGCCATATGTCGGTCGACAACACCGTGCTCTGGGTCAACCGCTGGGTCGCAGATGTGAAGAGCGCTACCGGCAAGAGCCCGGTGATCTATTCATTCCTCGCGATGCTTCATGGAAGTTTGGGTGGCGACAGCGCTCTCGTACTTAATCCACTCTGGGTAGCGACTGCGGGAATCAGCGCAGCCACGGCTGGTAGTCAGCCGGCGCAGCTCAAGGGCGGATGCAGCAGCAACGTCTGGACAACAAGTGGCTGCACGCTGCAGTGGAGCATCTGGCAATTTTCTTCAGGCGGCAACGCCCACACTTATGGAATTCCGACGAGTGCGGTTGACCTCAACGTCTTTGCTGGAAGCGCCGCCGACTTTGCCGCTTTCGCTGCAAACGGAACGCCGGTGCCGTTACAACAACCAGTGATGAGCCCAGTAGAAACCAGTACTGCTTCGACTAATTAGAGTTTGAGAATATCGATGCACGCAACGTAGAGCAGTCCAATGACACTCGCATTGACTCCCGCGATTGCACTGACAAATTTTCGATTTCGGCTCCAGCCTTTCCAGAAATATGTGCCACTGAGCATCAGCAATGCGCCGGGCAGGAATATTCCAAGTAGCGCTTGAAGCGCACCGTTGATGCTGTGGGAACTACCCATGAGTGATGCACCCATAAACGCAGCGACGCTAAAGAGTGGGCCAGGCATAAATTGCGCAAAGAAATATCCGCGTGCAAATGTGGTGGCGCTTATGAGATGAGTGGTGATCAATCTGCTCTGCAATAACGGCAGGATCACATGGCCGCCGCCAAATGCGAGTGAACCAATCTGGACAAATCTGCCAAATGTCTGAAGGCCTAGCGAATGAAAATGTATAAGTAATGGCGAGATCGCAATGAGAGCAATTGCAAAGAGCAATAGTGTGATGGCTTGAACCCGTGACAGTTTTGATGGCTTAAGGCTGAGCACTGGTACTTCACTCTTAATCAGACGGAGGCCAACCAGAGCGCTGAGAAGTAAGCCAAGGGCCTGTAAATATGGATTGCTAACAAAGAAGAAATAGAGAGCGCTGACAACGGTGATGATTAACTGAACTCGCCCAGTCACAAATCTCTTGGCAAGTTGGCGCACAGACTTTGCAATAACTAGCGCAATTGCCACCTTAAGAACCCAGAAGAGCGCTTTATTCGTGTTGAGCGAAGTAAATGAGAGGTAGGTGAGCGCAAACATTGCCAGCGCTGAAGGAAGCGTGAATCCAAGCCAGAAACCTGCTGCGTCGAGCACGCCACCGCGTTCTAACCCAAGACCGATTCCTACTTGGCTGCTTGTTGGCCCGGGCAAGAGCGATGCGAGTGAGACAAGCCCTTTGAATTCACTCTCATCTACCCAGCCTGGTTGCCCCACTAATTCGCGAGAGTAAAGCTTGAGATGAGCGGCTGGTCCGCCAAAGCCACGAAGACCCAGTGAGAACGCTTTGAAGAAAGTCTTCACGTGGCTCAACCTTTCGTGGGGCCTACTTGTTTGGAATTACAAAAACGCTAAAGCTGCAATACCCGCGTCGTAACCCTTATCTTCTTTTGCGCCATCGCCGCCGATGCGGGCGATTGCTTGCGCCATATCGTTACACATCAACACCCCAAAACCGACCGGCTTTGAACGAGTTAAGGAAACGTTCATCACGCCCTGAGTAACTCCATCGCAGACATAGTCAAAGTGTGGAGTTTCACCCTTCAAAACAAGTCCGACAACAACCGCGCCATCAAAACCATTGTCTAGCGCTAACTGCGCGGCTAACGGAAGCTCAAACGAACCCGGAACATAAGACGTTTCATACGCAACGCCATGTTCATCCATCGCCTTAACTGCACCACGAACTAACGCATCACAGATATCGGTGTGCCATGAGGCACTGATGATCGCGACCTTCTTGCCTGGCTTTGGTGAAATTTTTACCTTGGGTGCTGAACCGGCCATCTCTCTACTCCTTTTGCTCTCCTAGTTAACTTCTAGCGAATGTTGCATACGGACTTTTTTCGTCAACAAGTAATCGTGATTGCTGGCGGTGACTTCGGATTGAATGGTGCGATTCTTCACCGTAATTCCATGGTCCAAAAGCGCTTGAGCCTTAACAGGGTTATTGCTCAACAGAGTCACTTCGGTGATGCCTAGGTTCTTTACGATCGCAACCGCATCATGCCAATCTCTCGCGTCGGCTTCGTGGCCAAGTTCTAGGTTGGCATCTACGGTGTCTAGCCCACCATCTTGCAAGACATAGGCTGCAATCTTCTGCGCTAAACCGATGCCACGTCCTTCGTGATCACGGAGATAAATCACATAGCCGGCGCCTTCGGATTCGATTTCGCTGAAGCTGCGATTGAGCTGATCGCCACAATCACAACGCGCGCTCCCAAAGGCATCACCGGTGAGACATTCTGAATGCAATCGCACCAGCGCTCTCGCGCCAGGCTCGCCGAATTTCATAATGGCGTGTTCAACCCCACTTGGAGTTGTGTGAACCGCGATCTGCCACTGCGCAGTTGCGCGAGGCAACTTTGCCCATGAATACCGAGTTGGTGCCGGTGGAGTAATCACTAACCGCTGCTCGGCGTAATCAACGAGCTCTTGAATGCTAAACATGGGAATCGAATGCGCTTGTGAAAACTCTACGAGTTTCTCCCCGCGCATCATTGAACCGTCTTCGTTAACGAGTTCGCTGATCGCGGTGACCGGGGTTGCGCCAACGAGTTGCGCCATCGCCACACCAGCTTCGGTATGTCCGCGACGAGCGGCAAGTCCGAGTGGGTTAGCAACGAGTGGAAAAACGTGGCCAGGGCGAGCGAAATCAGTAGGTTTCGCGTTCGTATCGGCTAGCGCATTGATCGTGTTCGCGCGCTCTTGCGCGCTAATTCCAGTGGTGTGGTCTTTCAAGACATCGACTGAGACCGTGTAAGCAGTCTTCTTCTCATCCTGATTATTTTTCACCATCGCAGGAAGACGCAACGCATCGGCAATCTCTTGGGTGAGCGCGGCGCAGATCAAACCAGATGAATACCGGACCATGAAGCCAAGGCTTTGCGCGGTAGCGCTCTGGCCGAGCAGCATCAGGTCGCCTTCATTTTCACGCGATTCATCGTCGGTGATGATCACAAACTTGCCGACTTTAAATTCGGCAAGAGCTTGCTCTAGTGACAATTGGTTGCTCATTCGTCACCTCGCTTGAGGAGTCGCTCCACGTATTTAGCGAGAACGTCTACTTCGATGTTGACCGCATCACCAGGGGTTCTGACGTGCAGGTTGGTTTTTTCTAGCGTCTCTGGAATCAACCAGACCGATACTTGATTGTGCTCATCGCTGAGCTCACCGACTGTGAGTGACGTTCCATCGATGCAGATCGAGCCTTGGGGTTGAACATATTTCATGAGGTGGGCAGGAATCGTTACATCCATCCGCAACCACTTCTCACCGGGTGTGAACGCTGCAATTGTGCCCACGCCATCAACGTGGCCTTGAACAATGTGTCCGCCAAGTCGATCAGAAACTTTTGCGGCGAGTTCAAGGTTCACAAGCGATCCGATTTCGAGCGCACCTAGTGATGAGAGCTTGAGGGTCTGCACCATGACATCCGCGGTGAAGTAAGAGTCAGCGAAGTCAACAACAGTCAGGCAGACCCCGTTGACAGCGATTGAATCCCCGCGCTTCACATTGACCAAGAAGCCTTCGACATCGAAGCGGAATACCGCGCTGTCGGCACCGCGATCGATAGAACCAACTTTGCCTACTGCCTGTACGAGCCCTGTAAACATTATTTTTCCGCCTTAGGAAGTAGTTGTAGGTGTAACGCACTATCGTTGCCAAGCTGTTGAGTACCAATCAGATTGAGTTCTCTCGCTCCTGCAAGTGTGGTGATGCCAAGGTCGCCAATAAAGGAAGTACCAGCCCCTAGCAATTTCGGCGCTTGAATCAGAATGACTTCATCGATCAATCCCGCATTTACTAGCGCTGTGCCAAGAACAGCTCCAGCTTCTACCAAGACTTGCTTGACTCCTAATTCGCCAAGGTGGCTACCCAAGCCGTGCAGGTCGTGTGATTTCCAGAGCAATAACTCTGCCTGCTCATCAAAAATATGTAAGTCAGCGCCGAGCTCTCGCTGCCCGACAACAACGCGCAACGGATTTTTTTGGGCAAGGCCATCGTGCGGAACAAGTTCTGGATTATCTGCAAGAACGGTGCCGGTGCCAACCACAATCGCATCGCTCTGGCGCCGCAGCTGGGTGACATATTCGCGGGCTTGGGGCCCAGTAATCCACTTAGAACTTCCATCAAGCGCTGCAGTCTTTCCATCAAGGGTTGCAGCAACTTTCCAGATAAAGAGCGGACGCTTCTTTTCAATCATCGTTAACCAGGCGCGATTAACAAAGCGGGCTTCTTCCTGCATCACTCCAGCAATGACTTCGACACCCGCAGCGCGTAATCGATCTTGACCGCCAGCAGCCACTGGGTTTGGATCGTTTACTGCAAAGACAACTCGCTTAATTCCGGCAGCGATAATCACTTCGGTGCACGGACCAGTTTTGCCTGTGTGATTGCATGGTTCAAGAGTGACAACGATCGTTGCATCGGCGGGAATCTGCGCGGCCTTTTTAATCGCAACTACTTCGGCGTGATCTCCACCCGCATGAAAACCTTCAGAGATTATGGCGCCCGTGTTATCAAGAATGACTGAGCCAACAACTGGATTTGAACCGGTACGGCCTTGACCCAGGGCAGCCAACCCCAACGCGCGCTTCATCGCTGCGTGGTAGTTAGTTTCTGTCATGTCCTGCCTCCGGTGTAATGACCCGGGGCGGAGCGCGCGACCGCAGAAAACGGATAGCGCAGCAAAGGTACGAAAAATCGCACCTTATAGTTCCCTCTCATCCAGACTTTAACTGTCGGTCTTGGAATTTCACCAAGTCCACCGTTAGTTGGCTACTAACGGGTCGCAGACTTTAACTGCCGGTTCGGACTTACACCGACCCCGAGAACTAACCCAAGTATAACGTGATTGAAATCTTGAGCCCACCGAGATCGCTGCGGCCAAACTCAAGATCACCTGCGTGTGCGCTGATTGCAGCCTGAATAATGCTCATTCCTAACCCAGAACCACCGGATTCACGCGACCTCGACTTATCGAATCGCTTAAAGAGCTGCGAACCGCTTGCATCTGTGGGCAAGCCTGGTCCGCCGTCTTCAACAACCAACTCGATGCGATTGCGAGTTTTCGTCAGCGAGACCGACACTGGTGCATCGGCTGGAGTGTGCTGTTTGATGTTTGCAAAAATGTTTCGAACCGCTTGAGTGAAAATCTCTTCGTCAACTGATGCAACAAGCTCCTGGCTCATTGCCGTGGTGATTGATCGTTGCGGATTAATGTCTTTGAGAATCTGAATTTGGTTGGCAACAAGTTGCGAGACGTCAACGTCTGTAAAATGCAGCTCTGGTTTTTCTCCGAGTTCTGCGAGCAACAAAAGATCCTTGATCAACTTTTCCATGCGCAGAATCTCGGGCTCGGTCTTAGCCAAATAACCCTTGACTTGTTCGAGCGAAGTTCCTTGATGGGCTAATTCGGTATAGCCCTTGATCACGGTGAGTGGCGTGCGAAGTTCGTGGGATGCATCACCCAAGAAGAGCTGCATATTTTCATTCTTGCGCTTAAGTAGCGAGCTGAGTTCAATCAACTTGCTATCGCTGCGGAAGAAGAAGAGCGCAATCGCAAGACCCAGCAGATCCACGATCGCGATAAATATGATCAAATCTTTTGCAAGCACATGAACACTATGCGAGATGCCAGCCGTGGACTCGGCTACAACAATGAACTCATTAACTGGCATCGCAAAGGCCCGGATGCGAAGGCCGTTGGCTAAGGCCACCGGCTTGACCAAAGCGGCGGTTATTTCTGCAGTGCTAGGTGCGGAAGTGAAGGTCGGGCCAACCGCTGTGAGCGGAATGAAATCATTAGCGTTGGTGAGATACGCGGCCGAAACCGGAATCGCTGAGACCTGCGCTAAGTACTGCATGACAGAGAGCGGATCTTGGTTTGATGAAGTGAGCGCTGCTACTTTAGTTTCAAGTGAGGTATCGATTGTCGCTAGTTGCGAGCTCTGATATTTGTGAATCGCGAAGTAACCAACAGTCGAGGTCGCTGCAGTTAGTACCAAGAAGACAAATGCGGTGAGTCGGAAAAGAAGCTTCATTCACCGGCCACAATCTGAAAGCCGATTCCGCGAATTGTCTTAATTCCGGCCCAATCACCACGGTGCAGCTTCTTGCGCAGGTAAGAAATATAAGTTTCTACGACGGAAGAATTTGTTTCGAAATCAAAACCCCAGACCGCGGAGAGCAACGCTTCTTTCGTAACAACTTTGCCTTGGCGTTCAAGCAGATACTCCAGCAATGAAAATTCTGTTGGCGAAAGATCAACAACCTCGTCTTCAAATTTCACTATGTGTTTTTCGGCATGAAGTGATACTGGGCCGCACTGCAGCAATCGACTCTGGACTTCACCTTTGGTGCGTCGCAAAATTGCCTTGACTCGCAGCACCAATTCTTCGATTCCAAAAGGCTTAGTGACGTAATCATCGGAACCGCCTCGAAGTCCGGTAGCAATATCTTTTCGATCGTTGCGGGCACTGAGCATCAAGACCGGCACATCATTTTTCTCTTCCCGAATCTTTTCGAGAAGAGCCAGCCCATCGAGTTTTGGCATTGAAATGTCGAGGATCAAGAGATCAAAGGTGGTCTTGCGCAGGAGGTTGAGGGCTTCCAGGCCGTCGATCGCGGTATCTACCTGGTAATCATCGAGCTGGAGCACCTCTGAGATGAGCTCGCGCACGCCCGGTTCGTCATCGACCACCAAAATCCGGGCTTTGCTCACGTTGGTAACTCTACCCCGCCGAAAATACGCGCAATTTCCTGGCAAGACTTTCACAAGATTCTCACAAAGTGGGGGCTCACACTAAAGCCATGAACACCACACAACGCAACACACTAGCAACACTGGCCCTTGGGGCCGCACTCTTCACAGCACCAGCAGCTTTCGCTGATGCAACTCCAACACCTGCTCCTTCAGCAAGCGCTCCTACAACTCCAGCACCGGCTCACACGCCTTCTGCTAAGGCCAGCGCAAACGCTGCTTACAAGGCTGCGATGGAGGCGTTCCGCACCCAGATGCAAGCGTATGTAGCTGCGGTCAAGGCTGATCACGCTGCACGCGTGACGATCAATCAAACTTTCAAGAGCGCAGTAGATGCAGCAATTACTGCTTACAAGGCAGCTATCGCCGGAACTCCTACATCAGCTGCTAAGAGCGCAGCACTCACCGCTCGTCAATCAGCTGTTGCAGCCGCAACCAGCGCACGTTCTGCAGCTATCGCAGCGCTTCCAGCTTTGCCAACAAAGCCAGTTGCTCCAACAAAGCCATAACTTTCGAGAGCTAGTTAATTGAGGAACTAGTCCTTTCGAGTATGTAGGTCGGTAAAGAGGGGAATCCGATCACAGCCACGTAAGACGAAAACCCACCCGTGACTCCATGGTACGGGTGGGTTTTTTAATGCAATTTTTAATCGTTAGAAGTTTGCGAACCAGCCAAAGTAAGGGAAGAGTGCCAATACTTTTCCGCGAATCTGATTTGGTGCGACCGGAATGAGTTGATTGCCGGCAACGCCTAAGACGCTCTGTGGGGCAACCGCTTGGACAACAACAAGTTCTGGAGATTTCTTTCCAGGAACATTGACAACGATTTTGTCACCGACGGCCACATGAGAACCACGCTTGATGACGATAAGAGAATTCGATGTGCTGCCCATAGAAATCTGAGCACCGCTGCGTGGATGCACCACCGATAAGCCGACTGCGTAAAGCAAGGCGAGTACTAAAATAATCGCGCCTGTAGCACTTACGCCCTTCACATGCTTTTTGAACCACGAAGCCACTTTGCTACCCACTTTCTTAAATGGATTATCTTTTGGATCGGACCTACTTTTCTCGGGCTTAACTTTCTTCTTTTTCTTTACCTTGTCGCGAGGCTTCTCTTCCTCACGCTTTTCTTGACGCACTTCTACGCGTTCTTCGTTGCGCTCTTCTTCATCGTCGTAATCTTTTGTCACACCAAGCATGAGGCGGCTAGTGCGCGAGTCTGGGCGACCAGTGCCTTTCCATGATGCAACTTCGATAACGTAACCTTCTTCGAGCTTTCCGACAACTAATTTTTGACCTTCGGGGAGATCAACAACGAGCGGTGGCTGCTCCTCGCGCAAAGCTAATGGCAATTCACCAGCTTTTACTTCTTCTATATATAACTCTAAATCTTTGCCGACTTCACGGTCACCGAGTTCGTGAGAAAGTCGCGCGACTAATTTTGCATGCTCCTTGCGCAGCTCTTTTAGTTCGTCTTTTCCTTTGCCCACCCCTGAATTCTCTCAAAGGCCGGGAAGGTGTAGCCAGCCGCTGGCAATACCCCGTGTCATACAATTGGGGGTCACGGATTGAATCTCTACGGCGTTGCGATTTGAATGCCGAGTCCACTCGCGGATGAACTCACATCGAGTGCAGCAAGTTGATCAAGGGTGAACGAAGCTGCTAATCCAGCATTACTGGTACTCCTTGTGCGAGAACCGCCAATGTTTGTGCAATTTCCATTTGATGGCGTGATCGAAACCGAGTTTGCGTTGTTAGTGCTATCGGTGAATGCAAGCGAAAGATCGCACTCAATCGCGTCGCCTAACCGGTAATAATTTTGGTCACCGATCTGAGAATTCCCCGTCGGCGAAAGAGTATTGATGATGATCGTTAACTTTTCCCCGTTACAGGCATAGGCGATGCCACTTACGTTGATAGCTTTCATGTAGAACTCGCCGCTGTAATACTGCGATTGCAACGAAATATTCACGCCATCGTTATCGCAGGCTCCAACCAGAACGCTTCCTTGTTGGAAAACATTTCCACCACTGCCGCTTGCACCTGCCGGACCAGCAGGACCTATAGGCCCTTGAGCGCCTGCTGGACCAGCGGGGCCAGCAGGACCTTGCGGACCTGCAGGACCAGTTGCACCGTTTGCACCATTTGCTCCGGGCGCACCATTTGCTCCCGCCGGACCGGCAGGTCCAGTAGCGCCAGTTGCACCTGTTGCTCCGGGAATTCCCGGTGCACCAGGAAGCCCGTCTTTTCCTTGATATCCATTTAGCCCAATAAAGCCATTCTTACCAGCGATTCCAGCTGGACCCGGCGGACCTTGAGGTCCGACAAGAAGCTCAAGAACCTGGTTCTCATTTGCGTTGACCGATTGCGTTGGCACCGCAGTAAATTTTTGACCGTTCTCGGTGAACGTTGTTGGCGCTTGATTCAAAATTCCTTGATGTTCGAATAACAAAATCACAAGAATGAAGAGCGCAGTGCGCCACAACAACCGTGCGCCGCTCTTTTTGGAAAACCGTTTCCAAAAGCCTTCTTTAACCGGAAAAGGTGCATCAGGGAAAAGATAGGAGTCGTATTCGGCTCGCTTAATTGGATCATGCAGAACTGAATAGGCAAGAGAGATGCGGTGGAACTGCTCACTGTGATCGTCACCGCGATAAACGTCGGGGTGGTATTCCCTTATCTTTTTGCGGTGAGCCGTTCGTATTGCTTTATGGGTAGCAAAGCGTGTGACTCCAAGGTCTTCGTAGAAATCAGAGCCTTCCCATTCTTTTGGAATCATGAGAACACTCCATAACTCAATAGCGCTGCAAGTGCGATGCATGCGGGGCCAAAGAAGGTGTAGAAGACCATATTCTTATCGCGTAGGTACCATTTTACGTCACCTGGTTTTGGATGCGAACCAACTATACGCAGCAGCCCAATAACTAATCCCGGAAGTGTGGCAATCACTAGTTCATTGCGACTTTTGTCGGGAGCAAAGATTGGTAGCGAATCAATCCAATTGACTATCACCATTCCCGCAAGACTGGAGTAAATCATGGCGGGGATTCCTGAGGGCAACAGCTGATAGAGCCACGGGACATTTGGAAGGTTCTTAAAAGCCAACTTCAGCAGAGTTGGGATCACCATAATTCCAACTGTCGCGAATGTCTGCCAGCAAAGACCGAGGAACGAAAAGACAAAGATCAAATAAATAAATACTTTAAAGAAGAGTGAAAGATATGGAACGTATGCTTTTTGGTCAGGCACGGTTGGCGGGCTCAAATATTCAAGTCGAGCCGGAGCTAGCTGAAAACTAGTCTCTTCCAACAGGTAGCGTGCCACGATGCAACCTGCGGCGATTAACGCAATCTGATTAGCGTGATGAACAATCGGGAGTTCCAGGTGGGCAAATCCCTGCAAGCTATAGATCATTCCTCGCACTGACCAACCAAGAAAGAGCGCAGGGATTAACAGGTCACCTGTTCGCTCCCACAGGAATCGATTTTGCAGCGCTCTACGAAGTGGACGCATGGCACCTGCAATCAGAATGATTCCAAACCAGATAACGCCAAGTCCAATAAAGCTTCGAACATCTGTCACCGACGTGAAATTTCCTCGCACGATTTCGGAGATTCCGAAAGAGAGAAAGGCTAAGAATCCCGCAAGTGAGTCAAAAATTCCTAGAACAACTATCGCAGCGAAGATTCCAAAGGAGCTAGGAATAATTCCAGCGGTCATATGGGAACTGGCGCCAGCCACCACACCACACGCTAATCCAGCCAACGGGATTATCAGTGCGAAGGGCCCAACGATCGATTGCAAATAACTTCCGTCTGCAACAACGCGCATGAAAAGCGGAGACCTTGCCGCCAAACCATAGATACTGAGGTGTCTTAGAAAATCGGCAATCAGAACAAATTTTCTCTTGCCGAAAGCAACTGCATCGAGTCTTCCCCTGCGACCAATTCTGATTGAGTGATAGCTGTTGTCGATTGAGTTAGCAGTCCCTGGTGCGTTATTGGGATCAGAATCTTGTGAACTTTGAGTGTCTCGGTGCGAGAAAGCAGTCAGAATCGAAAAAGCTAAGACCGCTAGCCCACCAACGGCCTTTGGGTCGTAGAGAGGGTCATAGTTAACATTTGGATCAATCGTCACGTTAGCGACCACGGATGAGGTTGCTGTGCCAATCGCCTCGACTTGATAGTCGCCTAGCGCAAAATCTTTAGGAATGACGATGTCATAAACAAAATATTGTGATGATGTCGAATGAGACTTAGTAAAAACTAGTGGGCTTGAATTCGTACCAACTAACTTAAGCGTCCATAGCTGCGCTTGAGTGTTTCCACCGAGAATTACCTCTTGGGTGCGACCTCGTTGCCAAACTAGATGAGGAGTATCAGCGGCGAAAGCTGCCGAGACGGAACTCAGGATCACCAGGAAAGCTAGGGCAATGAATACCCCGAAACTACTCTTCTTCACGGAATGCATCTCTGATTAACCAAATGCCAAAGCTGCCAAGTAATCCCAGAATGATGTCGCGAGTGTTGAGTAACTTTCCGATGTAAGGAATCTTGAAAGCGACTACACCGGTGATATCGGAAAGAACTGGCTTCTGAGTATCCGGCGATGGGTTTGCGTCACCCTTCACAATAAATCCATGCTCAAGATCGCCACCAATAATTCTGTGGCTAAAGAGTGCGACCGCAGTTCCGTCGAGTCGACGACCGGTGTAGGTCACGATTTTGCCGATTGCTGGTGGATCTATTGAGGGCTTCACATCGATCGCGATATCACCAGGATTAATGGTGGGGACCATGGAGCCAGTCAGGACAATTCTTGCCTTCACGATTCCGGTTACATCGAGTGCGATAAAGGTCAGTGTGCACGAAGCGAGAATCCAAGAAAGCGAGTAGCTCACAAATCTAAAAACGCCTCGAATGCGATTCTTCTTAGGAACAATTCGCTCTTTTGGGGCTGTGACATAATTTTTTGAATCTACTTTTTTAACACCGTATTTAGAAACAAGAACACTCTCTTCTCCACGTGTAGGAGAAGAGAGTGTTACAAGAGTCATAGAGTCGCCGAGCGACTCGTCATACTCGATTTCGACAGGTACGCCAAGAAGCTTGGCTATTCCTGCCTTAGACATCGATCGAGCTAGGTATTAACGAATTAGTTCTGCTGAATCGTAAAGCCACCAACGTTATACGTTTGCAGGGCAACCGGTGAAGCTAGCACCGCAGTAATGGTGTTGTTAGATACTCCACCTGAAGTAGTCGTGGTGAGGGTTACAGTTCCACCTGAAGTATTTGTAATAGAAGTGCTATCGGATGAAATCTTGAAAGAGACTGTAGTCCCCGCAATAACAGCTGTACTTGTGTCGTAAGCAGCTACTGAAATTCCATCACCTTGACAACCAGCGCTTGTGGTGTCAATGCCAGAAATTGTAATTGTGTCTAACTGCCAATTGCCGCCAGTGAATGTTGCTCCTGGAGAAATCTGAACTTGAGGATCGCAAGCCAGCGCTCCGGCTTTTCCTTGACCGAAGTCAACGTTTGCACCGGCATTAACAGTTACAGTCGAAGCAAATGTTGTACCAACGACAGGAATAGCGAGTAGTACGCAGAGTCCGAGAATTACTTTAGGAGAGCGGCTGCGCTTCTTCTTTTCAGAAACAGCACCAGACTCGTCCTCTGTGTATAGATTCAAACCGCCCATGTGTTTCCGACCTCTCATTAATTCCTAGGCGCTAAGTGTAAATTTCGAACCACTAAACGTTAACCCTGTGGGTATCAGCCGTTTGGGGGTCAGTAAGTCATTAATTACTGCGACTCGAGCGCTACACGGCCGACGTTCGTAGCAAGCAGGTTTACGGATGACGCTGGGATCGTCATGACCACCGTTGAGTTCGTGCCTGAACCGCTGATGGATCCGGTGACACCGTTGGAACCGCCACCATTTCCAGAGATTGTTCCTAATGACCCATCACTTGTAGGAACGACAAAAGACACAACCGTTGAACTGTCGGAGCCAATCGGGGTCTGCACATTTGATGTATTAAAGAGTGAAACTTTGAGAGTCTTACCACCGCAACCTTGGTTTGAGGTTGTGGCAGAGAGGTTTGTTTGGTTGTTCAATCCGCTCAACGTGATCGTATCAACGATGAAGTTCGTTTGGCTTGAACTCCAAATTTCTCCTACTGAAGTTTGAATCGAAGTATCGCAGGCAACCGTGACTTGGTTACCTTGTCCGAATTCAATCGCTCCATTGGATGCATTGCCGCTGATTGTGACCTGGCTTGCGAGAGATGTGGCAACAAGTGGAACAGCCAACAAAAAAACAGCGCCCATAATGAGCTGCGGCTTGATCTTGCGTCTGCGGCCTATGAAGCCACCTGACATCCTGGAGTCGAGGAGATTGCGTCTATTCATTAGAGCAGGACCTCGTTTTTTCTCACCTGATAACGATAAATGTCCGATTCGAATACAACGAGGAGCGCTCAGTCCACATAACGGGGGTCAATGATGGCCCAAGGCTGTATTCGGCTGGTCGATAGTCATTGATAGGTCGTATGGAACCAATTGTATGACATACGAGTCCGATGCATAAGGCCGGAGTTCGGCAGTGGAGTTGGGGTCACAGGAATACGAGAACTGAGACTGAGGCAGGGTGGGCAAAACCCTAACCAGAATATTTCTCTG
>Ga0007852_1000403_pt1 | contig 13739 bp, 9 predicted proteins | sample CryBogCBH28Sep08_FD_71227 | JGI IMG/M metagenome (GOLD analysis project Ga0007852, IMG submission 71227) | Freshwater microbial communities from Crystal Bog, Wisconsin, USA - CBH28Sep08 | ecosystem: Environmental > Aquatic > Freshwater > Lake | place: Crystal Bog, Wisconsin, USA | collected...
TGGAGAAATAGAATGTCCAATAAATGAAAAAGAACGCGCCCAAACAAAACCCAGAAATCTTTTGACGCGTCTACGAGATTTTGAACTAGAAACCTTACGGTTTCTGGGAGATAAAAGTGTACCTTTTACAAATAACCAAGGAGAGAATGACTTAAGAATGACAAAAGTACAACAGAAAATATTTGCTAGAATTCGGAGTTACCTTTTGACATGTATGAAGAATGGAGTTAGCCCTACCGAAGCACTAAAGTTGGTTTTTGAAGACAAATTCCCTGATTTTATGAAATAACCTCTGAACAGTTACCTTTTTTGGAAGACGGGGGTTCAGGAGAGAGGGTGGAGAGTATTTAAAAAATAAGATTTCTGAGTTATAGTTTGATCAAATATTGATCGTAATTGTGAGTTAGACTGGCAGAATAAAGCGATATCCCATTTAGTGAAGAAATTAGCGCGATAAGATGAATAGATTTTAAGTGTGTAGCGAATTCAGGCGAGTCAATTTTTGAGATTCTACTTAATTCAGCAATAGAAATTCCCAGACAGCTGCTTCTGTCTGTATCTTTTCTGGGTATTTAAATCGACCTCGAATTCGTTCTTTTTTCTATTTTATTTTTCGAACTCCTCGTTTTTTCGATGACTACCTTTTCGCACTCTTAAGTGCTGTAGCCAGAGAGTGAATCAAAAAAAATTTGCGTAACAGTGCTACGCTGAAAGCTTACCCATTATCGAATTGGCTACCAACGAAGAATCATTATGGAATCACATGACGCCATGAGAAAAGGCGTTTTCTATTGAATAAGCTACTATTCGGATTATGAACGGCGTAAGCGTGCAATATGAAATTGTAAAACCTCTTCAATTTATTGCTGAAATGAAGAAAAATAATAAATGGCGGAGAGAGGGAGATTCGAACTCCCGAGGGGCGTTAACCCCTACACGCTTTCGAGGCGCGCACCTTCAGCCACTCGGTCATCTCTCCGTAGCATATAGGACTGAGCTTTTCTTCTATTACTTTGACTCTCCTTTGTAAAGCGTAAGTTTAAGCTCACAAAAGACTAGTGCTTCAAAATTTTGTTTTGCATCAGACTCGAGTTTCAGGTTTTTGACTTTTTAGGAGTAAATGAAAAAAAATCTTGCATTTCAAATGAGAAAAAACGGTCATGTTAAAAAGATAATTTAGATGCTCAAGAATCAGATATTAAGATTCACTAAAATTAAATTTTTTTAATTTATCTTCATTCTCGATTCTATAATGCGTTAAGTCAAAACTCGTCATTCTCAAGGACTAACGGACCATCGCAAAAGCTCATCGTTGGAAAGCTCGAAATTCCATTCCTGACGGCTGCGGATTTCCCCGTAGGAAAAAAAGTCGGGCCTTGCTATCCAAGCGCTGCACAGTTTAGGCAAAAGTGCGTGCTTGACTCATTCAATTTCTCAAAGACACAACGAAGGAGGATTGAGAGGGGACTTCCAAATACGCGTCGCAGTGGGTGTGCCATCTTTTTGAATCTTGAAGAAGTTGTGAATGAATAAGCTTCATTTTTCGATTGTCGAAAAAGATTTTTTTGTGGTCTGGACACTAGAAAGTCTGTTCTCCGAACTGAAGTTTAGATGGTGTAAGTGTGCGATATGAAATTGTAAAACCCATTCAAGGATTTCGGTGAAATGAAGGGAAATGGTGATTGGCGGAGAGAAAGAGATTCGAACTCTTGAGCGGTTTTACCCGCTGCTCCCTTAGCAAGGGAGTGCCTTCGACCACTCGGCCATCTCTCCGATGACTTCAAGTCTTTGGCGCTTTATAACAAAGATTTTACGAAAGGGCAATCAGGCTTGAACATTGATGAATTGAAATTTTTCTACGTCAACGAGTCCACGATCTGTCAGTTTCAAAGAAGGGATGACCGGGAGACTTAAAAAAGCAAGTTGTAAAAAAGGTTCTTGAAGGACACAGCGGATCTGAAGACTTGCTACTTTTAAACGACGAAGGCAATGGGCAAGTGCCGAGGAAGGTTGGTGAGACATCAAACCTCCGATAGGAAGCGCTAGCTCTGCAAGTACGACTCCTTTTTGAACCACGCAGAACCCTCCCCCCATCTTGGCTAAGCAGCTAAAAGCGACTCGCATATCCGAAGGATTGCTTCCCACTGCAATCAGATTGTGGCTGTCATGACCGACACTTGAGGCAATAGCACCGTTGAGTTCGAGCCCAAATCCTTCTACGTACCCATTGCTCGGAGGAAAGCCATGGCCATGTCTTTCTAAAACGCTCAAATGTGCAATACCAGGATCTTGGCTTTTTCGAATGCGGTGTTCAGTGAGGATCTTTCCCTCTAAAACGCCAATAGTATGCACTAATCCTTGAGGTCCTTGTAAATCTTGAACTTCAGGGATTGCGATATGGACAGAGTTTTCAAAACATTTTGCTTGATCTTTTAATGAAGGAGTTTCGAGGTTTGAGGCAGATTGACCTGATTTAAAAACCTCTGCAATTTCACAGGTAGAAAGATCATTTAAAACAACGCAATCTGCTGTATATCCAGGAGCTAAAGCTCCGATTCGGCGGAATCCTCGGTGCAAACCATAGTGCTGGGCAGGGGTCCATGAAGCACTTCGAAAAACCCATTCTGCAGGGATTCCTGCGAGGAGAGACGTTCGAACTAGGTGATCAATATGCCCTTCAGTTAAGATGTCCAAGGCATTGCGATCATCTGTGCAAAAGCCTATGCTTCCGGTAGTTTCTAAACGCAGCAAGGGCATGAGTCTCTTTAAATCTTTGGCAACACTTCCTTCTCGTATCCAAATAGCCATTCCCTGAGAGAGTTTCTCTGAAGCTTCTGATAACTCAGAAGATTCGTGACAACTGGAAATTCCTGATAAGGTGTAAGCCGCAAGTTTCTTGCCGCTTACGCATGGACAATGCCCATCGATAGGACGTGCACTAAATTGTACGAGTTTTTTCAGGACTTCTGGATCGCTCTGCAGGACTCCAGGTACATTCATCATTTCTGCTAATCCCAGTGCTTGAGGATGGTTTTGCAATAAAGCCAGATCTTTTGAGGATATTTCTCCGGAGCCATTCGTTTCCATCTGGGTGGATGGAACACAAGAGCTTAACATCACTTGTAAATTCAAGTTAAGTTCAGAGGCTGCTTCTAAAAAATAGGCAATACCTTCTTTTCCTGAGACATTAGCAAGTTCATGAGGATCACAGATAGCGGTGGTGGTGCCCCTTCTTAAGACCGCTTGTTCAAAGTTCTCAGGAGTCATCATCGAGCTTTCAATATGCACATGAGCATCAATCCAGCCAGGGACAATCCATCGATTTTGGGCGTTGTAAATTTGGGAAGCTTGTAGTCCCGGCTCGACCCCCACGAATACGCCATCTAAAATAGCAAGCTCTCCTTTTTTCCAGGTGCAAGAAAAAACATCTAAAAAAGTTGCATTTTTTAGGATGAGGTCACACTTGATGCGACCTTGCGCAGCATCAATCCACCGAGATAATTGTTGAACAGTTAAATTCACACGGAAACAGTATGGTTTTTTTGATTTTTGATCAAGATCTAACTCGCTCCTTCAAAAAAGTTGTTCTATAATATGCTGGTTTTGATTGTGGATTTTTTTTGGGAGGTTTTTGGTGACTTTTGAGAATTGGTTTCATGCAGCTCATCCTGAAATACTGATCGCGTCTGCTCGTGCGGTACTTCAACTTTCTGAAGAGGGGTCTACTGTTCCATTTATTGCGCGCTACCGTAAGGAGCATACAGGTGGATTGGATGAAGTGGCGATTCGTTCGGTCATCGATGCTCAGGAGGAATGGCAGCAGATAATTAAACGACAAAAATTTATTTTAGGGGAAATTGAGCATCAAAAAAAATTGACTACAGAATTGAAAGAAAAAATTCTGACAACGTTTGAAATGCAAATCTTAGAGGATCTGTATTTGCCTTATAAGCAAAAACGAAAAACGAAGGCAACTTTAGCCAAGGAAGCAGGGTTAGAGCCTCTTGCGGATTGGATCTGGAACTGTGGTCATGATTTAGAGGTTCCACAGCCTGGACAGACTTTGGAGCTTTGGGCATTTACCTTTCGTGACGAAGCTAAAGGTATTCAGGATGCATCCGCGGCGATCGATGGGGCGAGAGATATTTTGGTTGAGAGACTTTCAGAAAATCAAGTTTTAAGACAAAAAGTCAGAACTGAGTTTTTTGACAAAGGGCTACTTCGTAGTGAAAAGGCTAAAAAAGCAAAAAATCCAAGTAAATTTGAGCGTTATTTTTCTTTTACTGAGTCTGTACTTTCGCTTTTGAAACCTGAGAATTCTCATCGCTACTTAGCTATGAAGCGAGGGTGGACGGAAGAAGAGCTCATGCTTCATTTAGAGGGTCCTAGTGAGGATCCTCGGTTTGAGCAACTTCTTGCGGCTTTTGAATCAGAGGCTTGCACGGTCATGGATGCTCCTGGAACTCAGGTGTTATTGCAGGCAGCCAAACTTGCGTATCAGGCCCATGTGTTTTTAAGTATCGAAAATGAGGTCCATCAATCGCTTAAAAAAGTGGCGGATGGAGCAGCTATTGAAGTTTTTGTCGAAAATGCGAGAAAGCTTTTGCTTGCTTCTCCTTTTGGTTCGAAAGCTGTTTTAGGAGTAGATCCGGGGATTCGAACAGGATGCAAGCTTGCTGTAGTCAATCATTTAGGTGATTATGTGGCAAGTGCTGTGATTCATTTAAATTCTGAAGAGACGCAAGCAAAGGCAGCAACACTTTTGGCGGAAGTGATTCGTACCGGTGGCATTGCTGCGGTAGCGGTAGGCAATGGGACGGCGGGTCGCGAGACAGAGACTTGGATGCGTACGATCTTGAAAACTGCTGATTTAAGTATTCCTGTGGTGATGGTCAGTGAGTCTGGAGCAAGCGTTTATAGTGCGAGTGAAACGGCCAGAGAGGAGTTTCCTGATCTTGATTTGACCGTTCGTGGGGCTATTTCTATTGCCAGACGTCTTCAGGATCCGTTGGCAGAATTGGTTAAAATTGATCCTAAGAGTATTGGAGTGGGTCAGTACCAGCACGACATATCTGCTCATGCACTCAAGAGAAATTTAACTTTTTTAGTAGAATCTTGTGTGAATCAGGTGGGGGTGAATTTAAATACTGCTTCTTACCATTTGCTTTCTTATGTTTCTGGAATCGGTCCTGCACTTGCTCGTTCTTTGGTGGAATACCGTGTGAAAAATGGTTTATTTCGATCCCGTCAGGACCTTCTTAAGGTGCCTCGATTGAGTAAAAAGGTTTTTGAGCAAGCGGCGGGATTTTTAAGGATTCCTGATGGGGATCATCCTTTAGATAATACGGCGGTTCATCCGGAGCATTATTCGCAATTAGAATCGATGGCTGAGTCCATGCAAAAAGAAGTGAAGGATTTGATTGGAGGGGGGGTTGCATTTCTGAAAGAAAAAGCACTTCAAGAGAGGCTTAAGCAGGAATGGGGGGCTTTTACTTACGAGGATATTCTTCAAGAACTGGAAAAACCGGGTCGTGATCCTCGCGCATCTTTTAGTTATTTTCAGTTTCGATCGGATATTCAAACGATTCAGGATTTAAAGGTGGGGATGATTTGTCCGGGCATTGTCACGAATGTGACTAATTTTGGAGCCTTTGTAGATATAGGGGTGCATCAAGATGGGCTGGTCCATATTTCTCAGCTTGGGGAAAAATTCGTTAAGGATCCACGAGAGAGGGTACAGCCGGGGGATCAGGTTCAAGTAAGGGTTCTTGAGGCGCATTTAGAAAAAAATCAGATTTCTCTTTCGATGCGCAATACTGTCGAAAAAACCAAGCCTCAGAAATTAAGTCCTAAAATGACGCATAGCCCGATCAAACCGATATCTCAAACGAGTCCGATTAAACCCGCCTCTAGTTCTATGAGAAAACCTAAAGAAGCATTTAACAATCCTTTTGGAAACTTAGCTCAATTGAGAAATCAATTGAAACCTAAGGGAGGCGCTTGAGGTTTTTTAACTTTTAAGTTAGCGTGACTTTGAGGTCCTATGTATTTGAGAAATGTTTTTTTAGCTTTGATCATGGTAGTCGTAGCTGTTCCCAGTATTGCCTTTGCTTTTTTGTGTACGTATCGATTAGTCACTTATTTAGGCACCTAAGTTCACCAGCTTAAGTAGGGGATGCTTTGTGTGATCAAGAAAGCGCTCAGTAAGCAGGCGGCTTGGAAGTAGGTTAAAGCATGGTCTCTGAGGGGATCATGGAATACCTGTGGTTTTGTGCATAAAAAAAGAAATCCAAAAAGTCGAATCATGCTGGCCCCATTGAGGATATAGGCTAAACAGGCTAAAGTTGCAGCCATCGCATTGCAAGGTACGAGATGGACCATCATAAAATCTTCCGCAATAAAAGTAAAAGCAAGAGGGGATCCAGTCAGACCTAAAGCTCCGAGAAAAAAAAGAGCACCTGTTAATGGGTAGTAACGTATTAAGCCATGCCATCGAAAGAGATTCCCCCAGGCTCTTCCGGAAAAGCACAGAGATAATGCTGTCCAAGCAAGCAAAAAGCTTCCTGTAAAGGTGAAAAAACAAGCGATTATCTGTTGAGAGCATTGGGGATGAAGAACTAGTGTTGCGGCCATTCCAAAAACCTGACTTAAATAGACCAAAAAAAGAAGGGTAAAAGGTCCTATCGCTTGTAAATGAAGAGATAAGACAGAGCAAAGCAGCATGAAACTGACTAAAGTACAAATGATTCTCAGGGAAAAGCTTTCTGATTGAAAAATAAAATAGACGAAACCTGTTAAAAAAGATAATTGGTAAAAAACTTTTCTTTTAGAAAAAGATTGAATCATGTAGGAAAAAAAAAGATCAATACAAGCTTCATTTAAAACGAATAGATAAAGAGGTTTGATCCATTTTTTAGGTAAAGTTTCGGTCCAGGAAAAAAACCATCGTGATTTTATTTTGAATTTTTGTAATTGTAATTCATTGACAATAATAGAAGGAGCTTCTAGCAGTTGGTAGCCGCGATAAAGAGCGTGTGCTACCGTATGGAACAAGGCCCATCTTGGAAAGCCTAAAGCAATTTCAAGGATGATGATTCCAATTTGTGAGGAGCCTTGATAAGCAATTTTTCCTTTGATGGTGCTTCGAGAAAGACTTAAAAGATAAGCAAGTATTCCACTGAAAGCACCTAGTATGCCTAATAATAAAGAGAATCCATGGATCGTACGCCATACGGGTTCTGTTCTGAGGAGAAGATAAGGCCCTAAATGAATGGAAAGTGCTCCGTAAAAAAGGGCACTTGAAGGTGTTGGTCCTTCTAAAGCTCTGGGTAGCCAAGTTAAAAATGGAAATTGAGCTGATTTGCCAAAAGCTGTCAGCAGTATGAGAATGCCTGTGCACCATGCTCCAAAAGTATGAAGAGAGGATATATTTGCAAAAAAAGCCCCTTGGAGAAATCCTAGATCAGATATCTGATAAATCCAATAAATATATTCTGCATTAAAAACAGCTTTTTCTCTTTCCCAGTAAAATGCGATGAGTAAATAAGAAGAAATGCCTACGATTTCCCAACCTGTGAATAAAAGGGATAAGGTAGGAGAGAGTAAAGTAAGGTACATGCCTAATACAAAAAAAGAAATCAAAAGAAAAAATCTCTGAACGCCTGGTTCGCGGTGCATATATCTTCTTGCAAAAAAAGCAATGATATTAACAAAAAAGCACGTTAACCACATCATGGTAAGTGAGATACTATCCAATTGAAGAGAAAAAATAAAATCGTAATGGGGACTTTTAAAAAGAGTAATATCTCTGGTATGCATGACTGAACAATGGTTCCAGAAAAAATAGAAAGTGATGCTCAACAAAAGCAGAGATTGATTCAAAAGACCCAATAAAAAAAGCCGAATCTGTCGTTTTTCTGGAAACAAAAAAATGGTACCTAAAGCTTGAATCAGAACCGTCAGGATGACTAGGCTAAAAAACACACTTAATAAAATTTCGCTCATCATAACTCCTGCTGAATGAGTCCGAATTTTAAATCTTCGCGACTTTCCTTAATAAAATCATCAAGTTTTGAGATTTCAAATTTTTCATTATTCAGAAATAAAGGAAGAAATTGACGTTGATGGTACCAATGGATAGAAGCATCTTCTGGATCAATAGCTGCTAAAAAAGCCCAGCGATGATCGAAGTAATGAGTGAATAAAAAAGACTGAAAAAGTTCTAAAATTTGTACAGGTTTTTTTTCGATGATAAAAAGGCAGCGTAAGGGATCATGGATTTCTACCATTTGTCGAGGAAGGCCTGTTCTTAGATCGTCATTCACTCCGTGCATGACTCCCAGCAAAGATGCAACATTATGAGAAAGTTTGGTGCCACTTCCGTAGACTTCGTGGTCCATCGTCGAGAAAAAATATTCTAAATTAATGCCTGTGCAAACAGGTACAACCGCATTAAGAATATTTTTTAAAATAAAGTGATTTTTATCGGTTTCAGGATGGTAAGACTGTAAAAAGGCTTTTCGATCGGTAAAAAATTGATGAGTTAAATACCTTCTTCCTACGATACAAAAACTATGGGTTGCATGGTTGTATTCGGGTCTTGGTTCAAAAAGGCTACAAGCACGTAGAATGACTTCTTCATGAGCTTTTTTAAGACTTGTATTTAAAGGGATTAGTTCAAATCTTCTGCTTCTTTCTTTAGCGTTTTTGATTAAAGCGCGATTTGCGGATGATTTGAATGTGTTGAATAAAGTTTGATGACTGGGGGGGATGGCTTTTTCATCGAAAAAGGTTAAAGTATCCTCTGCGGTATTGTGAAGTGCTCCGATAAAAAAAACATCTTCTGGCAAGGGTAATATTGCTCGAACTTGGGGATGATTTGCCATCAGTGCAAAAGTTTTAGCGTTAGCGCCTCCAGATCGACCAGAACAAGCGCCACAATCGTACGCTGCAAAATGAGGATTATTGATGCTTGATGATTCGTGACCCATGATGACGATGAGTGGGCTTAGTTTTTCCATACCTACTATTTTGATCAGTTCTGAAACCCGTTCTGCCATTTCTTCAAAAGTGTATCCTTTCTTAGGAAGCGTTTCTGAATCTCCTTCTCGAATGAATTTTAATCGAGAGTTCTTAAGGACAAAAGGTCTTTTATGAAAAGAGGCATAAGTTGTTGGTAGAAATATTCTCATTAAAATTTTTAAGAAAATCCAAGGAGCAGATAGAGGTAAAAAGATCCATCCTAACAAAAAAGAATTCATACCCGCATGAAAAAAGTTTTTTAAATTTTTCAAAAAAAAAGAAGTTTCTTCATGGATTTCTCTGACAATATGTTGAGGGATCACAGTAACAGGGCAAAGTTTTTCTGGATGAGGAGCTTGACTTGATTGGAATAAAAAATCAATTCCAAAAAAACCGGGAACACCTTGAGTTTGTATCATGGGATCTTCTTCTAAATAGGTTCTTAAAGAAGCTTCTCGATCATCAATGCAAAAAATAGCTGTGATGGGTCGAGGTTTTTGGTTTCTTTGATCATGATTTCTTTTTGCGTTATGCTGTAATTGGGCAAGAAACGAGTGGTACTGTGCTTTTTCTAAAGCTTTATGAAATACTTCTTGAAGTTTTAAAACTGAAACTTGCTCTAAAAAAGAAATATTTTTTTTAGATCTTTCTGAAAAAATATTCATATCAATTTCTAATTGCATGAATAAACTGGTTAAAGCTGCAATATGAGATTTTCTTTTGTGATGAGCAACCATGGATCCAAAACTTCGATTTTTTTCTGAAAAAACCGTTAAAGCAACTTCAGAAGAAGGCGTTGTATGTGCCATGAGTTCGTATTCTAAAAAAAGTTTGACAGCTAAAATTTCCATTAAACTAATAGGTCTTTTTTTTCGAAGGCAATGAGGCTGATCTTCAATGACAGAAACCATGCCCGACCAACCTATATGAGCAAATAGCGTTTCTTGAATGTAGTCTTTTTTTTCAGAATCTTCGGAACAGAGTTTATCTAAATAATAATAAATGGCTTTTTCTGGATTCATGGTTCTTAAAATCGTAAGATCTTCATTTTGAACAAATATCGCTAAAGAGACTATATTATTTTCTAGTAGTGATAAAAATCCTTGATAAAAACCTTTTTCTGCTGAGGGAAATTCCCATTCAGAAATGCCTTGATCTAAATAATGACTCAGAAGTTTAATAAAAATACGATTTATTTTGTTGAGATCAATTTTTTTTTGTTTGATCAAGCGCATTCTTGGGAATTTTTTTTTTGAAACATGCTTTGGCAATAGCTGGTTGATCTTAAAAAAAAATTTTCCTAATTCACGAGTGGTCATTTTTTTGGGAACGTAATTGGCATAGAACGATTTGAAATCGGATATTTCTTGATAATTTTTTAGAAAAAAATGCACTAAAAATAGTCCATTTTTATGAAAGTAAGTATCGGCAAGAAAAGACTTAGAAAAGGTTTCTTGAATAGAAGCCTCTAAAAAAGTCGCATCAATTTTTTTTGATTTAAAAATACTTCGATATTTATTTAAATTGAGATAAGCAGAAGCGTCAAAAATGCTTGAGGCTTCTAAGAGTGCTTCTTCAAAAGGTAAGTTTTCGAATGCATGAAGTGTGTTGTGATGAACAAAATCTTTAATAGGGAATTGTTTCGGAAGCAAATGCTTGATGCTTTCAAGACTTTCTTTTAAACAAAAATTTTTATCCATGGTATTTTGATTTTAGAAGCAATTTTTTATTAAATAAACGAATACTGTACTCTAAAAGTATGCCTGCCAATAAGCCTACTAAAAGATCAACAAAAACAGTGCATAAAAGAGTGCTTATAAAAATGAAAAAATATCTTTTTCCAAGATGATAGGCGTCTTGAAATTGTTTCCAGGAAGCAAGTCTTGCTCCCGTATAAATCAGCATAGAAGCAAGACAGGCAAGAGGAATTCTGTTTAAAAAATTAGTGCATAAGAAAAGAGATGCCAACATGAAAAATCCATGCATGAAATTTGCTGTTTGATGAGTAGCGCCATTGTCAATATTTGCCTGACTTCGTACAATCTCAGAAATCATAGGCAATCCACCTAAACAACAAGCAATGATATTACCAATGCCCACTGAAAACAAATCGTAATTTAAATTAGAGTTTTTGTTGTGAGTGTCTAATGCATTAATAGCATTAACAGTTACCGTTGATTCAATCGAACATACTAAGAATAAAAAAAGCGTATGTTTTAAAAGTGAAAAATCAAAAATATTTTGAAAATTTGGAAAAGAAATCGCATCTAAAGGTTGTGAGGAAATAACGACAAAAAATTGAGATAAATTTTGATTGATCAGAGGATTTAAGCCATCAAAAACAGCTATGCACATACCTACGAGTAAGACAGCAATTTGAACGGGAAATCTTTTAATTTTTTCTTGAGCAAAAAATCTAAAAGCCATCAAAAGAGCAAGTCCTGTGAATCCAATGATTGCTTCTTCTGGAACAATGTTTTTTACTAGTTGAGGAATTTTTTCGAAAAAATGAAGTGCATCTGATCGGAAATAAGGTTCACCTAATAGGATAGGGACTTGTTTTAAAATAATGATGATGCCGATGGCAGATAAAATACCATGAAGCACAGAAAAAGGTACGAATGCGACAATATTTGCAAAACCCAACCAAGCTGATAGTATTTGAAGTACTCCTGCCATGAGGCCGCAAGCTAGCGTTCTTTTGTAACCTAGCGTCAGATCGCCTTGACCCAGATCTTGAACGGCTGCAAGTACAATGACAATGAGTCCTGCGGCAGGTCCTTTAATGGTGAGACGTGCGCTTCCTAGCCAACTAGAAAAAATGCCTCCTGTGATGGCTGTGATCAATCCTGCTACAGGAGGAAATCCGCTTGCTGAGGCAATGCCTAAACAAAGAGGTAAGGCCATCAAAAAAACAATAAAACCAGAAAGAGTATTGACTTTAAAATCTTTGAGCATATTTTTTTCCTAAAAATTGATGATAGCTCCCAGCTCAAGAAGCATGGCTTGGGCTCTTGATTTTTGTCCGTAGTTTGCATTTGCCGTCGAAACAAAGGACGTCCAAAATTGATTAGCTTCTAAGTAAAAAGTAAGAGCCTGACTCACTTGATCTTTGATGCCTAATGTTGCTTTTTTGTTTCCAGTGATATTAAGCGGAGTGCTGTAAGTATAAATAGTGCTTCCTTGTGCGTTTGCAATTTGATCTAAACCAAAGCCTCCAAAAAGAGAAATGCACTTTTTTAGTGCAAAGTTCGCGCTGATAAATCCACCCCACTCCTCAACATCGGACCGGTAAGTGCCTTGACCCAAGCTTAAGGTACCTATATTCGACAAGTTTTTCCCGTAAAAAATTTGACTTAAGATCTCAGTAAATGCATCTAGCTTTAAATCCTCATAGAGGAAGAATCCATAAGCAGGTTGGTGATGATAAGCGGAGGGAGAGGCTATGCGTATTTTTGTGCCAATAGCAGCTAATCCAGCGTAAGATTGGTTATCTTGCGTGTATCTTAGGGCAAAAGCAAAGGTGGGAATATTGTTTAATTCTGCGCTAGAATTAGTGATGGTCTCATTTTTCATTGCCATTCCTACTGAAAAAGTTAAAGTCACTTTTTCATTGAGATAGGTTTTTAATTTTACTTGTTGTCTCATGAATCCAGCGTCACCAGAGTTAAAATTTTGACCGATGATATTATAGGTGAAAGGATTTAATTGATTAATGATATCCCAGTCTTGACCTACGATCAGTTCATAGGTTTCATTGGGTTTATAAACGATTTTAGCGATTCTTAGTCTTGGATGAGCACCGGTGGTGCCGGAAGCAAGCTGTGCATTAAAAAAATCTATTTCTGTTTGCGCTTTGATTTTGCTATTGGTTTCTAGCCATAAGCCCAATCTTGATTGCTGTACTTGCATAGAAGACTGATAATGATTGGGCTCAAAGTCTGTATTCGGATGAACTGTTGTAGGAGCGGATAAATTGGTATTTCCAAAACTATCTAGAGAATGGTTGCTTCCTAAGTAGTTTGCTTTTACAAAACCATAAGGTGCGAGTTTGAGAGATGGATTTGTCTCTAGGTTGACAGTAGTTGCTGGTTTTTGTTCAGGCATTTCTTGTGATGCAGTTTCCTTGGGAGTTTCTTCTGATGAAAATTCTTGTGTTTGCGTGGTTTTATCTGCTTCAGCTAGTTCTTCTGTATGACCAAAATGAGCAAAAAGTAAAATTGGCACTAAAAAATTGACAGTATTTAAAAAAAACACCATTTGTTGGAATGGATTCTTCAATTGACGCATCGCATTACTCCGTGATAGTTTTAAAAACGAAACGACTTCAACAAGTTATGTTCACTACCCCAAATGGAAATCATTGTCATCTTGAAAATGAGGTGAAAAATTTTGATTTGATTTTTACGAGTATTTTGTGTGGGATGGGCTTAGTTGAGATTCATCAAATCTGTTTTTTGAGAGGGTTGAATTCTTTGGCGTCCTATATGGATCTATTTCAAAAAATCTCTGAGGAAGTTTTAGGTAGAGTCATCCGAAAAAAGCCTTAGACATTTCGCTTGAGGAGATTTTTTTTGCGCCACTTAAATTTTAGAGTAACTAGTCAGCCATTTTTTCAAAAAAATGTGATTTATCAATAAAACTAACAATGAACTTAGTGATTTCTAGAAATTCACATGAAGGTCAGTTCGATTTATTTCCCCCTGAAATCGAGATAT
>Ga0007852_1000404_pt1 | contig 13737 bp, 14 predicted proteins | sample CryBogCBH28Sep08_FD_71227 | JGI IMG/M metagenome (GOLD analysis project Ga0007852, IMG submission 71227) | Freshwater microbial communities from Crystal Bog, Wisconsin, USA - CBH28Sep08 | ecosystem: Environmental > Aquatic > Freshwater > Lake | place: Crystal Bog, Wisconsin, USA | collected...
GGTGTTTTGTTAGCGATTACACCGATCGTCAGTATCTTGGTAACGGTCTGGGTTCGTGGTTACCACGGCCTGCACTGGACTTTGTTCACAAAAGACATGCACTCAAACGCCTATACCGATCCGGTGAACCAGGGCGGTTTGTTGCACGCGATTATCGGAACATTCCTCCTTGTTATTTTCGCAATGGTGATTGCAGTTCCAATCGGAATTCTCACTGCTATTTATCTCACCGAAATCCGTGGACGTTTCACTCGTCCGATTTCATTCTTGGTGCAGGCAATGTCAGGTGTGCCATCGATTGTTGCCGGTCTCTTTATTTATGCAGCAATCCTTCTTCCATTCACAAAGACACTGAATGGAATTCAAGGCTCACTCGCTTTGGCAATTTTGATGATCCCAACAGTTGCGCGTACCTCTGAAGAAGTTCTTAAGCTCATTCCTTCAGATCTTCGCGAAGCTGGCGTCGCTCTCGGCGGAACTCAATGGCGCTCCGTCGCGATGGTTGTTGTTCCAGCAGCTAAGAGCGGTTTGATCACAGCAATGATTCTTGGTGTCGCTCGCGTAGCCGGTGAAACCGCGCCACTCCTTCTTCTGACAGGCGGAAGCGGAACTAAGAATTTCAATATGTTTAGCCAGTCAATGGGCTCACTGCCTAACTACATCTGGCAATGCTTCGGAGCCGGTACATCGGAATCAATTACTCGCGCATGGGCTGGAATTCTGGTTCTGCTGGTGATTGTTGTGCTCTTGTTCGCAGCCGCACGAACGCTTGGCAATCGAAAGGTTGGCAAGTAAATGACTCCAGATGAAACAACACCTTTAAATCCTGAAGAAAATCAAGGAGAGAAAATGGAAGCAACTACCCAGAGCTCATCGCTATCAGCGATTGCCGGAGCAAAGCCTGCCAAGCAACCTGGCAACAACGCCCTTGGCGTTGGACTCGAAGCTCGTGGAGTGCACGCCTGGTTCGGCGAGAAGCACGCGCTCTCTAACGTATCTCTTGATTTCTGGCCTGGCACAGTTACTGCGCTGATCGGTCCATCTGGTTGCGGTAAGTCAACCTTCCTTCGCACCTTGAACCGCATGCACGAGTTCATTCCTGGGGCTGCGATGGCCGGTGATGTTCTTCTCAATGGCGAAGACATTTATGCCCCTGGCGTAGATGTCACCAAGATCCGCCTCAAGGTTGGCATGGTTTTCCAAAAGCCAAACCCATTCCCATCCATGACAATCGCCGAGAACGTTCTTGCTGGTCTCAAGCTGGCTCAACTCAAAACCGAAAACAAAGATGATTTGCTCGAAGAGTGCCTCGAGCGCGCTGGTTTGTGGTCTGAAGTGAAGGATCGCCTCAACACCCACGGTGGAGCGCTCTCTGGCGGACAGCAACAGCGTTTGTGTATTGCACGTGCCCTAGCGGTTCGTCCACAAGTTCTCTTGATGGATGAGCCTTGCTCGGCTCTTGACCCAGGATCAACACTTAAGATTGAAGAGACCATTGGCCATCTTTCATCTTCTGTCACAATCATTATTGTTACTCACAACATGCAACAAGCAGCCCGTGTATCTGATTACACCGCGTTCTTCTTGTCAGACGGTGGCCCAGGACAAATGATCGAAGTTGGCTCAACCAACGAGATCTTTGCTCGTCCAAAGGATCAACGTACTGAGAACTACGTCACAGGTCGTTTCGGTTAAGCCGTTTACTTACTGTTCACCCTCTGTTAGCAACCTGTCTATCAAGGATGCACCGTTAGTTATCTCAATTCTTTAGAGTTTCGCAACGTAGTTGGTAACACCCTCTATCCCTCAATGATCTCCGATCTATAGAAAGGCAATACATGAAGCTTTCACGTTTAGTGAAGATCGCCGCAGTTGCAGTAGCAGCTTTGGCGCTCGGTGCTCAGACAGCATTCGCTGCTGTAACAATCACAGCAGGCGGATCATCATTCGATGCTCCACTACTTAACTCTTGCAAGGTTGCTTGGCAGACAAGCACAGGAAACACCTTCACATACAACAGCTCAGATTCAGGAACAGGCCAGAAGAATGAAGATGCAGGTATCTTCGATAGCAACTGGTCAGATTCTTCATACACACCTGCAAAGGCTTCAGTTCTCCAGATCCCAGTAGTCATGGCTCCTATCGCTGTTATCTACAACCTTCCAGGTAACAAGGATCTCTACCTTTCACAGAAGACACTTTCAGACATCTTCGCTGGTGTTGTTACAAAGTGGAACGATCCAGAGATCGCAGCTGACAACAACGGTTCAGCAACATCAGTTGTTTATGCAAAGGATGCTTCAGGTCAAGTGAAGAAGGATGCTTCAGGTAACCCTGTTGTTCTCCGTACCGTTGTTACACAACGCCACTACACACTTCCTAACCAACCAATCCACTTGATCGCTCGTTCAGATGCATCAGGTACAACAAAGAACTTCGTTACATTGTTCAAGACCCAGTTCCCATCACTATGGACAAAGGCTCTCGACAAGACATTCGCTAACGATTTCCCAGGAAACATCAATGATCCAGCAAACATCGGTCGTATCCAGACAGCTTCTGGTTCAACCGGAGTTGCAGCTTTGATGAACAAGACACCTTACTCAATCGGTTATGCAGAAACTTCATATGCAACAGGTTCAATCCGCGCTGCATTGATCCAAAATGCTAACGGTGACTTCGCTGGCCCAACCGCTGCTGCTACAGCTGCATTCGTTGGTTCTGCAACAGTTGTTAACGGTGGATACAAGTTCGATTACAACACCAAGACACCTGGTGCTTATGTTCTAGGTATCGTCTCTTACGTGCTCGTTGATTCTGCTGCTTCAGGTGCTAACGCAGCTGCAACAACAGACTTCATCAAGTACGTACTATCACCAGCTTGCTCAACTTCAGCTGGTGCAGTTGCTGGTGGATTCGCACAAGTCAGTGGTTCAGTACTTGCGTACGACAACTCATTGATCGCAAAGCTTCCAACCAAGTAACCTAAAGCTCACGCTTTAAAAAAGCCGGCCACTCCATCACGGGGTGGCCGGCTTTTTTTATGGGATGGGTTGCGAGAACTGGCGCGCCTGGCTGGAATCGAACCAGCGACAACTCGCTTAGAAGGCGAGTGCTCTATCCGACTGAGCTACAGGCGCAGATAGCACTTTCACATCAATTCTAACCGATAAGGTTGGACCATGGCTGAGTTCATTTATACGATGAAGAAGGCGCGTAAAGCGCATGGTGAGAAGGTAATTCTCGACGACGTAACCCTGGCGTTCTATCCAGGTGCAAAGATCGGCGTAGTTGGTCCTAACGGCGCCGGTAAGTCAACGGTTCTTCAGATCATGGCCGGAATGCAACAACCCTCTAACGGCGAAGCATTCCTCTCTCCGGGCTATTCAGTGGGCATCCTGTTACAAGAGCCACCGCTCGATGAAAACAAGAACGTTCTTGAAAACGTGCAAGAAGGCGTGGCCGAAACAATCGCCATGCTCAATCGCTTTAACGCAATCTCAGAAGAGATGGCTAGTCCAGATGCAGACTATGACTCTCTGCTCGCCGAGATGGGTGTTCTGCAGGAACAACTCGATCATCGCAACGCGTGGGATTTGGATTCACAGCTCGAGCAGGCGATGGAAGCACTTCGCTGCCCAGCCCCTGATGCCGATGTGAAAGTACTTTCCGGTGGAGAACGCCGCCGGGTGGCTCTCTGCAAACTCTTGCTCCAAGCACCAGACCTACTGCTCCTTGATGAGCCAACTAACCACCTCGACGCCGAATCAGTTCTCTGGCTCGAGCAACATCTTTCGAAGTATCCAGGCACAGTTGTTGCGATCACCCACGATCGTTACTTCCTGGACAACGTTGCGCAATGGATTCTTGAACTCGACCGCGGTCGTGCATATCCATACGAAGGCAACTACTCGACCTACCTTGAAACTAAGGCCACTCGTCTGAAGATTGAAGGCCAGAAAGATGCCAAGCGCGCCAAGCGTTTGAGCGAAGAACTCGAGTGGGTTCGCATGAACGCCAAGGGTCGCCAGACCAAGTCCAAGGCGCGTCTGGCTCGCTACGAAGAGATGGCCGCCGAAGCAGACAAGACTCGCAAGCTAGATTTCGAAGAGATTCAGATCCCGATGGGTCCACGCCTCGGAAACGTTGTTGTCGAAGTGGATCACCTGAAGAAGGGCTTTGGCGATCGTCTCTTGATCGATGATCTCTCATTCACACTTCCTCGCAACGGAATCGTTGGTGTGATCGGACCTAACGGTGCCGGTAAGACAACGCTCTTCAAAACAATTCTTGGTTTAGAACAACCTGATGAAGGTAACGTGAAGATCGGTGAGACCGTAAAGATTTCTTACGTCGATCAGTCTCGTGGCGGAATCGACCCTAAGAAGAGTTTGTGGGAAGTTGTTTCTGACGGACTTGATTTCATGAAGGTCGGAAACGTAGAAATGCCATCGCGCGCCTATGTTTCTGCATTCGGATTTAAGGGACCAGATCAACAGAAGCCTGCTGGAGTTCTCTCTGGTGGTGAGCGCAACCGCTTGAACCTTGCACTCACTTTGAAGATGGGTGGCAACTTGTTGCTACTCGATGAGCCAACAAACGATCTCGATGTTGAAACCCTTGGTTCTCTTGAAAATGCTTTGCTGGAATTCCCTGGTTGCGCCGTAGTGATCTCGCACGATCGTTGGTTCTTGGACCGCATCGCGACCCACATCTTGGCCTACGAAGGCGATTCACAATGGTTCTGGTTTGAAGGAAACTTCGAATCCTACGAAGAGAACAAGATCAAGCGTTTGGGTGCTGATGCAGCTCGTCCAAAGCGCGTGACCTATCGCAAGCTCACTCGCTAAGGCTCACACAAAGGCGCACCAGAGTGAGTGAAGTAAGTTTCTATGAGCGCATGGGTGGCAAGCCCACCTTTGCGCTACTGACTGAACGCTTCTACACCGCGGTTGCAGCAGACCCCATCCTTGCTCCGATGTATCCGGCCGATGACATGGCTGGCGCACAAGAGCGGTTGCAGTTATTCCTTGAGCAATATTGGGGCGGACCAACTACCTATCAAGAGACCCGTGGTCACCCGCGGCTACGCATGCGCCACATGGGTTTTCATATTGCCTCACCCGAACATGATGCCTGGCTTCGATGCATGCATAGCGCCGTCATTGATCTGCCGATCGAAGAAGAACTTAAAGAAGAGTTGTGGACTTATTTTCAATACGCAGCGCACTCCATGAAAAACGCGCCCGATGCTTAAATCTCTCTGGCGCAACACCGTAGATTTCCCAAAGGCGCTTTCGTTGAGCGCAGCATTTTCCGGTCTTTTAATTGTTCTGGTTTCTGGAACCGGACCGGTTGCAATTCTTTTGCTCGCAGCTCGCTCTGGTCACATGACAAGTGCTCAAACATCGAGCTGGCTCTGGGCCTGCTGGATCGGCAGCGGACTTTATGGCCTGATTCTTTCGCTCTGGCTACGGATACCGATGATCGGCGCATGGTCCACTCCGAGCGTTGCGTTGTTGGTAGTTGGCTTGAGTGATCACTCGCTGCCCGAAGCGGTTGGTGCCTATGCAATCGCAGCGATCGCCACAATCATTGTTGGGCTGACCGGAGTCTTTGATCGCATCCTTAAAGCGGTGCCAAGCCCAGTGATCATGGCGATGCTCGGTGGAATTCTCTTTCAATTTGGATTAGATATTTTTAATCAACTGCCAAGCGCACCACTCATTGTCGTGGCGATGGTGGTCGGATATTTCATTGCTCGTCGTTTGGAATTTCGTGCGCCAGTTCTCACCAGTTTGGTCTTGGGATTATTCGTTTCACTTGCAACTCATAAGATCCATGGAACTCATGTCAGCTTTGCTCTGGCGCATCCAGTCTGGATTAATCCGCGCTTTTCAATGAGCGCGTTGGTCACACTCGCGTTGCCGATGTTGCTGCTGACCCTAACCTCACAATATGCGCCGGGAATGGCTGTTCTTAAAGCTTCTGGATACGAAACCCCAACAAATAAATCACTCGTGACCGGCGGGCTGCTCTCACTTGCTGGCGCAGGATTTTTGGGAAGCGGCGTGAATGCTGCTGCAATCACGGCTGCTATTGGCACCGGCGAACATGCCGAGCCAGATAAAAATCGTCGCTATACCGCGGGCGTTGTGTGTGGCCTGCTCTATATCGTGATCGGATTATTTGGCAGCACCATGGTGAGCGTCTTTGGAATTCTGCCAGCTGCGATGCTCGCTGCACTCGGTGGGCTTGGATTGCTTCCAGCAATCACGTCAAGTATGTCTGCAGCGCTGAATGATCCGGATTATCGCGAAGCTTCGATGGTGACCCTGCTTGTGACTATTTCGAATATTCACCCTTGGAGTTTGGGTTCACCGTTTTGGGGGTTAGTTGCTGGAGTGGCAACGCACCAGTTATTGCGATTTAGAAAGCCGCTAGCCAAAAACTAAGCGCGTGGTTGAGAACGGTTACCGATCTTAAGGATTTCACCGTTGCGCAAATACCAGAGCGTGCCATCTTTGGAACGAACGCTAGTAATGCGCAGCCCCACTGATTCCACAACACCAGAAGTTTCAAGAGCTTCAATCTCATCGCCAACGCCGTATTGATCTTCGATCAACATAAAAATTCCAGCCAAGATGTCGCGCACCAAAGTTTGTGCGCCAAGACCGAGGGCAACACCAAGGACAGAGGCGGAGGCAAGTAGTGGGCCTAAGTTAAATCCGAATTCGCTCAAAATCATGGCGATCGCGATTACCCAAATGACGCCAATCAAGATCGAGCGCAGTAGTGAGCCGGTTGTTGCGGCGCGTTCCTTCTGGCGATTGAGCGAGTGCTTGCGGCCAGGCAGCAGCGGGGCTTCGGCCAAGCGGCGCATGGCGCGCATGATGGCCCGGCCGCCCACAAACTGGAGCGCGAAGGCAATCACAATGATCCCGAGGATGTGCAGGGGAGCTGCCATAAACCAGTGATAGAAGGCGTGTGCCGTAGATACGGAGCTGCTTTGGCGTAAATGAACGTTCATGATTTACCAGACTTTAACGCAAAATCTATAGAGATTGGGCCCATTTTTAGGCTATCTGGTGCAGTATTAACCCGACAGTGCGAGCCACGCGCTGGCCACAAAAGGAGTTGCAGGTGCCACAAACTTTGGTACTGAACGCCACTTACGAGCCACTAGGTGTCGTTTCAGATAGACGTGCGTTGATACTCGTTTTAAATTCGCGCGCCATTAGTGTTGAAGATTCCGACACGGTGCTTCACTACGCCGGAGGATCGGTAGTACTTCCTTCTGTTATTCGCTTAACTAAATTTGTCAGAATTCCTTATCGTCACGCAGTTCCACTTTCGCGTCGTGCGATCTTCGCGCGCGATGGTGGCAAGTGTGTCTACTGCTCGGCACCAGCCGCATCGATCGACCATGTGATGCCACGGAGTCGCGGTGGTGAGCATGCCTGGGAGAACGTTGTCTCGGCCTGTCACAAGTGCAATCACCAAAAGGCGGATCGCACTCTCAAGGAAATCGGCTGGAAGTTGCGCACAATTCCGCGTGAGCCAGTCGGCGCCGCATGGCGAATTCTGGGAACTGGCCGCACCGATGTGCGCTGGCTCTCATATCTTGCGCCATACGGGGTCGATCAGGGGCAAGCAGCTAGCGCTTAGGTCTAATACACTTCTCACATGACCGCGCACCTATTTCACAACCTTGCGATGATCGCTCAAGAAGCGGGTTCACAACCAGGGACCGGGCTCAAGGCTTGGCAGACATTTGTGATTTTCATCGTCACACCAATTGCTCTCTTCTCTGTGATCACAGGCGCTGTTCTCGCCTTCACTCGCAAGAAGAAGTAACCAAGCAATTCCAAACAGCACACAGCCGCCGGTGATTGAACGTCCGGATAATCGCAGCTACAAACTGCGCGGCGCACGTGCGACTCCTGCGCAAGAGAGTGCGTACGAAAAGCTCTGGCCTAAGTACGGAATTCCGTTAGAAGGCAGAATCGATCCAGCGATTGTTTTTCCTGACTCCAAAAATCGCATCATGGAAATTGGCACAGGCATGGGGGAGAGCACCGCTCTCATCGCTGCAGCATTTCCTGAAACCGGATTCTTCGGCGTAGAGGTTCATCAACCGGGAGTTGGTTCACTGCTCTGGCGAGCAGAGGCAGCTGGATTAACGAACCTTCGAATTATTCAAGAAGATGCACACATTATTTTGCGCGATCACTTTCCAGATCAATCGCTCGATGCCTTTCATTTATATTTTCCAGACCCATGGCCTAAGTCGCGCCACTGGAAGCGTCGCATCGTGCAACCAGAATTCCTTGAGCTGATCGCTAGCAAATTAAAAGATGGCGGCTACATTCACATTGCGACTGACTGGATTGAATATGCGCAATGGATCCAGAATATTTTTGTGCAGTCGCCATTGTTTACTGGCCGTGCGATTGAACGTCCAGAGTGGCGGCCGCTCACTAAATTTGAAGGCAAAGGCTTGCGTAAGGGTCATATCGTTACCGATATGAAGTACTTTAAAAAGTAAGAGAGTTACTTACGGTTTTCGTCGTACTCAGAAACCAACGCAATTCGGCGCACATGGCGCTCGTCGTGAGTAAATGGTGTTGCGATAAATAGATCAACAAGAGCTAGCGCTTCTTCTTCGGTGTGCATGCGTCCGCCGATTGCGATCACATTTGCATCGTTATGTTCACGGGCAGCAATCGCAGTCGCTTCGTTCCAGACGAGAGCCGCGCGAATTCCCTTCACTTTATTTGCTGCGATCTGTTCTCCGTTGCCAGAGCCACCGAGCACAATTCCGAGAGAGCCCGGGTCGTTCACAACTGCCTGGGCTGCAGGGATGCAGAAGACTGGGTAGTCATCGAGCGGGTCATAGGTGTGCGGGCCATGATCGGTAACAGTGTGACCGTTTGCCTGAAGATGGGTCACGATCCGGTTCTTAAATTCCAAACCTGCGTGGTCGCTGCCGATATGAATTCGCATAGCCGTATCTTCTCAAATAAAAAGCGGGGCCGGATCCATTCCTGGACCAGACCCCGCAGTTTCTTATGAATTAATTGCTTGGTGATGTTGAAGGTGCAGGTGCTGCGCCGTTAGGGCCAGCTCCGAGCGGACCACGTGCATGTCCACCCATTCCCGCTCCGGGAGTTGCGTTCACTTCTGCAGTCACGCGAGCGTTCAATCCAGAGATCATGGTTGTTGCTTGTGCTTGGGTGAGCTTGCCTGCAGTTACTTGAGCCTTGATTGCTGTTGTTTCTGCGGCAACGATTGCATTGATCAACGCTTGAGTTTGGGTGCCAGCGATTGTTGCAAGTGACTTGCCTGCAGCAAGATCAGATTGCAAGGTAGCTGCGGTGATTCCAAGAGTGCTCAAGATGACTGATTGATCTTGGCCGAGTACTCCGCCACCAAATCCACCAAATCCACCACGTGGACCACCGAATCCTGGAGCGCCTGCGCCACCCTGACCGTTAGGCGCACCTTGTCCGACTGATGGGCGAGCAGCTGCAAGTGCATCAGTGATTGCCTTTGATTGCGCAGCGGTGATTGTTCCCTTGCTGACAAGTGTTGCAAGGACTGAAGCGATCGGGTCGACTCCGTTATTTGGGAGGCCGACGCTGTGAGACGAAGTGCTCACTGAAACTTTAGTTGTCTTTGTGGTTGTCGAAGCTGAAGCGACTCCAGCTGTGCCAAGTGCAATAGTTGTAGTTACTGCAGCTACAGCGATGATGCTCTTTTTCATTCGTTGCTCCTTCTTGTTGGACTTGAACCCGCCCCTCACGAACAGGTTCTAAAATCACCTTCCTTCAGATGCCCTCACACCTGAATGACTGAAGAATGGCTCCTGAACCTGAAAAAGCGGAGCGTTGAGCCTGAGAGCCAAGTGAGAGTTTTTCCAAAAAGCCTAGTAATTGAGCGTGCAGGCACTCACACTTGTAGGACCTATCCCACTCTTGGGGTCCTGACCCCGATCGGGGGAGCTATGAAAGAGCTAGGTACAGCAAAAACCGTAACAACTTCGGTAACGACGTCATTAACAACTGCGGTGATCGCGCTGAGTTTTATCGCGTTCTCCTCTACACAAAGTGCTGTTGCAGATACACCACACCAATCACTTCACATGGCTGGTCGCGCATTAACGGATGTTGCTAACACGATTCGTAATGGGCGCGGAGCCCCAGTTGCATCGCTCGGTAATGATGGTGATTTCTACATTGATTTACTTACGTACAACTTCTACGGCCCGAAAACCAATAGTCATTGGGGTGTTCCAACTTCGCTAAAAGGGCCATCTGGTGCGGTCGGTACTAGTGGAGTTGCCGGCGCAAGTAGTGCAGCAAATAGTGCAATACAAAAAGCTGGCGCAACTGGTCCGCAAGGAATTCAAGGCGTGCAAGGAGTTCCTGGTCCGCAAGGCATCCAAGGAGCGCCTGGTGATGTCGGTGCAACTGGAAGCGCAGGTGCAGTTGGCGCTACAGGTCCCGCAGGTGCAAATGGATTACCTGGAGGTTCTGGTGCATCAGGCGCGCAAGGAGTTGCAGGATTATCTGGTGCACAAGGTCCAGTTGGATTAACCGGTGCAACAGGTCTAACCGGCGCGATTGGTCCGATTGGAATTACGGGAGCAAATGGTGCAACAGGAGCTCAAGGTCTCACCGGTGCGACTGGTCCCGCTGGTGCTGCAGGTGCACAAGGAGCAACGGGTGCAACTGGAACTCCTGGCGCAATCGGTCCTTCGCAAGTTCAAGCAATTTCTTTGCAACCTTGGACACTCGCTTCTAAAACTCCGGACACAACATCAACTAGTTCACCATTCGCGAACCTAGCACCTGGAATGAGTTATCAATTTGTAATGATCGTTACTGCAACTTTTGCGGTTTCTCAGCCCGTCAATAATGGATTTCAATTAGGTCTAAAACTTTCTTCAACAGATCTAATTGCTAATCCAACTTACGTGGTAGCAAGTAGTCCTGGATATTTTGTAGACGGGTTAATTTCAACCTCAAGATATTCATTCACGGTCGTCGGCACCTTCACTGCGTCGAGTACATCTAGCGGCGATAGCTTTCTCCTGACGGCTGTAGACGCAACCGGAGCGTCTGGATTCAATTCACTTAGTTTCTCCGGCGAAGCCGAAATTCAACTGGTCGGCTCGATCACCAATTAAGGCGGTTGGGTTGAGGGGAGAGTTCAAGAAAGACTGGAGCGGGTGACCGGGATCGAACCGGCATGGCCAGCTTGGAAGGCTGGGGCTCTACCATTGAGCTACACCCGCAGGGTTTTGGGCTTCGGGGAATGTTGTCTTGGACACCTTCTCCGGCCCGCTTCTGCTCCCCGCCGAGGCGGAGGGCTATCTGCAGGGGCTAAAGGTATCGGGTTTGGTTATGAGATGTGAACTCGACCCCTTAGACTTCCTGCTTACGCCACGGGGCGTAGCGTAGTGGTTAGCGCGCCTGCTTTGGGAGCAGGAGACCGGGAGTTCGAATCTCCCCGCCCCGACCAGCAATTCCCTCTAGTACTTCGTATGACTCTCTCGAAAGGGCCTTCGTGAAAAGCGCCGTAGAAAAACTCACCGAAACACGTACCAAGCTCGAAATCGAAGTTTCATTCGAAGAACTGCAACCTCACATTGCAAATGCATACAAAGTTCTAGGTGAGCGCATCAATGTCCCTGGTTTCCGTAAGGGCAAAGTTCCATCAGCAATGATCGAAGCTCGTCTTGGTCGCGCCGCGATCTTGGACGAAGCAATCAACTCAGCTCTCTCCGATTTTTATAGCCAAGCAAAGCTTGAGCACAAGCTCATCTCCTTGGGTCGCCCACAAGTTGATATCAAGGAACTCGTCGATAACGAGAAGCTTGTCTTCACTGTAGAACTCGATGTTCGCCCAGAGATCACACTTCCAAACTTTTCAGAGATGACAATCACCGTTGATGACGTTGTTGTTGACGATGCAGAAGTTGCAACTCAACTTGATGCACTTCGCGCTCGCTTCGGAACTCTCACAACTGTTGAGAAGAAGGTTGAAAAGGGAGACTTCGTCACAATCGATCTTGTTGCAACTCTTAACGGAACACCACTTGATGGTGGCACCGCAAACGATATTTTGTACGAAGTAGGTTCAGACAGCATGGTTGAAGGCCTTGATGATGCACTCATCGGTCTCGACAAGGATGAATCAAAGCGTTTCTCTGCAACACTTGTTGGAATGCCAGAAGGTGAAAAGGCAGATGTTGATGTCACTGTGAAAGCTGTGAAGCATCGCGACTTGCCACCACTAGATGATGCATTCGCAAAGCTTGCAAGTGAATTCGAAACATTGGCAGAGCTCAAGGCCGAGGTTCAGACTCGTCTAGAAAAGATGAAGCAACTTGAACAAGGTTCACATGCTCGCGATACCTTGATGGAAGAGCTGCTTAAGAACGTAACTATTCCGCTTCCTGCAAACTTGATCGAAGAGGAAGTTAACGCACACCTTGAAGGCGAAGGTCGTTTGGAAGATGACGTTCACCGCAAGGAAGTCACTGAGCAAACAACTCAGCAACTCACCCACGAAATTTTGCTCGACACAATCGTTACTGCAGAAGATGTCTCCGTTAACGAGGCAGAACTCAGCGAGTACCTTGTTCGTGCCGCAGCTCGTTATCGCATGACACCTGATCAGTTCATCAAGGAAGTTTCCGAAGCTGGCCAGATTCAGACAATGATTGCTGAAGTTGGTCGCGCTAAGGCTCTTGCTGGCGTACTTGGTCGCGTCAAGGTCGTGACAAAGTCTGGAAAGACTGTCGATCTCGAGGCACTTCGCCCAGAGCGAACACCTGAAGCCTAAAACTTTTGCTTTTGCGGAAGCATTTGGCCTGAAAGATTGTTAAGGTCAATACAGTAATAATCAGGTTTTAGGAGGAGCAGTGGAAATCAAAGCCGCCCGTTCAGCGGGTCAATTTGGGGGCGGGTTAGACGATCAGGTCTATCAACGCTTGCTCCAAGATCGCATCATCTTCATGGGTTCCCAAGTTGAAGACAACATGGCGAACGCAATCTCTGCACAGATGCTTCTGCTCGCTGCAGAAGATCCAGAGAAGGACATCTACCTTTACATCAACTCACCCGGAGGCTCTGTCTCTGCCGGTATGGCGATCTACGACACCATGCAATACATCAAGAACGATGTTGTAACAGTTGCCATGGGTCTTGCTGCATCGATGGGTCAGTTCTTGCTCACAGCTGGAGCGAAGGGCAAGCGTTATGCGCTTCCTAATGCTCGCATCCTGATGCACCAACCTCTTGGTGGCATCGGCGGCACAGCAACCGATATCAAAATTCAAGCAGAGCAGATGGCCTTCACCAAGAAGCGTATGGCCGAACTTATTGCTTTCCACTCCGGTCAATCAGTTGAGCGCATCACCGCTGATTCAGATCGCGACCGTTGGTTTGATGCCGAAGAAGCACAGGCTTATGGCCTCTGCGACCATGTAGTTCGTTCTGCTGGTCAAGTGTCAGGAAGCGGTGGAACAGCATGAGCATGGATATGAATCGCGTTTCAGAATTTACAAGTCGCTATGTATTGCCAACAATTGAAGAGAAGACTTCATATGGCTACAAGCGTCTAGATCCGTACACAAAGCTCTTCGAAGAGCGCATCATTTTCGTCGGTCAGGGAATCGATGACACTGTTGCGAACGACGTCATGGCTCAGTTGCTCACTCTGGAATCA
>Ga0007852_1000409_pt1 | contig 13681 bp, 13 predicted proteins | sample CryBogCBH28Sep08_FD_71227 | JGI IMG/M metagenome (GOLD analysis project Ga0007852, IMG submission 71227) | Freshwater microbial communities from Crystal Bog, Wisconsin, USA - CBH28Sep08 | ecosystem: Environmental > Aquatic > Freshwater > Lake | place: Crystal Bog, Wisconsin, USA | collected...
CGGTAGGTTACGCGAAGCGATTTGGCATTGTGCACGTCGACTACGCAACTCAGAAGCGAACCATCAAGGACTCTGGCTACTGGTACCGAGACACCATCAAATCGCGCGGCACCAACCTCAAAGCGCGCTTTGTAGATCTGGCCTAGAAAAGCGCTCTAGTCACCGATTAGCCCACTGTCTCGCCCTGCTGCCCGCTCCTAGTACACTCGCGTACTCGCCCATTTAAACGTCTTAACTGGGCAAGCCCCGATAGCCCAATGGCAGAGGCAGAGGACTTAAAATCCTCCAAGTGTGGGTTCGACCCCCACTCGGGGCACCAGAAGGTAACTAGTTAACTCCCTGTTCAGGTAAGCCCACTATCGTGCTCCAATGATCGTTGACATTGCTTTATATCAAGATGGCCTACGAGTTGAAGCCGGAACCGATATCTCAGATCTTGTTGAGAAAGCCGAGAAAGAAGGCGGATTCGTCTGGTTGGGGCTAGCAGAACCTACTCAAGAAGAATTTGATCTAGCGGCGGGAGAACTCAACCTGCATCCCCTCGCGGTAGAGGATGCAATTAATGCAAAACAACGACCAAAGATTGAAGATTACGAAGGTCTCACCTTTTTTGTCTTAAAGACCGTCTTCTTTGATCAGGCTAAGCAGGAGATCTCCACTGGAGAACTCATGTGTTTCATCAAAAAGAGCTTCATCGTTATTGTCCGCCACGGCGAAGGTCATCCACTCTCAACCGTTCGTCATGATTTAGAACTGAAGCCTGCGCTTCTGAAGATGGGCCCATTCGCCGTTCTGCACGCAGTCGCGGATCGCGTAATCGACGGTTATACAGCTATTGCAGATTCGTTGGAGCAAGAAGTTGTTGCCGTTGAGACCAAGGTATTTAATGGAAAGCGCCAAACTTTTTCGCAAGAGATCTATTTTCTTAAGCGCGAGATTATTGAATTTAAGCATTCGATTGAACCTTTGATAAACCCCATTGCTAAGTTGATCAATGGATCGGTGGAGGCGGTGCCGGAGGGCTTGAAACCATTCTTCCGTGATACCTCCGATCATCTGGTTGCAGCATGCGAGCACGCCTCTGGTCTTGACGATTTAATTACCTCAGTCTTGCAGGCAGACTTGGCGCATATTCAAGTTCAACAAAATATCGATGTCCGTAGAATCTCTGCCTGGGTTGCGCTTGCATCTGGTCCGACGATGTTGGCCGGCATCTACGGAATGAATTTTCACCATATGCCGGAGCTCTCTTTCAAATATGGCTATTACGTGGTGCTAGGAGTAATGGCTACTCTGACCGGATTTCTCTTCCGAGCCTTTCGAAAGTCTGACTGGCTCTAAGTCATCTGGACCCACTTGTCGATTTGCACTAGCGCAGGAGTTAAGCCGGTGTTAAAGTTGAATCATGAATGAAAAAGAATTAGTTCGTACTTTTAACGAGCTGCGCGTGCAACGCGTGAAGGCACAGTTGGCCCCAACAATTCTACTGGCTGCCATTCTCGCCCTTGCTGCCACAGGTCACATCTCTAACGCGACGTCAATGATCCTTCGCACCTTTGTGATGGGTCTCGTCGTTGCCGGAGGCGTCTTTTCAACAACAGTCATGCTGGCCAATGTTCGCGAGAGTGTCTGGGTTATTGATTCTTTGGCAAAGACTAAAGACCTCAGCCCATTGGGTAAGAAGTTGGTAGCTGATCGCGGCCTAACCATTTTCTCTGCCTTCCCTATTGCAGTACTGACTCTTTTCAATCTTGTCGTCTTGTGGGTTTACCTCTACCGCTAATACGTGCCAGAACTTCCAGAAGTTGAAACCGTTCGACGAGGACTTGAGAAGAACCTCTTAGGGTGGAAAATTCAGAGCGCCACACAATTGCATCCGCGGGCGCTCAATCCACGCAGCGAAGCCCCGCTGCAAGCGATCGCCGGTGCGAAAATTCTTGAACTGTGCCGACGCGGCAAATTTCTCTGGTTCGTGCTCGATCGCGAGTACGCGCTTGTGGCTCATTTGGGTATGTCAGGACAGTTTCTGATTAATCCTGATCACGACAAACATACCCGGGCGCTCTTTACAGTTTCACGCGGTTTCAAGCGAGAGGCGCTGCACTTTAATGATCAGAGAACCTTCGGCTGGGTTTCGGTGGAGTCTCTTCATAACGGGATTCCAACGTCAGCCATGCCTATTGCCCTAGATCCGTTTGAGCCAAAGTTTGATCAAGAGGCTGTGATCACTAATATCAAACAGCGCAATATAAAAATCAAGACAGCGATTCTGAATCAAAATATCGTTTCGGGAATCGGAAATATCTATGCCGATGAATCACTCTGGCTGGCGAAGATTCACCCCGAAAGTACAGCGAGTGCTCTCTCACGTGCTGAGATTAAACGAGTACTTGATTGCGCTGCTGACGTAATGAGCAAGGCGATCGAAGTCGGCGGAACCTCATTCGATGAGCTGTATATCAAAGTCAATGGCGAGAGCGGTTACTTTGATATTTCGTTAAATGCATATGGACAAGAAGGCAAACCCTGTCCTCGGTGTGGCACTCAGATCAGAAGGATCGCTTTTGCCAATCGCTCGTCGCACTTCTGTCCTCGTTGCCAGAAGCCTAAGGTCACTTCTAAATAACTGACCTCTGAGCGCTTATACTCACATTATGAGTGAGCAAGTTATAGGCAAGACCGGCAGAGTTCGTTCCATCAACATCGCCGCAACTAGTCAGGCTCAGTCGTGGAGTGGCTCCGGCAATCGAACTGGAATCAACAAGCAGTCAGTTCAAGGCCTGATTCATTTCGGACCCGAAGGCGTTGTAGGCGACACCGTTGTGGATCGTAAACATCACGGCGGATATGACAAGGCCGTCTATGCGTACGCATATGAAGATGCTCTCTGGTGGGCCGAGAGAATCGGGCGAGATATTCCAGCTGGCAGTTTTGGTGAGAACCTCACCACCGAAGGAATCGATGTCACCAACGCAGTTATTGGTGAGCGCTGGCAGATTGGCGACCTTCTCCTCGAAGTCGCTGAACCGCGGATCCCTTGCTCGGTATTTTCAGGATTCTGGGATCGCCCGACATTGATCAAAGAGTTCACTGAAGCAAACCGAAGTGGCGCTTACTTGCGGATTATTGATGAAGCAATGATCGAAAAAGGAAATGCTATTTCAGTGGCATCTCGGCCAACTCACGGCATCACCATCGCCAATGTTTTTGCAGCCCGTTCTGGCGAACGATCAAAAATTGCTGAAATTTCTCAGGTGGCAGAGCTCAGCGCCGAGTACCGTGAATGGGCTACAAAAGTATTGAATTCGTAAATTCGTTTGCGAAAACTTGCTCGGGATCTTTGAGCGCAACATAATCTGAAAAATCGCCAAACTTAGGAAGCACCGATTCTAAGTAAGAGCTGCTCGCGGTGAAGACTTTGCCGAAGTGTGGTCGATAGATAAAGGGCGTGAGAGCCTTTTCGATCAACGCTGCCTGTTGCGGAATGTGGTCGAGATTTTTCCAGGTGAAGTGAAAAGCAATGGTTTCGCGCTTATAAGCAGGGCTGAGCCAATGGTCATCCGCCGCGATCGCCCGGATTTCACTGACCAATAGATACTCAGAAAATAGTGGAGCGATCGCACTGATAGCTTTAAAAGCGGCTACTGCATCTGATGACGAAACGAAGAACTCGGATTGTTGTTCATTGCCAGCACTTGGCGTGGCATCAATACGGAAATGTGGGAGGCGTAGATGCCAAGGGCCCGGAACTCCACCTTGCTCGGTGCAATTGAGTGGATCTACTCCTGGAATGGGATGAGACTTCTCGCCTCGAATCTGACTTCCGTGAAGTTGGTGCGGAGGTAGCTCGAGCGACTTCACCCAGAGATCCCCGATCTGTGCCTTGCTCCAGGTGGTGAAGTAACTGACGCTATAGGCGCTACTCATAATCGGAATGAGGTCGTTGATAAAGGTTTCATGCGCTAGATCGCCGTAGACAACTTGGTAGAGATCAAAAGTTGGAACGATGTCGATCTCGTAGGAGAGAACTATTCCGGTGCGGCCCAAGCCCACAAGCGCGGCATAAAAATCTGGGCTCTTTTCGCGTGAAATCTGCGAGACAGAACCATCAGCGTTCATGATTTTCATAGCTCGGATAGCGGTATGAAGTGCACCATTTTTTATGCCAGAGCCATGTGTTCCTGTGGTAATTGCACCAGCAAGTGAAATATGGGGAAGCGAGGCCAAGTTGGGAAGTGCCCAACCATTCTCGTGAAGGAAAGTTGCGACCTGAGAATAGGTAAGTCCGGCACCAGCTGTTGCTACGGCAGCATCGGAATCAATGCTCAAAACTGAAGGCATTCGATCGAGGATCACAACCGTCCCATGAGAATCGGCGATGTGATTGAAGCAATGGCCGGTCCCGCGCACCTTCACCGAATCGTGGGTTCTTAGGATTTCAGATAACTCTTCGATCGACTCGGGGTGCAATGTGAGCGAGTCATGAAAGGTGATATTTGTTGCCCAGTTTGTGGCCATAGGAGAATCTTGACACTAACTTGCCCTTACGGAAGCCAGCTTTGATCCCTATACTAAAGTTTATGTCTACGAACTCATACACCCCAAAGCCATCTGATCGTTTCACCTTCGGCCTCTGGACCGTTGGCTGGCAGGCACGTGATCCCTTTGGTGATCCAACCCGTGATGCGCTGGATCCAGTTCGTACCGTCACAGAGTTAGCGGAACGTGGCGCCTATGGCGTTACTTTTCATGATGATGATCTGATTCCTTTTGGTTCTGATGATTCAGTGCGCCAAGGTCATATCGATCGATTCAAAAAGGCGCTCGCTGACACCGGCATGAAGGTGCCAATGGCGACTACTAATCTATTTAGCCATCCAGTATTTAAAGATGGCGCGCTCACAAGTAATGATCGCGACATTCGTCGTTATGCGATCCGCAAGGTGATGCGCAATATCGACCTCGCAGTTGAGCTTGGCGCAAAGACCTATGTCTGTTGGGGCGGACGTGAAGGTGCGGAATCTGAGAGTTCAAAGGATGCCTATGTAGCGCTCGAGCGTTACAAAGAGGGCTTCAACATTTTGGGCCAGTATGTCATCGACAAGGGTTATGACATTAAGTTTGCAATCGAACCAAAGCCAAATGAACCACGCGGCGATATTTTCTTGCCAACAATCGGACATGCTCTTGGTTTCATCTCGATGCTCGATCACCCTGAACTAGTTGGACTTAACCCAGAGGTCGGACATGAACAGATGGCGAACCTCAACTTTGTTCATGGAATCGCGCAGGCACTGTGGCAGAAGAAGCTCTTCCACATTGATCTCAACGGTCAACGTGGTCCTAAGTATGACCAGGACTTTGTCTTCGGACACGGTGATCTTAAGAGTGCATTCTTCTTGGTCGACCTCTTGGAGCGTTACAACTACGACGGTCCGCTTCACTTCGACTACAAGCCAGTTCGTACCGATGGCGATTCAGGCGTCTGGGCATCTGCGACCTCAAATATGCGTATGTATTTGATTCTCAAGGAGCGCGCAGCCGCATTCCGCAGCGATCCACGAGTGATCGAAGCGATGAAGAACTCCAATATTCCAGGACTAGAAGTTCCGACACTTGCCGCAGGCGAGAGCTGGAAAGATCTTGCTGCAGATAACTTTGATGTTGAAGCAGCAGGTAAGCGCGGTTACGGTTATGAAGTTCTTGATCAACTTGCGATGGAACATCTCATGGGAGTTCCAACAAAGTAATGAGCTCAGCCCAACCGGCCAAAGTAATCGGAGTTGATTCTTCGACCCAATCTGTCAAGGTTGTTCTTCGCGATGCCCACACGGGAGTACTTCTCGCGCAAGCATCGCGACCACATCCAGATGGCACCGAGGTAGACCCTCAGAGTTGGTGGCTCGCGCTACAAGCTGCACTTGAAGAAGTAGGCGGCTTGGCGGGAGTATCGGCGATCTCAATTGCGGGACAACAACATGGCATGGTTGTTTTGGATGAAGCTGGTGAGGTTATTCGCCCAGCGCTCCTATGGAACGACACCCGATCAGCTAGCGCCGCTGCCGATCTCAATCGTGAATTCCCAAACATTCACGAGTTGGTTGGTTCGCAATTAGTCGCTTCATTCACTGCATCAAAGTTACGCTGGTTGCGAGATAACGAACCAGCAAACGCGCAGCGAGTGCGCGCCGTTGCTCTGCCACACGATTGGTTGTCGTGGAAACTCACTGGCAGTAACGATCTCAAAGATTTATTCACCGATCGCTCTGATGCATCTGGTACCGGTTATTTCGATCCAGTTTCCAATAGCTACAACATGGCGATTGTGGAAGCAGCGCTTGGGCATCGCAACGTCATTCTTCCTAGAGTGTTAGCGCCGCATGAGGCTGGCTGGAATATCAATGGCCTCACAATTGCACCCGGCGCTGGCGATAATGCCGGTGGCGCATTGGGAGTTGGGGCTCGTGTGGGTGACCTTGTGATTTCACTTGGCACTAGCGGTACCGCCTTTGTAGTTTCTTCAACGCCAACGCACGATCCATCCGGTGAAGTGGCAGGTTTTGCCGACACCACCGGAAACTTCTTGCCGCTCGCCTGCACCCTCAACGCCGCCAAGGTATTTGATTCAACCGCAAAGTTGCTTCATGTGAGTTATGACGAATTGAGCGAACTCGCATTGAGCGCCGAACCCGGAGCAGGTGGATTAACTTTCTTGCCTCACTTTGACGGCGAGCGAACCCCCAATCGCTCCGATGCTAGAGGCGCATTGAGTGGAATTTCGCATGAGAATTTCACGCCAGCAAATATTGCTCGTTCGGCTATAGAAGGTGTTGTCGCCAGCATGGCGTATGCAGCAGCAGCGCTAGAAAAACTCGGTGTGAGTTATGAGCGCATCATCCTTATCGGTGGGGGCGCGAGAAATCCTGCAGTGCAACGAGTCATGACCGAAATTTTTGGAAGCGATATTTATATTCCTGGAAGTGGAGAATATGTCGCCGATGGCGCAGCCCGCCAAGCTGCTTGGGTAGCGCTCGGTAGCGAGAATCCACCGCAGTGGGCAGGGTCAGAATTTCAGAAAATTGCTCATACCGTGAGCGCACCAGCCGTCAGAGAGCGTTACCTAGCTGCGATTGCAGCGCTATAAGCCGCCAGTTTCATACTGCAGAAGAGTTCAAAGGGGTTTAGCCTCTCACCATGCTAGGTGGCGTTAACAATGGCTTGTTCCTCCAGGGTTTCGGGGGATTTTTCGCCATCCTCATATTTATTCCGATTTTGATTTGGATGTCGGCTTCTGCAACCAAGCGAAAAGCCCGTAAAGAGCGCAAGGCGCTCAAGAAATCCCTGCGCGCGGTGAAGCGTAAGTAAATGAGCGAACTTAAAAAGCTTGCATTTGTCACTGGTGGTTCACGCGGCCTTGGTCTCCAGAATGCTAAAGATTTAGTAAGACTTGGATACGACGTTGTTCTTGTAGCGAGCAATGAAGAATTACTTAGAGCACGCGCCAGTGAATTAGATGCACAGTATCGAGCAGTAGACCTTGCCGATCTGGAACGAACTCAAGCAGTCTTTAGCGAGATGCAAGAAACTTTTGGCACCCCTGATGTACTCATTCTTGCTCACGGAGTAATGAGCGAAAAGATGTCTAAGACGTTGCGCACCACGATCGATGAGTGGCGACGAGTAATTGGAATTAATCTTGATTCGGTTTTTGCGATTATCAATTCAGTTGTTCCCGCGATGGCAGAGCGACGCACCGGCAGAGTTGTGGCCTATTCCGCTTGCTTAGGGCGAATGAGTGGTCCGGGAAATGCCGGTGGTTTGGCCCCATATCGAATCTCTAAAGCTGGAGTAAACGCGCTGGTCCGTAATCTCGCGCACGAAACCGGACTAGGTGCGCGCGGATTGCTTGTAGACGCCGTCTGCCCCAACCACACTCGCACCGATATGGGTGGACCGGATGCACCTCGTTCGATCGAAGAAGGTGCTGATACCGCGCTCTGGCTAGCAACTCGCGAGTTCACACCGGGTGTAGATCTCACCGGCGTTCTGTGGGAAGACCGAGAAGTCATTCCTTTTTAATAGGTTTAATAGTTTTACTAGCGCGCAGGTACTATTCGGAGCATGTCACCACTGTTTTCAATCCTCGCCGGCTTAGGCATCGGCAGCATCGCTGGATTACTTTCCGGACTTTTCGGAATCGGCGGCGGCATAGTCATAGTTCCAATGCTGGCTTTAATCCTTAAATTCCCTACATCCAAAGCGGTAGGTACCTCACTCGCTGCAATGTTGTTGCCAGTTGGAATCTTGGCCGTTATCCGTTATGCCAAAGCTGGAGAAGTTGATTTTAAGGTTTCTACTGCAATCGGTGTGGCCATCTTTGTGATGGCAGGTATCGGAGCAGCTGTCGGACTCAATGTTGGCAGCGTCTGGGTCAATCGAGGTTTTGGAGTTCTCTTAGTATTAGTCGGACTCAAATTCTTGATCACCGCTTAATCAACTAATAAAAGGTATTAAAAAAGCCCCGATGCAATCTGCACCGGGGCTTTTTACTTTAACTATTAACCAAGCGCCTCGCCCGCAGCTTCCTTCATCGCTTGTGCATGTTGTGCACCAGTCTTGAGAGGAGTTGCCTTGAGCATCAACGCGATTACTACGCCGATAAGCGTCACAGGTGCTGCAGAGAAGAACACAATGTGGAACGCCTGTACGTAGGAATGATCAACGGTTGCGCGAAGCACTGGAGTGAACTTCGCGGCCATTGCAGGATTGTTTTGTAGCTGTTGCAATGATGCTGGTGTAGCACCCTGCATTGCCATTGGATTAGTCGCAGCCAGCTTCTGGATATTTGCGCCCATGTAGTGGGAGAGCTTGGAAGCATAGATAGATCCGAAGATCGCTACGCCAAGAGTTCCACCGATAGAACGCCAGAAGGTGTTGAGTGATGTTCCGATACCCATATCGCGGATCTCTAAAGCGTTCTGAAGTGCGATAACAAGGTTCTGGAGACACATACCAAGGCCTGCGCCAAGCAAGATCGCGAAGATCGATAGACGCCAGTAAGGAGTGGTCTCTGTAAGAGTTCCCATCAACAAGAGTGCTGCTGTCATGAAGACCATTCCAATTACTGGGAAGGCCTTGTACTTGCCGTGCTTAGTGATCCACTTACCGGTGAAGATAGAAGTAGAAACAATTCCAAACATGAGAGGCAAGAGCTTGAGGCCTGAAAGTGTGGCCGAGTTGCCTTTCACGAGCTGGAAGTAGAGCGGCAACATCACGATCGCACCGAACATCGCTGCACCTACCAAGAATGCAAGGATCGAGGTAATCGAGAAGGTGTGATTCTTAAAGAGTCGAAGCGGCAAAATTGGTTCTTCGGCACGAGCTTGGTTTACCAAGAAGAGTGCAAAGAGTACGAGTCCGCCACCGATCCATAGCAAAGTTTTTGCCTTGAGCCAGCCATCTTCTGGAGCAAATACTGAGATGCCGAGAAGCAAAACTGACACTGCAACGACGAGAATGAAAGCGCCCAAGTAATCAATCTTGTGCGGGCGAACAACTTTAGGAATGTGGAGCACTGCAGAAGTTACTGCAAGCGCGATGATTCCAAATGGCAGGTTGATGTAGAAAATCCAACGCCAGCCAGTGATTCCAAGAACGTGATGGTGGTCAGAGAAGAAACCGCCGAGAAGTGGACCAGCAACAGTTGCTAGTCCCCAGACCGCACCAAAGTAACCCTGGTAGCGACCGCGCTCACGTGGTGAAACAACGTCACCAATGATCACGAAGGTGAGTGACATCAAGCCACCAGCTCCGAGACCTTGGAAGGCACGAGCAGCAATTAATTCATTCATGTTGGTTGCAATGCCTGAAGCAAATGAACCGAGCAAGAAGACCACAATTGCAAACTGGAAGACCTGGCGACGACCGTAGAGGTCGGAGATCTTTCCGTAGAGTGGAGTTGATGCTGTAGAAGTAAGGAGGTAGGCGGTGACGACCCAGGTGTAATGCTTGAGTCCACCGAGATCTACGGTGATGGTCTTAAGAGCAGTTGAAACGATCGATTGGTCCAGGGCTGCAAGGAGCAGGCCGGTCATCAAGCCGATCATCACGGTGGTGATCTGCTTGTGAGTCATCTGGACGTGCCCGCCATGGGCAGTCGCTTGGTTTTCAGACATTCAAGTGTCCCTATCTTTAGGTTTCGTTCGCGGGTGAAAGTAGAAGGTAAGTTGTTGAATTAATTTAACTTTCAACCTAAATCGTACCGCCTGAACGGCACCCTTGCTCGCCTAAGATGGGGGAATGAAGAGCGTAATAGCGCAAGATTTGGTGAAAACTTATCGTCACGGAGAGGTCAGGGCACTCGATGGCCTGAGCCTTGAGGTCGAAGAGGGCACCGTCCTAGGAGTCCTTGGACCAAACGGCGCGGGCAAAACCACAACCGTCCGCGTCCTTTCCACTCTCCTCAAGCCAGATTCCGGTCGTGCTGTCGTTGGTGGGATCGATGTCCTTGCTCACCCTAAGAACGTTCGAGAAATAATCGGGCTTTCTGGTCAGTATGCAGCGCTCGATGAAACTCTGTCAGGCTGGGATAACTTGGTGATGTTCGGACGGCTCTATCACCTGAACGCCGAGCAAGCTCGCGTCCGAGCAACCGAATTGTTAGAACAATTTTCGCTCACTGATTCAGCTAAGCGCCCTATTAAAACTTTTTCTGGCGGTATGCGACGCAGATTAGATCTCGCGGCATCTCTCATCATCAGGCCAAAAGTTTTGTTCCTCGATGAGCCAACCACGGGTCTTGATCCGCGCGGTCGGATGGAGATGTGGGGCGTGATTCAAGGGTTGGTGCGCGACGGAGTAACCCTCCTGTTAACTACGCAATATTTAGAAGAAGCAGATCAATTAGCCGACGATATTGTGGTGATTGATCGCGGCAAGGTGATTGCGCAGGGAACGTCGGATCAATTGAAAAGCAAGGTTGGTGGCGAGCGGTTAGAGATAGTCGTTCAGGAGCACGATCTAGATCAGGCTAAAAGTGTGATCGAGCGAATTTCGGGCTCAACGAGCACTCTTGATGCTGGCCTTCGCAAAGTCTCTGCACCAGTTAAATCTGGCACCGAATCACTGATCGCGGTGGTCCGTGAGCTCGATGCAATTGATATTCATCCGCTGGATATTGCGCTCAAGCGACCTTCACTCGACGATGTATTCATGTCGATCACTGGACATGCTGCCGAGGAGGCATCAGATGAATAATTTCATGAGCGGTGTGAGCGATGCTCTTGTCATTACAAAACGCCAACTTCAGCAGTTGATTAAAGTCCCCGAAGTCTTAATTTTTAACACCATTCAACCCGTGATGTTTGTACTGCTCTTCCGTTATGTATTTGGCGGTCTTGGCCAAGGTATTCCTGGTGGTTATGTGCAATTACTTATGCCGGGAATTTTCGTTCAAACAGTCACCTTTACTCTGGCTGCAACAGCACAAGGCTTAGCGCAAGATATGGAAAAAGGTTTGATCGATCGCTTTCGCTCGCTCCCAATCGCTCGCTCTGCTGTCGTGATGGGCCGAACTCTTGGCGATGGCCTCCTTAATATTGTGGTGCTTATGGTGATGGGAATTGCAGGCTACATAGTTGGCTGGCGTCCGACCTCTGGCACCTTTCATATTTTCCTAGGCTTCCTCATGCTGCTCTTCTTTGGTTATGCGCTTTCGTGGTGCGGAGTTTTTGCCGGTTTGATTTCTAAAGACGCACGTGTGGTTGCAAACGTCTCGTTTCTTTTCACATTCCCGCTGACCTTTCTTTCAAATGCTTTTGCATCCACAACGACTATGCCAAAACCGCTTCAATACTTTGCGGAGTGGAACCCGGTCTCGACAATGGTTGCTGCGACCAGACAGTTATTTGGATTCCACAACAGCTTTGGTGTTACTGCTCATTCTTATCCAAGTGAGCACCCCATTGTGACCTCGCTCTTTTATATGGTGGTCTTGATGGCGATATTTATGCCATTGAGCGTGCGCAGATATAAGAACGCCAATAACAAGTAGTTAAAGCGAGTTTAAAAAGGTTTTGCGTCGACAATCTTGACTGGGAATACCTTCTTATTTGGCGCTTCATAGCTGACGGTTTCTCCCACCTTGGCACCGTGAATGGCAGCGCCTAGCGGAGACTTCTCGGAGTAGACATCGATATCGCCCGAAGCAATTTCGCGAGAACCAAGTAGGAAGACCATCTCATCGCCGGCCATCTCAATGGTCACGATCATGCCTAGGCCTACGACACCTGACTCGCTGGCTGGCGGATTGCCGATGTGCGCATTTTCAAGCATGTGCTTAAGCTGACGAATACGGCCAACGATCTTGCCCTGTTCTTCGCGAGCAGCGTGATAGCCACCGTTCTCCTTGAGGTCACCCTCGGCGCGAGCAGCTTCAATCTTCTTCACAATATCGGTGAGGCGTGGACCCTCCAGCTCTTCGAGCTCAGCGCGTAAGCGAGCAGCAGCTTCTTCGGTCAACCAAGTCTGATTTGTCATAAGAAGGCGAGTTTAACTTACTGACAATGATCTATCGAGGCGGCAACGGCAGGCGCACGCGTAGGGATCACGACTGTGCGGGTATAGCTATTGACCCCCGCTGGAATGGTGTCGGTGACTTGGCCGACGGTGTTCGCTTGATAATCGCTGGCGACCAAGGTGCATTGGTGAGATTGCGCAGCCGTGCGCACGTGAACGTAATACGTAATAGATATGTGTTGCGAATCCACCACCTGGAAGCTGGTGAGGCTCGGAGAGATCTCAGGTTTAGCGAAGTGATCCGCCGACCAAATCAGCCAACCCCCGCCGATCACGAGCAGTGCGATCGCTGCAGGAATCCAACTCTTGAGGGTGCGCCGAAGACCAGGCTCGGCGATGCCATACCGCTGGCGCAGATACGGCGTTGATTGGCGGTCCATAAGGCAAGCATAGGATACTTAGCGCATGAGCAACTCGACGGATATCAATACCGGTCTTGCAGGTTCACTCGTCATGATCGTGCTCTGCATTGCTACCGCGATTCTCTTGACGAGTTTTTATCGCCGCTACAAGCGTGCGAATAAGAAGAGTGATTTAGATTCGTAAAATTTCCAAAGCCATCGCCACCGGCTTATTGATGGTTCTGGTCGCTGGCGTATTTGTAGAACTTGGAATCTGGCAATGGCATCGCGCCCAAGCTACTGCTGCGCAAGCTAAGTACGTACCACCATCGACACCGGTTGCACTGACCTCGGTAGATCAGGCTGGTCGAAATCTCAGCAATGAAGCGCTCAATCGGATCGTCACCTTCAGCGGACGCTACGTGAAGTATTACGACGCACCGACTCAAGAAGTGTCTGGTGATGGCTACAAAGATCTCACCGTCGGCTTATTTGTGATCAGTGATAATCGTGCGCTTTTGGTGGTTCGAGGATTAAACGATGGTTCGCTCAAGCCAACATCGCAAACACTTAGCGTCGAAGGTCGAATGTATCCGCGCCAACAGGATGATCATGGACTAAATAGCGACACTTCACTTGGGCGACTCGATCCATCGTTGGTCGCCGGTGTAGGCGGCTATAACTTATTTGATGGCTATGTCGTTGCTACCCAAGAGCAGAGTGCGACTGGTCAGGTGATTGCTGGCAATCGAATCCCTGCACCT
>Ga0007852_1000412_pt1 | contig 13628 bp, 6 predicted proteins | sample CryBogCBH28Sep08_FD_71227 | JGI IMG/M metagenome (GOLD analysis project Ga0007852, IMG submission 71227) | Freshwater microbial communities from Crystal Bog, Wisconsin, USA - CBH28Sep08 | ecosystem: Environmental > Aquatic > Freshwater > Lake | place: Crystal Bog, Wisconsin, USA | collected...
CGGGTGAAGTCGCCGATCCGGCGATTCCCACGCAAACATCACCTCTGGTAATCATTCCGCCTCGTGTCAAAATCGGGATTGGGTCCTCGAAGACCCTCTCTGTTCGCTTTCTCGCCTCCGCTAGTACCGAGCCGGACTTTGAAGTAGTCATTTCTAGTTCGCAGTGCGTTCGCCGGATAGAGAAATTTAGGACGATTGAATATGTTCCATCAGGGGAGTACTTCACGTGGAGTTTTCAAATTGAAGGAGTTGACCTTGGCTCAAGTGACATCACGGTTCTGGAGCGTCATAGTGGCGCCACGGCAGTTGCTCAGGCTCTCGTGGTAATCCCGGAAGAGGACCTTGTTGAGATTCCGCAAGAACTACAGTTCGCATCGTCTTTAATCTCGGTAACGAAGGGAAAGACCCGAACGGTCCGCGTACAGGCTCCAATTGAGCTCGCCAAGAAGGGCACCGAAAACCTTTCGGTAGCGCTCACTATGGCGCCTGGTGGCTGTGAACTCTTGACGACGGAAGTGGTGCTGAGTCTGAATCGAGAAGGCTTTCTTGAAGGCAAGGCGTTGGTTCGCGGCACTGACCTTGGCGAGCCCCTTGTAATTGAAGCGCGAGGAGGTGGGCAGATCGCTGAGGCAAAGATTAAGGTTTCCGAGCCCCAGGGGATCAGTGTTGGGGACATGACAATCTCTCTAAAAGATGACTATCACGGCAACACACGTGGATCTTTGTTTGATAGTGAAGATGGGCGAGAGCTACAGGTGTACTGCGGTCATCCGGGCGTGAAGACGTTGCTGGGTCGACGGCTGCAGGACGATGACGAGGTTGTGAAATTTGAGAATGAGTCGTCAGCCCCATTCCGAGTAGCGCTCGCAGAATTAATGACGTCTGTCGTAGTTGACTACATTTTGGCGGACGCAGAGTCTCGGCAGCCGGGAAATTTTGGCGACGTCGGCATGGTAATTTCGGAACGTAACCGCCTTGTGACGAAGTACTTAAGCCGGCTGCAACAACTTTTGCTGAGGACGGCAAAGTCGTGAGTTGGTACGAGAATTTTCAAAACGACGTTGAATTTTTCGAGCAAGATGGCGTCTCTTTTGAATCACTTCTGCACCAATACCTTCATCCTGACTCAGACATCGGGATTGCTCTTGAGAAAGAGACAGATGCGTCGACCGTTGAGATCCCCCCGTTGTCGGCCGAACAACGGGAACTTGGCTGGAACAACGTTCACTTTGACTCTTTGGCATTGACGTCAATTGAGCCGCCTACGTGGGGCGACCGTCTCGCAACTCTTGTCCCGCCAGCTTGGCTCGACGATAATTCAACGCCATTGCCAGAGTGGATTGTGGCCTATGCAAATTTCGATGACGAAAATGAATCATGGACCATAGATGACCTCCACAGCGGCCGGGAGTGGCCGCTACGGCATCACCCCCTTTTGCCAATGGACATCGTTGTGGCAGCCCTTTCGGGCCTCGAGGGCGAAGAAGTTGAAGAGCTAGAGCGGCTTCTGGATGCACCCATTCTTTCGGGGGTAATTGTCGGTGATGATGAGATCGAAAAGGTCCCTTTTCTCGTCAGCACTTTCAAGCGGCTGGAGGAAACTTTTGAAAGCCGACATGAGTTATCAAAATTTCTGTCACAGTCCACTGGGCTTGAGCTGCTTCGGCGGACAAGCTCAATCAAAGCCACTTTGGATGTTCTCGTCACGCTCCCACTCTGGCTTGAAGAAGTTGGTGAGGGCGAATATCGGGTTATTCCGCAATTGGGTGCGAACACCGTAACAGAGGCAATTTCCTTGGCAATGCGACGCCATGTGATGCCGACGTATGTTCCCCATGATGAGCTGACCGAATCCCACGAGACGGCCATGGCTTTTCTGGCAGGTCACGGACTTTCACGCTACGGCCTACTTTCTTCTGGCGTTTTTGGTTTGGCGTTTCCAGCGGCAAAATTTGACGTGTTAGACAGATGCGAAGATGCGCTACTGGCTCATCAAGAGTGGCGACGCTGGAGATTGCCGGAAAACTTCCAAAGCCTCCGCAAAATCGCTGAAGAAATTGAACGAAATGAAATGGCACTTGCTCGCAAGGCCAATGCCTTTTTTATCCCAGTGAGCTATTCGCCTGAGGAGCCGAGCGACGCAGCCGAACGACTGCTCCGATGGTTTGCTGGTTCGACCGACTGGCGAACTTCGATGCAACGTGGTTCTCAGCGGGTAGGTATTTCGCGCGAACAAGTTTTATCGAGAGTTCGTGAAATGAGCGACTTTGGTTGGGTGCTGAAGGACGAGCTTGAGGCCGACCTTGCGCGCGAATTTCAAACTGTCACCGAGGAGAATCGCCAAATATCAATGCTCGCAGCTGCGACTCTGGAAAATCTCCCTTACGGGTATCTTTTCTATCGAAGCCGCGAAGTTAACAAGGTTGTTTCTGTAGTTCAGCGGATGCTTACCTGGCAGTCACCAATTCGACTTGAGGATATTTACGTCGGATTGCAGAGAACTGCCGGGGGTAGATCATTGATTGGCTTGGCGCCTTTAGAGGTAGTGACCGAGACCATCAATTCCTTCGATGAGTTTCGCTGCGAAGGACGTTTGGTCTTCAGCACGACTGAGTTAGAAAAGCCCGTGAACACCATTACTGCCTGGCTTCTTCGGCAACTCGATGAAGAACCAGATGGAACCCTGCATCGAAATGAAATCATGGGGCGAGCAGTTGCTAATGGGTATAAGCCGAGCACTATTGGCATGTACTTGCAATTTGCTCCTGAAATCACACCCCTGGGAAGGAATTGCTTCGCAATTGCTGGGCGTCAGGTAGGCGACTCCGCGATCTCAACGCATCAAGCCATTGGTCGTGCATTGAGTAGCTCTACGGAAATAGTTGAGCAAACAGATCTAGGAACTCGAATCGAACTGCGTCTAGTAGTTGGAACAGATCTGCAGAACAGCGGCCAAATTACATTAAGTAAAAAATTGGTGAGTCGCATCGGCGGACGCAGCTTGCAGATAGTCAACGATGGCAGCACCTTTGGTCATATTGGAATTTCTGGAACAATTCTGTATGGCATGTCGACTGTGCTTCAACATTTGAAGGTATTCAGCGGCGATGTCATCAAGGTTGTTTTCGAATTCGAAAAAGGGAAGGCAATCGTTAGTTCTTGCGATTGAACGCGTCAACTAGCAACAGGAATCATCATTATGACTCTCGCCCTTATCCGACCCCGAAAATTTCCAAAATGCTCTTTTTGAGAGAGGAAATCGGATGAGCGACAGGAGACAAACTCCTTGTTCGAAGGAACAAGGGAGAAAGGACGTATCGATTTTCGCTTTTGGTGAGTTGGGCACTGCATCGTAAGCAAGAATGATTCGGGGAACCTACTGAATCATCGGCAAGGAGTAAGAATCTGAATTTCAAAAGCCGAGGTTGAAGGTCATTCGGGTGAAGAATCCCCTTGGAGGTTTTTGCGACCGACTTAGCCCCTGTCCTCTCGAACCGGCTTTAGTGAGCCTGAACCCAATTTTCGATGTAAATGTATGCCTGGTTCAAAGCAAACGAGGAGGGCTTCCCCGGCAGAGTTCGCCTACATTTCAAAATCGCCAAGGGTCAATCTGGATTCTGATTGATTTTCAATGCAAAGATATATTTGCTGAGAAACCTAGGCAGCTTTTGGTAACAACTCATAAGTCGCTCAAGATTGCGGCCTTAATGCCCGAAGCCTTCTTGTTCGATCCCTGGATTTACCTCGCATCCATGAATACGGGGGCGCCCATTTTCGTCTGAGCGAAACCTGTAAATAAGAAAGCTATTTGTAGAATTGCAGGAGTAACGTTTTGTTTAGTTGCAAATTTCCGCAAAAAATTAGTAAGCAAAGTCTCTTAGAGAGTTGGAAAATTTCATGACTACGCTTTTTGACAATATCGACGTGCAGCTCGGAGAACGACTGGTCGAGACATTGAGGCAGTCGAATCGAATCGATGCCGCCGTCGGATATTTCAATTTGAGGGGTTGGAGCGACCTCGCAGATGCGCTGGACGAAAAGATTCCTGGAGACGAGCCTGCAGCTCGAATTTTAGTCGGAATGACGCTTTCAGACCAGCACGATAGGGTTATCGGGCATCTTCAGTCAATGCTCGAAGGTGATGAGAATGAACCCGAAATCGATGGGTCGGTAGCGAGAAGTCGTCGCGAAATAGCGATTCATCGCTTTCGGCAGCAACTAATGCGAGGTGTTCCTTCGGAAAGTGACCGGGTTGCCCTCCAAAAATTGAGGCAACAGCTTTCGAGTGGACTCTTGCGCGTCAAGCTCTTCACCCGTCGGCCGATGCACGCCAAAGCCTACATTTGCCATCGCGATGATACCTTCACTCCAATCATCGGCTACGTCGGTTCATCAAACCTCACCTTCGCCGGCTTGAAACATCAATATGAGCTTAATGTCGATGTTCTGGACGGCGACGCGGCAAAAAAGTTGGCCGACTGGTTTGTTGATCGCTGGGAAGACCGATTCACGGTCGACATCACTTCGGAACTCATCGAGGTAATTGATGAGTCGTGGGCATCCAAGAATTCGATTGACCCCTATCTTGTCTACCTCAAAGTCTGCTACTTAATTTCTCAAGAAGCTAGAGATGGTCTGGTTGAATATAGCCTCCCCTCCAGCGTGCAAAGTCAGCTTCTTGAGTTTCAGGTGTCAGCGGTCAAGACCTTGGCGAGGCGAATTGTAAATCGAGGCGGCGCGATGCTGGGCGACGTGGTGGGTTTGGGAAAGACGATTACTTCGGTTGCAGTCGCCTTAATGCTTAGCGAGGACTATGGATACCGAACCCTGGTGCTCTGTCCCAAGAATCTCGTAGACATGTGGGAGCAATACCTAGATACATACGATTTGCGTGGTCGGGTAATTCCCTACAGCATGGCAACTAAGGAGCTGAAGAATCTTAAGCGGTATCAATTCGTTATCGTGGATGAGTCGCATACACTGCGTTCAAATTCACGTCAAGACTATCTCGCGATTCATGAATATATAAGAGCTAATGAGAGCAAGGTGTTGCTTCTCACCGCGACCCCGTATAACAAGCGATACGGAGATGTTGCGAATCAGCTGGCGTTATTTATCAATGACGACGACAATCTGGGTATTTCGCCAATGGCTGCGATCAAAAAGAACCCAAAACTAATTGACCAGGTCGACGGAAAGGTATCGACGCTTGAGGCATTCCGACGTTCGGAGGAACCCGAAGACTGGCGCAGATTAATGTCTGAACATCTGGTTCGGCGAACAAGAAGTTTCATTCGTCAGAACTTTTCGAAGACCGACCCAGAGAACGGTCGCGAGTTCCTAACATTTTCCGACGGTTCGAGATTTTACTTCCCCAAACGGATTGCCCACCCACTAGCCCACAGTTTTGGACCGAGCGATCCAGGTCGACAAATGGCCGAAGATTCAACCCTCGATGTCATTCAAAGTCTTCTCTTGCCTCGGTATGGCCTTACTCGCTATATCGATGCAGGCAAAGAAGGGACCGAGCTAGAGGCAAAGACCCTTGCCGACCTGCAGAGAGCGAGTGGGCAATTAATAGGCTTTACTAGAACTTCACTCTATAAGCGACTCTCCTCGTGTGGCCATTCCTTCGTGGTTTCATTGCGCCGTCAATTGAGCAGAAATCTTATGTATCTCTATGCTCTAGAACATGGCAAGTCAATTCCGGTGGGTTCCATACTCGAAGGGATGGTTGAACTTGATACGGATGACGATGTTGATGACGCCGATGGTACTGGCTCTACGCCTGAAGCTCAGTACGAAGAACTAGTGCGACGATCGCCGAAATCGATTCGTTGGCTGCGATCTGAGTTATTTACGCCGCAGCTTGCTTCCGATCTAAGGCTTGACTCAGACGCCATTAGCGGCCTACTGGAGAAATTTGGCGAGTGGAAGCAGGAATTCGACTCCAAGATCGACGCCCTGTACGAGATGGTTGCCACTACTCACATTGGAGAAAAGGTCCTCATTTTTTCCGAGTACAAAGACACGGTTGAATACGTGGCCCAGGCTCTGAGGGAACGCGGAGTGGAATCCGTTGAAGCTGTCTCGGGCGCTACGAGCAGTCCGACAAGTCTCGCCCAAAGATTTTCTCCCAACTCCAATAATCGACTCTTCGCGCGAGAGGAATTGAGCATAGAAGACCCTATTAGAGTTCTCGTTTCCACGGACGTACTCTCAGAGGGACAGAATCTTCAAGATGCACACATCGTCGTGATGTACGACCTCCCTTGGGCGATTATTCGGCTCATTCAAAGAGCTGGTCGTATCGATCGAGTTGGGCAAACGTCAGAGGAAGTGCTGGTCTACTCGTTCTTGCCCGACAATAACGTAGAAGAAGTTTTGGGACTTAGGTCACGCATACGTCGTCGACTTGCCGAATCTGCATCGGTATTCGGCTCGGATGAGCAATTCTTTGGAACGGATGACGAGGTCGGGACTATCCAAGATCTATATCGTGGCGCGCTCGAAGATAGTGAGGACGAAGAAGTGGATGCCGCGTCATTCGCATATCAGGTTTGGCAGCGAGCTGAAAGAGAGTTTCCCGCATTGGCGGAACGCGCCCGCTCTCTACCCGATCTCGTCTTTTCGTCGAAATATGCTCAATCAGACTTAGAGCAAAAGGGCGTCCTCGCATATGTAAGAACAGATCGTGGGTTCGATGGTTTTGGAATTTCACCATTTGGTGAAGATCCAAGACTCCTTACTTCTTTAGAAGCACTTCGAATGATGTCGTGTGAACCAGATGCAGTTGCGGCCCCTAAGGTCGTCGATCACTTTGAACGGGTCGAGACACTTGTAAAAGAAAATCTTCAACGCCCCCAATTGGCCACAGGTCAGTTAAGGGGTACGCGGCTGAAAATTTGGAGACGTTTAAATGGAAGCCTAGACGCAGCCTCACCCGAAGTGGAAAGAGCTCTCGACACTATGTACGCTTCGTCACTTACATCGGAGGCCGAAAGCAGGCTAAAGGTTGCGCTTAGAGAGCGCAGTAATAGTGACCTTGCTGACTTACTCGGCCTGCTCTTTCGTGACGGAAAACTGGTAGTTCCAGTTGAAGTTGTTGGTGACCCGTTGCGGATCGTTTGTTCCATGGGTATTGTCTCGAAATGAGTTCCAACTGGATTGCTGACTTTGTCGATCAAGCTGATTTCACAGGGCTCTTCGTTGAGGAACTCGGATGGGACAGGCCTAAAGGCGGTGGTCGCAAAATCTCTGTTATCACCGACGAGGGGGTGCTTTCTGCTACCGAAGTAGCAACGTTTCACGGTATTTCGATTTGGACTTGCCCGTATGTGCCGGGTTCACGAGTTCAGCGGCAAGTTGATCGGTACCTACGTAGTGAATCGACCGAGCGAGTGGTCATTTTCTTCGATGACGTCCGCCAAGTTTGGAGATGGCCCCAGTCCTCTGACTCCTCTGGCGTTGGATCGACACGATTAGTTGCCCATGAACATTGGATTGGAAAGGGGAACGAGGCGCTGCGGCAAAGGCTAAAGCTGATCAGCATCGGCTTCGATGAGAGCATCTCGGTTCTTGAATTGACTCGTCGGCTTCGCAAAGCTTTTGATTCCGACAAGGTCACAAAGTCGTTTTATGCAAAGTTCTCAGCTCAGCATCGGAGTCTGGTTGGGGCTATCTCGGGGATTGAAGAGCGGGGCGACTCGGATCGACCCCTTGCACGTTGGTATGGCTCACTTCTGTTGAACAGGCTGATGTTCATTTATTTCATGCAGCGAAAAGGATTTCTCGATGGAGACATCGACTACCTAAGAAACCGATTGCACAAGTTAAAGAATTTCGAAACCCCTGGAAGTTTTCATGAATTCTACCGTGACTTCCTGTTGCCGCTATTCCATGATGGGCTTGGTGCGGAAGCCAGTTATCGAAAAATTGACAGTCCTCTCATCCAAGACCTAGTTGGAGACGTGCCCTATGTTAACGGTGGAATTTTCTCGCAACATCAACTAGAGATTGAAAACAAGATTCATATTCCGAATAGCGCATTCGAGGGGCTCTTTGATTTCTTCGACCAGTGGCAATGGCATCTGGATGACCGGCCGACAGGGAATCCTAACGAAATAAACCCAGACGTTCTTGGTTACATTTTCGAACAGTTTGTCAATAACCGTGAAGAAGCTGCTTCGGGGAGTAAGGCCGCGGAGACCAACGCCGACAAAGGGGCCTACTACACGAAGGAAGACGTCACGGGTTACATGACCTCGAACACTTTGGTGCCCGTCTTTCTAGAAAGATTTGCAAACAGCACGGGAGTCAATCCTTGGGCGTATCTAACCGCAGACCCTCAGCGCTACATATGGCCAAGTCTGTCTTATGGTGCGGAGTTGGAACTGCCAGATGACGTTCGATCTGAAACTACGCAATGGCCTCGACCAACTTGGGAATCGACAATCCCAAATGTCGAATTTGGACTTCCGGGTGAGTCATGGTTTGAAGTAGTTGACCGACGTCGATATTTTGAGAGCCTTGTGAGGCGTGTCGCGGAAGGAGGAATCTCGTCAGTTGAGGACGCAATCACGGCGAACCTTGACCTAGAGAGTTTGGCGATTGATGTTATAGATGCTCTGGATAATCCAGAACACGTTGCTCAAGCTTGGAAGACATTGACGGATTTAAATGTCGTTGACCCAACCTGTGGTTCGGGAGCTTTTCTTTTCGCCGCGCTCAACATCCTTCATAGACTTTATTCAGCGGTCTATGAATGTGCAATAACTCAGGCGGAATTATCAGGGCATTCGAGTTTGATAGAGATCATAGGAAGGGCAGCTCAACATCCCAATCTTGACTATTTTCTTCTTAAGCACGCGTCAATAAATAACCTTCATGGTGTCGACATCATGCCAGAAGCAGTCGAGATCGCACGACTCAGATTGTTTCTAAAACTGATTGCTCAGGTCCACGTTCGAGCTGACATTGAACCTCTTCCCGACCTCGAGTTCAATATTCGATCGGGGAACGTACTCGTTGGTGCCCTTGACGTTGAATCCATTCGAGCACGAGTCGATATTCTTAATTACCCTCGAGTCGATGAGCTCGTGACACACGCAAGTGAGGCAGCGAAAGCCTTCCAGGATTTTGCAACAATGCAGATTTCGGGTGGATACGAATTCATCCAGAGTGCAAAGCGGCTTCTTGAGGTCACGACTAACGGGGTTCGCCAGCAATTGGACCGATGGTGGTTTGAATCCGCTTCTTCTGGTGGAAGGTTGACTTTCGAAGAGTATCTTGCCGTCAATTCACCGTTCCATTGGTTCATTGAATTCCCAGGTGTCTTTGCGAAAGGTGGGTTCGACGTCATCATTGGAAACCCCCCATACGTTTCAAAGACGAAGATTTCCTATCAAGTAGAGGGATTCCAGACAAGTGGATGCCCTGACATATATGCGGCTTGCTTAGAAAGGGCAGCCCAAATTGTTGCCTCAGACGGACGTCTCTCGATGATTTTACCAATGAATTTGGCTTGGGGTGGAGAATATAAGCCAGCGCGATCGGTTCTAAGCGAAAAGTTCAATTCGATTTGGGTCTCTACGTACGATCAAATGCCAAGCCGGTTGTTTGAGGGCGTCGCGACCCGAAACACCATCGTGTTGGCTGGAATGGGTGACGAAGGCATATGTACAACCTCATTTAATAAATGGGTAGCAGGTTTCAGGCCACACCTAATGCACACGCAAAGATACATTCGTCACACTTCACACCCAGAGCCGTGGCCAAAGGTGGGGCACGCTTCGTTGATTCCATTTGCAACAAGTCCAAGGGGCGGCCTGGGCCTTGATGTGTCAGAGAAATCAACCTCATTTAGAATAGGACACAAGAAGATTGCCAATTATTGGCTTTCTGTTTTCACCGTAGACCCCCCTGCTCTTGATGGACTGCGACGTCCAGTGCCTCAGAAGGCGATCTCAGACATTTACTTAAACAGTGAATCTGACATGTATGTATTTTTGGCTATCGCGTCAACGAAGCTTATGTTTCTTTGGTGGATTTTTACGGCCGACATGTTCCATGTGAAAAGCTCCACCTTCACTTCATTCCCACTCACAATGAAACAACTTTCCGAGGCGAATTATCGTGAATTGGAGCTCGTCGGACGCGAAATCGAGGCAACCCTGGCTGCGCCAGGAGAGCACCTTTTGTGGACACCCTACGCTGGCGAGTGGTACGGAAATTATGACTTTACTCGGTTGAGGGAGATAACTGACCGTGCTGATAACGTATTGCGGAGCGTGTTAGGTCTATCTGAAGCAATCCAAGACATAGAAGTCGAGCTGCGAAACTATATGAAATCGGGCGGAGAGCGTCCTGGAACCGTGAGAGGCGCGTTCCCTGATCGTGATCGGTAGCACGGAGCGATTCATGATTTTGCGCGTTCGAGACCCAAGAGGGATGTTGGAAGGGCTTTAGATGCTCATCTAGAGACCAAGCTCAAAGCAATGCAATGTGGCAAGATGAAAATGCCGCTCAGAAAACTATCGTTTTCTTTCCCAGTGACTAACTTTTTGTTGATAGACATTTCGCATTTTACGAATCCCTAACAAGTGGGAATGGCGGGGCTGCTGACGGAATGATTGTCACCTAACCCGTGAGTTCTCCCTCGCAGAAGGACGACAACCCTGGCTAAGGCCTTCCCGCCGAGTTCCGAGACGGCGTCGTTCGTATCGCTCGCAACAACGAGGCGCTGATCCCCAGATAACGAGGGGCTTCGGCATCTCCGAGACGACTCTGCATAACTGGCTCAAGCGCACGGCAATTGAGGACGGTGAGCAATCCGAACTAAAGAGTCCGAGCGAGCCGAACTGTGCGTGCTCAAAAAGCGCACTCGAATCCTCGAGCAGAAGAGCGAGATGCTCCGTCGAGCCGCAATCTACTTCGCCAAGAACCTCAGCCCAAAATGAAGTACACGCTCGTTCATGAGCTAGCCAATGACGGGTTCCACCGCAGAGTGAGTTATTGGGTTCCAATGCCCCCCTATGTGTTTCCCTTAGTGGCTCGCGCGACTGGTCAGGCCTTGTGACTAGAAGAATGCATGTCTGACCAACGCCGCGATCGAAGTCCATCACGACGACCCGGTCTTCGGTTATCGATTCATCGCCGACGAACTCGAGGCATCCAGCTACAGCATAAGCGAGCGTCGCACGTGGCGTCTCCACTCGGAACAGGAAATCCCGCGTTCGTTCCCCAAGCGTGCGGGCAAGTCCAAGCGCCCCGGATTGGCAAACCGAGATTGCCACGTCCAGCGCGACTTCGCTGCCTCTCGTCCCAGCGAAGTGTGGTTGACCAACGCCACCGACCACCGTACGTCGGAGGGTAAGTTCTTCCTGTGTCGGTGAGGCTGTCAACTCCATTCGCATCGTGGGCTTCGCCCTCGACGAGCGGACGCGGCGTGGTTGGCGGTGCGCACCCTGAGGAGCGCGATTCGGCCGCGCGACCTTGGGGGCATTCCTCACACTGACCGAGGATATAAATTTCGATCCAGGGCCCACGTCCGCGTGCCTCGTAACAACGGACGCGTCGGACCGATGGGGCGCGTCGCGTCGACCGGTGACTACGCCGTGTCGGAGTCGTTCGACTCGCACTTGCAGATCAATGTGCTCGACACGTGATGCTGGGCCACGAGGGAGAACCTGAAACTTGCTCTCGGCACTTCGATAGAGAGGATCTATCGCATTCGACACTGTCAGCGAACCTTCGGCAGAATGTTGCCCATCCGGTTCGATGCGCTTGAAGTGGCCCCCAAAGCCGCCTAAACCAATTGATCAAACCTAAAAAGTAAACCGTCAGCAACCCCGTTAAGTTCGGAGTTGGAATTTGAGGTTTAAAAATAGCCAAAAGAATAGTTTTCCGAAAACCATGAAAAGAAGGGTGTTGATTATGTTGACTCTTGGGCGCGATTCATTCAGCAGTAATGGAAATCTTATCGAGCCCATTCCTGAACTTATTGTTGGCGACATACTCGTGCTAGGCCGGTTGGGGGATGTTTTCCTTGGCAATTTCGAATGCACAGGAAAACTAATTGTTGAGCCAGGTACAAACTTGAATGCTGATTATCTCTCAACTACGGGAGGGCTAGCGATTGGTGGCGGAAACGTAGAGTCGGGCGTAGTTTTGGTAGACGGCGATGTTTCGGTAGTTGAAAATATTGTCGTCCATAGGAGGCTTCACTCCAAGGGCTCTTTGGTGTGCACGGGGAGCGCAAGATCATTTGGTGGGCAAATCCGCGTTTCGAAGTCCTTCAAGTGCGATGGTGAAATTTTTGCTGTGTCTGACATCGTGGTCGGGGGCCACTTGGAGTCCTTGAGAAAGATTGAGGCAGGTTTCGATATCTATGTATTGGGTGGTGGAATCAGAGCCCAGCATTCGATTAAGGCTTACGCTGGAATCTGGGTCGCGGGAGACATCGATACACCTCTCGTCAGCTGCAGTTATGTGAAGGTCGCAGGGAGGATTCATCCTCGATGTTACGTTGACGCCAACAGGATTTATCGAGACTGGAAGCCGTCTCGAGCAGTCAGAGAATCTGACCGATGAGATCGGGTTCCTTTGATGTCCCTCAAACTGGGGGTTGAGGCTGAGATAGTTGATCGAGAAGATTCAGGGTTGGCTCATGAAATTCACCGCAATACAAATCGAAAATGATCTTTGCGAATATCGAATCCGCACCAGTAATTCTTGAAAATAATGTCATCGATGACCAAACCAAGTTGTGGGTACTTTCAAACATTGGATCGTGGTGATCTCCGTCGTTCTGCAACCAAACGGGATTCAGAAGTATGTCCGTTGCCAAACCGCTCAGTGCATTATTTAGATAGTCGTCACCCAAAAACGCTCGGGCTTCGCTTAGGGATCTCAAGGAATATCTGTAGCCTCGCGACTCCCAATAATTTGAAAGAACGAATAGCTTCTTGTTTCCGAAATTTTGCAGTCTTGGGAAGAATTGAACTGGATTTGGACTTCGAGTTTTATCCGCGGTCTCATAGTTCCTTATTTCCAACTTAAATTCTTCTAGATTGCCCCCTTTGACAAGTGACTCTGTAAATCGATGCAGCATCCAAGTGTCACCCATCTTGGGCTCAAAACACAATGCGCGAAACAGTCAATTCCACAAGGCTGACGCGACTTGTGGGCACGATAGTGCTTTCGCCAAAGTTGGTATTTTTGGTCAAGCGATAGTGCGCGGCGACTTGAATCGGTAAGAATTGACCCAGAACAAGGCCGTTTAAGAAGGTCAAGATTCCGCTTGGTTTCTTCGTCTAGTTCGAAGTCGTCAAGGCCCAACCGTCGCTCCCTCGATGTGCCTACATCAAAATTCAAAATTAAAGATGACTTTCATGATAAGGCAGGTATTGCCTCTGGGCTGAATTTTTGGGCGTAAGGCAGGTTGTCAACGAGAGCCCTCAATTCGATTTATGTAATGTTAAATGACTCTTTTTCCACATTGGGCACAAACCACACTCTAAAAATTCGACGAGCCGTCATTTTGCCCCCAGCCTTCTGGTCCAAAAATCCTGCTAAAGGGTTTTTGGGGTAAGTGTTTCAGGAATAGGAAGTTGGCCTAATGATCACCC
>Ga0007852_1000422_pt1 | contig 13475 bp, 14 predicted proteins | sample CryBogCBH28Sep08_FD_71227 | JGI IMG/M metagenome (GOLD analysis project Ga0007852, IMG submission 71227) | Freshwater microbial communities from Crystal Bog, Wisconsin, USA - CBH28Sep08 | ecosystem: Environmental > Aquatic > Freshwater > Lake | place: Crystal Bog, Wisconsin, USA | collected...
GATTGGTTTCTTCTTCGTAAATTTCAAACCAATCTATATCATTACGATGATTCTTAACCATGTCATATGGTCCAAAATCTTTAATCTCTTTGTAGTAACTACTAGAAAACTTTGGGTGACAATAGCCGCATTTAAAATTACATTCGTTACCAAAACTTATTTCAATATATTCAGGATTGATGTTGTCATCCCATCCACCTTTTCTAATATTAAAAAATTGTCTAGGTACATATATTCCAGCATTACGTTCTTTTCGGTCGCTGACAAAATCTCCACCCAGGTCTTCAATGTTCCAGCAATATTGACACCCACTGGGACGTTTGCCTAATAACATTTCCTTACGCTGTAGTTTCTTCTCCATGGTGTTATGTAGAGCACTGGGATTATTTTTTAATTCTTCCAGTGGAATTTCGTGAGGAGGCGGATGATAGCAACTATGAGTCTGACCAGTCTGTAGGTAAATGGTAGTATGATGCCATTTGGCTAAACAAAATGTTGTACTCAGTTTGTCTGTAATTTTGTTTATTTCGATAATTTTGAAATTATGGTCATTCATCTGTTGAGTTTTTATTTTAATAATAGTATACTTTAATAAATATGTCAAGATATTTATAGTATGATGCCGTCCAGTAACTTTTTCAAACGAATGCCTATACAGCAGTTATTCGGATCTTCACAACCATTTGGCATTAACATAGTCAAAGAATTGATTTTTAATAAGAAGTGGCTAATTTTAGAAATTGATTGGAATGTATGGTCACTAGATATCAAATCATTAGATTTATTTGACTGCTTTACATCAGATGAATTAGACCAACTACGAACTTCTCCCAATACCTTTTTTATGTTTTCATTCTTATGGGAAGGAAACAGTTACAAAGAATATAATTATTATGAATTAATATCTGCGGCCGGCATAAAACATAACATACCTCCGGAGAAATTATTTTTTATATCCAGTAACATATTAGAAGAACAATCATTTGATGATTGGCAAAAGGTAAAATATCCCGATTATAAGATAAACGTAATATCATTCAGTTACTTTGCTTGGTCGTCGACTAACTTTGTTAAACCAGTATCCATTGATCAAACAGTGGCAAACATAAAAAATAATCCCAAGTTCTTTATATCGTTAAATCGTAGAATACGGGCATTAAGAACATATACCATTTACAAGATTTTTACATCCAGGATTAAGGACAACACCCTGCTGAGTTTTCCCAAACTAGAACCTGCTGATTTAATTATTTCGAGGGTAAACAGCGATGCGTTTTTTCAAGTATGTCAAAGTTCACCAAGCATTTTAGATGTTTCTGATTTTGAAACCAACTGGGCTACGCATCCTCCCAACGCCGCAAGTCCGAATGAATTATATAAAAACTCGATGATTAGTCTAGTCAGCGAATCTTTGTTTAGAACATGTGAAAACACTTCGCTGTTTTATACTGAAAAAACTTTCAAGCCCATGCTTTACAATCATCCACTAATAATTTTCGGACAGGCTGGACTTAATACATCACTGAATAAAATTGGATTTAAATACTACAACAAACATTTCGATTTATCGTTTGATACTATTGATGATCACCATGATAGGATTGATGCTCAAATACATCAGATAGAAAAATTAAATGATCAATTATTGTCCATGACAGTTGGTCAAAAGATTGATTGGATTTTACAAGACATGGAAACCATGGAACACAATAAACAAGCGTTGATAGATCAAAAATTTAATAGATCTAAACTTCAAAAACTTATAGAATTAACTAATACATAATATGAAAATTGCAGCCACCATTTCCGGACTCCCACGCTTTACTAAAGAGTTTGATGAATTCTTAAAAAATATACACGACTATGATGAAGTTGATTGGTTCTTTTATATGTGGAACAACTTTAAGGAAGATGATCGAATCTCCCCATGGATGAACAATCCCGATAACTGGAATGAAGAGTCGGTTCGTGCCAAGATTGAATCTAACTTACCTGCTGGTCATCGTATAGTACATCTAGAACTCGTTGACCAACCCGTATATAACGTAACACGACCATTGAACTTAACTCCGTGGACATCGCCACAAGGTGTTTGGTACATGCACTATGGTCTTAAAATGATTAATCAAATAAGATTAGACTATGAAAAAGAACATGGCAAATATGATTTAATACTTCGTGCCCGTCCTGACGTTGAAGTATATCCCAGTTTAAATCTTAGACAAGTTACAGAATATATAACTCAAAATCCCAACGCTATAATTACCAGTGCTAACCATAGACTGGGTTTACAAGGGCATCCTATATCAGAGTTGTTTGCTGCCAGCGGTGGAGATGCTATGTCCGTTTATTGTGGAGTATTTGATAAGCTCTTTGAATACAATGATCAAGGAGTATTGTATCATCCAGAGACTTTGTCAGGGCATCATTTACATGTAAATGGTATCGTTATGCCCATGACAAATTTTGAAATTAGATTTAGGTATCACAAACAGCCCGACGGCGTTACGTTAGACTGGGGCCGTTGGAATTAATGATACAAAATCGCTACAAATACCGTAGCAATGAGTGGGCAAGTTTTTTAGTTCAGGATCGTGCCACTCAGGCATTACCATAATACTACGCTGTGTTAGTTCCTTACCAGGGAAAGTCCAAATATAATTGTGACTGGTTAAAATAAAGTCATCGTTTTGATGCCAAAAGTATTCTAAATCCGTAGTAGTAAGCCATCGCAGTGCCGCCAGGTTCTTAGCATGTATCCATAAACCCAGTTTGCCTAACCATTCTTTGTGAATCGGATAGTCGGGTTTATCGTGACCTAGATAAAAATCACTGTCTATGATCCAAAGATCAATTTCACAATTATAGCCATCTTTTAATGATTTTAAAATTTGGTCAGGATGATTTTCTAATTCTTTATTGGGACCTTCTGTTAGTCCCCTGTGTGCAATTAATTTCATACGTATTCGATTCTATCTAATATAGGAGTAATTCCGCAATACTTTCTTAGGTATACGCCTAGCATTTCATCTGCATGGTGTATGGGTGCATTATCATTAACGTACATTGGTTCAATGTTGTCAAATAACTTGCAATACTTTTCCATCAATTCGGGAGGTCCGTAGGCCATGTGGTCACAAACCGCACCTCGATCCATTCCGTCTACTTTATTATTGGGAACAACAAGCCCGCCTGTTTTTAAAGTAAGATAATTTAAATCTAAATCTGATCTTAGTCTAACAACTATGTCATACTCTGAGGGGTTGTCAATTAACTCCCAACCTTTCTTGACAATGTACCATTGATCTCTCATACGTTCTACGAAGAATGTTCCGCATTCAATAGCAAATGGATTAACCTTGAATATATCATCGGGCCGTGTACTTGACCAAATATCAATAGCCGGAAATCTATTGGCATAAAATTGATCATGGTCTTCGATATGTACCTTTTTAGGTTTATAAAGATCGATATAATTTTCTATTTCAATCGATAGTGGAGATGTCCAATCACTAGTACGTTGTTTTCTACCACGATTGTCAACATTCCAAGTACTGATGTAAATGTCTACATCGTGCTGGCTTAATAAAAATTTATCAATACCACTATACGATTGCTGATAGGTTCTCGCATGTCCAGTTAATATCAATGCTACTTTCATTCTTTGCTTTCTACAATATATTTGTCTCCAGGTAAGCTCGGAGCCTTAACACATACAACATAACAATCTTCTAAAAACTCTGGGATAGCAACTTCGCCAGGTTCCATGATAAAAATTTCACCTTCGTTAATAGGTTCGCCCGACATGGTCATTTTGCCTTTAACTAGTAAATTATATTCAGTACCGATCTTATGATAGTGATCGGGCCATTTTTCACCTTTTGGATGATGTAAAAATCCTACTTCAAAGTCTCCTGTTTTAAGTACACTGGGTTCAAAGTTACCAATAAACCATCCGCGCCAGAAATCTTTTAATTCATGCTTCTTCATAGGTCGTAATCCTGCCAGCTAATAGATTGGAATCCTTCATTAGTAATAACGTTGACAGCTACAGCTCTGTTGATATCTCCTTCTTGTAATTTGTCGTTGACAAGAATACGTCTGCCGCCTCCGACACCCATGATTAAATGGTTCCATGCAATGCCAAATTCACGTAGTTGACGTTCTGTCAATTCTCGAGTACTTTCTTTACGTGCTGTTACTAGAATAATAGTATGTCCTTGACTATCCCATTCGTTAATCTTTTCTACCACGCCTGGCAATACTTCAGCTGAATGTTTGTATACATCACTAATGGTGTGTTGATGCTTTAACAAAGTTCCATCTATGTCTAAAAATAATGTCTTGGGTTTATCAGTATTAAACTCTTTCATCTTACCGATATATTTAGAAACATCTTCAGGTGTTCCTAACGGTACGAACAAGTGATTGGCAATATGATAAGGAAGATTAACTGAGCTATTGGGCATGTAGTTATACGTTTCGCTAATATAACATTCAGGAGCACCGTTGATTCTAAAGTTATTCATTAATAGACCTGCGCTAGTAACAAAGTCTTTACCACGAGCCCAATAATGAAAACCAATTAAAGCGTGATTAGATACAGCACGTTTTTCAACAAGATTGGTAATTACACCGTTTTCTATTTCAGCAAAACTATTCTTAGGATCTTTATTGTTATATAGTACCACGGCTGCATCGGGTTTCTTTTCATCTAGAAAATTTAGAAAATCAGTTGAGTCCCAGTTAATAAGTTGGTCGCAATTATAGATAACCAGCGGATCATCATTGTCGATATAATCCTTGGCAAACAGAACCGACTCCGTAGCTCCGCTGGTCATTGTTGTTAATCTTATTTCAACACTTTCTGGCCGTATTTCCTTTAGTAATGCGCTTAGTTTGACATTATCATCGGGGTTGTCAAACTCCCTAGTGATAAAAATAAACCTACCCGGGACATTGAAACTATCAACACTATGTTCAATCAGCGTTTTACCTAACACTGAGATCAAGGGTTTAGGATCTTTAATGCCTACTTTTTGGAATCTACTGCCGGCCCCGGCCATGGGAATAATAATGTTCATACAAATATAATTGTTGGATTTATTTTTAAAATGGATTCTTTAATTTCATCATGGTATGATCCACCTCTCAGTACCACAATGGGGTTTATAATATTCTTCAAACACTCGGGCGACTTTACTATACAGCTAGTACCGTACAACCGTTTGTTTTGTTTCTTTAAATCGTTATCCAATATACAGATAATTTCACAGTCAGTCAACCCTTGTGTTAGTAGGTATTGCGAAAAGATATGTCCGCCAAACAAATAAAACGGTTTGCCTTGTACCTTTTGATTTATATCATTGACATCTGTTTTTAAATTTTCAACATAATTTTCAAACAGTTTAGGTATGTAGGAAAAGTCAATGTTTACTTCTTTAACATTCTTTGATTTAACAGACTTGATAAAAACAGAATGGTCATTGATACATTCTTCGACTACTTCAAACCCCGTCTTAGATAACAAGTAACGAGCCACATCGGCATCGAGATAGAAGGTGTGTTCAAAACTCAATGTATTCATGAAGTTATTGTCTAGCCAATATTTCATATTAGGAATAGAAATATAATGTATACCACCGTAGTCTAACAAGTCATTGGCTTTATTGAGAAATGTAATAGGATCATATACATGTTCAAATACATGTGAATGTACTATAACATCAAACTTTCTATCAAAATTGTGATTCTCAAAATAGCCATTAGTAAATGCTATTCTGTTATCTTTGAATGGCGTAGGTGTTCCTGGTTCCACAATCATCCAATTAAAATCTTGATTCAAGTCTAAAAAATTATTAACCAATGTACCACTGGCACCACCTATTTCCAGTACTTGATCAAACTTGTCTTGTTGTATAAACTCAGCAAACAGTTGGTGATGTTCTTTCCATATTTTACCCACTGTTCCGGGACTATGGTAATTCTTATAAATTAAATCTGGATCCAATAGACTCATTAATTGTACGTGGTTGTCTTCTGACACTCCCCACTCCATATCAGAAAATACGTCTTTTGAAATATCCAAATCAGTAACGGTGGACATGGATATTGGAAAATCTTTAAAAGAGTGTAATTTTGCTATCTTACCGTTGCCTGTTATGACACACTGAGTTCTTTTTTGTTTATTCATTTTGTTATTAGGTGTATTACGGGCGAATAAATACGTATATAATTATTTATAGAGCTTTTAACTTAAAGGAAAAAAATGTCAGGTATATCCTTTATCATTCCAACTTCCGGATCTGATAATAATAATTTAAACAACATCATCAATAGCATAGAAGTACTAGCAATACCAGAGTATGAAGTTATTATTGTAGGCGGCACAGAGTCGTTTGTCAATAGAAAGAACATTGTACATTTACCATTCGACGAAACCGCTAGGCCAGCAGCCTGGACATCCAAAAAGAAAAACGACGGCGTAAAAGTTGCCAAGTATGATATTCTCGTAATCATGCATGACTACCATGTCTTCGATCCTGATTGGTATATTGAATTTGAAAAATTTGGAACTGATTGGGATATTTGTGTTCAGAAGACTTTTACCTTGCCCTCTCAAGGTAGTCAAAGAGCCAATGGCTGGCGTGCAGGCCCTATTCCAGGATATCCAGAGATACCACATGCTATGACTATTCCCTGGGATATAGATTGTTTCATTCCCTACATGGCCATTCAAGGATCGTTTTGGGTTTGTAAAAAATCAGTCATGGTAGAAGAACCATTGAATGAAAATATGCTCAAAGGTGATATAGAAGATATCGAATGGAGCTCCAGAGTAGTACCCGGATGGTTGGGAGTCAAGCCCGAACAAAACAAATACAAAGTTGTAGCCAACCCTAGATGTGTTACACGATTTACTAAAGAAAAACCACCATATCCAGTACCACCCGGTTACTTTGAAGAAGTGACTAGAACACTATGGTGGCTATGGGATGAATTACGTGCAGGCAAAAGACGCCCAGGAATCTATCACTACGAAAACAGCACCAATCAAATAGTTTTGGGGAAATAAAAAGTAATAGCCCTTGCTTTTTCTTTTTGGATACTATAAACTTTACAGATAATAGGAATTTTTATGAGTAAAAACTTTTTCACAGTTGGGTCTTTCGGGGACACAATCTACAGCCTAAATTTAGTTAAAATTCTAGGCGGCGGTAACATGTATGTCAAACTAAATGCCATGGATGAATTCGCACAGCGAGTATTGGGTTGGAAAGATGCCGGGCCTGCCAAAGGACGCTATACACAACAAGACTATGATATGCTTGAACCATTGCTTAATGCTCAAGACTATCTAGATAAAGTAGCAGTTTGGAAGGATGAAACATTTGATTATAACTTCGAAGATCATTACAAGTACCACCTTATCCAAGGTTGGCAAGGAAATCAAACAGAATGTTATGCTCTAACACAAGGATTGAACATTCATGACCCCGCACTAAGAGCAAAACTTCTTTTGGAGCCTTGGTTAACTCCAGTTAAACCAATTCATGTTCCAGGCAAGCCTATTGTGGTAAACCGAACAACTCGATATCTATACGGCGCACCTAGCGATGAATGGTATGGTTGGGTTGACAATGGCTTGAGCGACTATGCTGTATTTGTAGGCACAGAACAAGAACACGCAGACTTTGAAGACTTGTTTAAGATTAAAATAGAATATTTTAAAACCAATGATCTATTAGAGCTTGCTCAAGTAATTCAAGGTAGTGAACAGTTTATTGGTAACCAAAGTGTGGGATTGAGTATTGCAATCGGATTAGGTAAATCATATCAATGCGAAGTTCGTAAGGACTATGAACACACACGTACACCGCATGGTGGTTACGGCGATACTTGGTTCCCTAGAATTAATGGATTTTATTTCTAATGGCAAAATACGCACTTATAACACACCACGATCCGGGTTATCAACCACTAGCTGATTTAACCTGGCACGAAAATAAAGCCGAGTATTGTAAAATACATGGTTATGATATGATTGCTAGGACATCAAATTTTGTAACTAGACAGGCCAACGGTCTAATGACAGGATTTGAAAAGATTCACCTAGCACGTCAAACACTAATTGATCATCCAGAATACGAATGGATTTGGTGGACTGGCACAGACACCATGATCACTAACTTTTCCACAAGGTTAGAAGACCGCTGTAATAATGCTTATCACTTCATTGTTGCTGTAGACATTAATGGTGTTAATGCAGACAGTTTTCTAGTTCGTAATACGCCCGAAGCTCTGCAATTCCTAGATGCTATTCTAAACCTCGAAACAGAGTATACAGCAAAGTTCTGGGATTCTGAACAACGTGCTATTGCTAACCTAGTAGGATTGCCTGGCACTGGAGAAGCAAGTTGGCCTCCAGAAGGCACATTTGTTTTAAATGGTCCTTATAAAGACATTGTCAAAGTCTATCCACAGCGTTACATGAATTCATTTGACTACAGATTGTATCACTATCCGCATGATAGAGATAAGTGTGGTCGAAGTGGTACCTGGCAAATAGGCGATTGGCTAATTCACTGGCCAGCTGTTCCATTAAATGGGCGAATTCAACTTGCAAATTTATTTAAACCGCATATAATTAAATGATGAAAAAAATCTTAGAAGATATTAAACAATATATTGATAACAAACAAGCAAACAAAACTTGGGTGGCAGGTAAAGACTTTGTAAACTATGCAGGTCCACACTTTACATCAGACGAGTTTGTATCGGCCGCTGAATCGTTACTTAACGGTTGGTTGGTTATGGGTGATAAGTCATTGAAATTTGAAAGAGAATTTCCCAAGCAATTTGGTAAATCTCGAGGTGTGCTAACTAATTCAGGAAGTAGTGCAAACTTACTAATGATGACAGCGATGACATCTAAGCGTGGACATAACTTTCCCAAAGGCACAAAAGTATTGATGCCTATTGCAGGATTCCCAACAACATTGAATCCTACAATTCAAAACGGTTTCACTCCAGTGTTTTGCGACATTGAGATCGATACATTAAACATCGATTTGGATCAAGCAGAAAAAATATTGGCTGCTGATCCGGATATTAAAATTATGACGTTTGCCCACGTATTAGGAAATCCTCCTAACATGGACAAGGTCATGGAACTAGTTAACAAGTATAATCTTGTATTGTTGGAAGATTGCTGTGATGGGTTAGGCACAACTTATGATGGCAAGCCATTAGGATCTTTTGGTGAAATGGCATCGTGTTCATTTTATCCAGCACACCATATGACTATGGGCGAAGGTGGCTTTGTTGCCATGAATGATCCACAACAAGAAATCATTGTTAGAAGTTTGCGTGAATGGGGACGAGGCTGTTATTGTGTTGGACCAGAAGCAAACAAATTAAAGTGCGGAACATGTGGTAAGAGATTCAACGAATGGATTCCAGAAATGCCAGGGGAAATCTTCGATCACAAATATGTCTACGATGAAATTGGTTATAATCTAAAACCAATCGAATTGCAGGGAGCGATGGGTCTGGAACAAATCAAGAAATTGCCAGAAATTCATGACCTACGTCAACGGAATTACAATTTGTTATTTTCAATTTATGAAAAGTACGAAGAGTTTTTCCATTTACCCCGAGCCAGAGATAAAGCAGATGTAAGTTGGTTTGCTTTTCCTTTAACTATTCGCGAGGGTGCTCCGTTTACACGTATGGATATTGTTGACTATCTTGAAGAAAACTTGATACAAACACGCCCATATTTTGCAGGAAATATCATGTTGCAACCTGCATATTCACACTTGATGAATCCAGCAGATGCACGTGATAACTATCCAGTGGCTACCTACACAATGAAGAATACTTTCTTCCATGGATGTAGTCCGGTAATCACTCCGGAACAAATCGCTTACATTGGCGAAAAAGTTGACGGTTTTATGAGTTTGTTCACACAGTAAGGAGATAACATGAACTTAAAAGAAAGACAAATGCTTGATATCCTAAAGCGGGGTAAACAAGAATACGGATACAATGCTGTTAAAGCAGAATTCGAAGCAGAGGGAACTCGCACAGACGAGTTGTTGAGACTGATTGAAATTGCCCGCAAGGCAGATTTAAAGATTGGTCTTAAGATTGGTGGTTGCGAAGCCATGCGAGATCTAATGGAAGTTAAACAATTCGGCGTTGATTATATCATTGCCCCTATGGTTGAAACTCCCTATGCGTTGTGGAAGTTTATTCAATCTAAGAATAAAATCTTCGATGCAGATGATCGTAAAGAAGTTAGCTTTTTAACTAACTTGGAAACCATTACAGGTTACAAGGAACTAAAGGGCATGATTGAAGCAGCCAAGGTTGAAGATGGCCTGGATGGTATTGTTTTTGGTCGTGTTGACTTTGTTATGAGCATGGGTAAAAACGGACGTGAAGATATCAACGAAGATTTCGTAACTGAAAAGATTATCAAAACTGCCAAGGCAACTAAGGCCGCAGGACTTGATTTAGTTATGGGCGGTGGCGTAAGTCGCGATGCTATTCCAGCAATTCGCGCAGTACAAAAGGTTCACCTAAGCCGTTATGAAACACGTAAGATTATTTTCGACGGCGCCGCTATTCAGTTGCCAGAAGCTGACAAGGCACTTGTCGCTGCCGTTGAATTTGAATTGCTATGGTTGAAGAACAAGCGCGACTACTATGGTAGCATCTTTACAGAAGATGACAAGCGTATTGAAATGCTTGAATCGCGCTGGAAGACTATGATCGGGTCTTAATTGGTGTTTGAGCAAGTGCGTTATGCACTTGCAACCAAAAGGCGTTAGTAGGTTCAAATCCCATCTTACTGATATCACCATTTACAGGTAGCACAAAATTAATTTTGCTACCTGTATTCTTTTTATCTTTGGTTAAAGCATTACAGACTTTATCCGCATCGATATACACATCACTAAATTCCTTGTAGTTTTCGAATAAGACTTTGTGTGTTTGTTCGAACCATTCTAAACTAATAAGTTTTTCCAAATAAGCAAAACGGTTAACTACATCCATACCCATGGTAATTGCTATTCCATGAGGGATAGCAAAGTTAGTTGCGGATTCGATTCCATGCCCAATACAATGACCATAGTTAAGTATTTGCCTAATGTTTTGGTCAAACTCATCTTCTTCAATATATTGTTTCTTGATAGTCAATGCTCTGTGAATATATGTCTTGACATTGTTACGATTAATTTCACCAGGTTTCAATAAATCATTGTCCACTAAGCACAATTTAATTATTTCTCCTATACCACTTTTAAAATCTTCATCTTTTAAAGAATTTAAAAACTCGGTAGATATATAAACTCGATCCGGTGGAGAAAATGAACCCAGTAGATTTTTATAGTTGTTGAAGTTAATACTGCTCTTACTACCAATACAACTATCTGCCTGTGCTAATAGCGTGGTAGGAACAAAGGACCATTTAATACCACGCATAAAAGTAGTGGCAATAAAACAAGCAATATCTTGTGTAATTCCACCGCCTATTGCAACCAGCACACTATCGCGCTTTAGGTTCATCTTTAACAATTCGGTAATGAATGGTTCAACACCGCGATAACTTTTAGTATCCTCAGTTGCATCAATCAGCACTACATTGGGTAGATTCATATCCAACAAAGGGAATACATTTTTATCGATAATGTAATGAGTTCCAAGTTTGGGAATAATATCACTATCCATTATATTGTCTACAAAATGTACACGATAGTTTTTTGAATGAGACTGTATTTTAAAATCAAGCACGGGTAAATCCTCCATCAATAGCAATATTTTGTCCTGAGATATATGTGTTATCTTCGCTGCCTAACATATAGATTAAGTTAGCAACTTCTTCAACTTTGGCCAATCGGTTAATTGGAACTGTTTCTAGTATCCTTTTAACGCCCGCATCTCCTAGATTCTTACGAGTCATTTCTGTATCAATGAATCCTGGAGCAACAGAATTACAAAGTATATTCATACTGGCAAATTCATTTGCCATGGCCACTGTCATTCCATCAATGCCGAATTTACTAGCAGAATAACTAGCACGACCTTGCTTACTAATCTTGCCCCATACACTACTGACATTTACAATGCGACCCCACTGTTGTTTTACCATGTTGTCTAATACTGCTTGGCTAATTCTAAATGGTGCATATACGTTTACTTGATGCACCTTAAGAAAATCCTCAGGATTGATTTCACAGAAATTATTGATTATATTGATACCTGCGTTATTCACCAAAGTGCTAATGTTACTGTTTTTCACATATTCGCATAGTTGGTCTATTTCATCAAGTTTAGTAAAATCAAAGGCAGCATATTCGTCTAGGTAGTCGGGCAGTTGTACTGGATTGGTTCCAGTGCCAATTACATAATGCCCTTTTGCCTTAAACTTTCGAGCTACTGCTTCTCCGATTCCTCTAGTAGATCCAGTTATCAACACTCTGTTATTCATTGTCGTTCCTTTTGGATTATTTACATACATTATATTAGCACATAAATATTTGCAAATCAAGTCAACAGAGTATATAATTACTGTATAACTATAAGAGGTCTTTCTTGAAAGTAAATGATTATATCGCCAAGCGGTTAGCCGAAATTGGCATTTCCAAAGTATATGGACTAGTAGGCGGCAGCACCGCAGGTCTAAATGACGGATTCATTAGCAATCCTAATATCGAATTTATTGCATTTCATCACGAACAAGGCGCTGGACATGCGGCAGTAGGTTCAGCAAGAACAAATAATAAGTTAAGTGTATGTAATGTCACAGCAGGTTGTGGTGTTACTAATGCTATGACTAGTTTGCTTAATGCCTATGAAGAAAGCGCACCAGTGCTGTTTCTCAGTGGTAATACAGCAATGGCTAATCAAGCAAAATACATTAACAGAAACAAAGGCATTAATATTAGAAAATATGGAATCCAGGATCTTGATGCCATACGCACAGTTGAACACATTTCTAAATATGCCGTGGCCATTGAAAGAGCTGAAGATGTCCCTTACGAATTAGAAAAAGCCATTGATATTGCTTTGTCAGGACGTCCAGGACCAGTATGGATCGATGTTCCAGGCAACTTACAATCTGCACAGATTCCCGAAGGATACAAAGAATACACTCCCGAAGCAACTGCTACTACTGTAGACAACCAACAGTACATAGATGCGTTAAATGTAATTTACAAATCGCAACGTCCTGTAATTGTAGCAGGCAACGGTGTTAATCTAGGCAATGCTAGAAAACAACTTAGAGAATTTGTTGACCTACATCAAATTCCTTTTATTACTACGTTCTTGTCTCGTGATTTAATTGAATATGAACATCCACAGAACTTAGGTATGATGGGTATCAAAGGTGCTCGTGCCGCTAACTTTGCCATGCAGAACGCAGATTGTTTAATTGTACTAGGGTGTTCTATGAACGTAACACA
>Ga0007852_1000441_pt1 | contig 13179 bp, 13 predicted proteins | sample CryBogCBH28Sep08_FD_71227 | JGI IMG/M metagenome (GOLD analysis project Ga0007852, IMG submission 71227) | Freshwater microbial communities from Crystal Bog, Wisconsin, USA - CBH28Sep08 | ecosystem: Environmental > Aquatic > Freshwater > Lake | place: Crystal Bog, Wisconsin, USA | collected...
ATCCTTTTTTGTATTATCAAAAGTTACTAAAACACGCTGAGTATTAGTGCGCTTTACAGTTACAATTTTAGCGTAAGCAGTGCAGTTTGTAAGCATAGTGAGTGCTCCTTTTTAGTGTATAAGTGTATTATACAAGCTCTTGCTCAACGTGTCAACAAGTTTATTGTAAAGTTATGTAAAGTGGGCCACCGTTGCGAAAACACAACGAATTGTAAAGTTGCTTGCTCTTTGAGCCAAAACGCAGTATAATACACACTTAAACACTAACACATTATATATATAGGAGCATTATGTCAAAACACCATTTAGTAGTATTTGCAAATTACGTTAGAGATACTGGTTTTACATTAATTGAAGCTGTACGCTATATAGGCGATCATTATGACGAACTCGCTGAGATCGATAATGATTTGATTATCGCATACGATGCAACATATAATGAGTTAATGCAGTTTGCTAATATGATTAATGATTAACAGATAATAAAAGAAAATAGGGATAATGATTATCCCTATTATCAGTACTGAGTTTAGTTACTCGTTCTGTACTCAGTCCCCCCAGCTGTTTCCCGTATTCCGAACCTATAGTCCCGCACGGTTGTAACCACTGATTTTGTCTGGTCGCTGTTCAACTCTGCTGCGTATCAGCTAGGCCGTCTACTCAAAAGCTCTAGTATCGAGCGAGCAAATCAGAAGTCACTCAATACCTGCTTTATATATCGCAGTGTCTAGGGTTTAGAACTCTTATATATAGTATATAAACTCTATATATACACTATACAAACTCTCTGTATATACAGTATATATACTATGGTGGGCGGAGTGGGATTCTAACCCACGATCAACGGTTTATGAGACCGCTGCTTTAGGACACTAAGCTACCCGCCCGAAAAAGGTTTTTCCTTATTTCTTTTATTTCCCTTGCTTTTATTATACACAATTTATGAGGGAAGTGCAACCATTTAGCTCGATCTCGTTCTGTTTCGTATCCTTTAACTTCTACGTATACATTCAAAGTCTCTATATAAAAATCCGGGAAATAAGTATGCTCACGCCCGTTCCATATATAAGGAAATCCTTGTTCTACTCTTGTAGGAGTTAACCCTTGTGCTAATGCCCAAGTATAGAAGTCAACTTCCCATTGACCTTGACATTTGACTCCGTTTATAATTTGTTGCTTAGTCCTGCCCCTGTTGCTGCTTGAGTATGCAGCGGGGTTATTGGCTACAGCTCGTTTCATTGCTGCCGAGTGCTTTGCTCTGTTTTCCGGAATGCTCCATCTTGACTCATTGTATGTTTTGGTAGCTTGGCTAATCTTTTCCTTTGTAGAGCTCAACATTTCTGCTCCGTAGGTATATTGATTTGCTCCTTTCTTGCCTAGCATACCGTATGATGAGGTTACTGTTATAGCATTAGGGTTACTCTTGCAGCGTATAGAGTGTTGCTGTAGTGATCTTGTACTGATGCAGGTCTTTGCACAGTATATACATATGTTTTCCATACTGTATTTATATCTAAAGTCCACTGCTCTAACCAACTGAGCTATAGGCGCACTGTGTAAGTACTTATTATATAGTATATACAGTGAGTTGTCAAGTGGATAGCACTGTGTATTACTGTGGATTACCGTGGAAGGCCAGTCAAGGAACTGTGAAAATTCGGTGGATTTTCCTGGTCAAAACGGTGCCAGAATGGTGGAAAATAGGCCAGAATCGGCGTCAGAGAGGTGGGGATTCTTGAGATTTTGGACATTTTTCAGCCGTGATTTCACTGTAGATTCACTGTGAGACCACGGTGGGGGGTAGAGGCTATAGTCAAATGGTCTATCATGGTCTCACAGTGATCTATCGTTCTCCCACCATTCTCTCAGGTGCCCGCAGGTGCTCTAGCGGGGTATTTGCGTATATACCCCAGGCCTTGACAGCGGGGTATTCACAGCTCTTTGACTGCTGTATATACGCTACGTAGACTCTGTGTATATACTGTATATATACAACTCTACTCTATATGCTCTAGCGGGGTTTTCACTATAGTCTTACGTGGTCTATATTTGGTACCCTTCTTTGATTCATTTATACGTTTAAGAGTTTCTGGACTGTGTTTTATACCCAAAGGTCCAACATGCCGTAGCTTTGTACTGCAAAACGGTGATCTGATGCGTGTAAGCGGGAATAGGTAATGATCTCCTGCTGTTTGGCATAGAGATAGTGGTGTCGATCACTTTGGTGCCGCACCACTTCTGCAGTCTTGGCGTTGTCCTGCTCCTGCGCTCGTTCCAGTATTTGCTGGGCTAGAGCGTGGTTGTAGCTTTGCTGTAGGCTGATTTCAGCGGGGGTTCGGGCATGTAGGCCCACATTGGCCCGAACGTTTTCCAGTGTTAACATAGTTTTTCTTCTTATAATATAATGTTTTATATATATTATATACTATAATAAAATTATGCTGTGAAGGTCACGTTGGGTGTGTAATTCAACCCGCCGGCCAGTATCACAGTCCACTCATGTGTTCCCGAATTATAACTTTGGCTGGCTACCAGTTGACTACCACCGCTGGTGTTGGCCATGGTATAACCCACAATAGAGTTGCCCAGGGCGATCAAGGCCTGCACCACTGGTAAACTGGTCTGTGCCGATGAATAGATAAAATGCCCAGGAGTGGTCACTGCCTGTGGGAATGGCGCTGTATACGGACTGCTATAACTCGGGGGTGGGGGTGGGGGTGGGCTTGGAGGCGGGCTACCTGCGGGTGCCACGGTAATGCCCTGCCCTAGGGTAATTCCTGCTCCAAATACTATTCCTGGTGCTACCATAAGATAAATCCTTTAAATGTCTATAAGTGTATTTACTAAATATTGCAATGAAAGTCAATGAATTGATTGAGTTCAAAGCTCTCGCTATCAATAAAAAATAAAGAACAAGTATACATGATAGTATCTGGTGGAACAATTTGGTTAGGTAAAAGAAACGGTGAAGTTCGCTGCAGTAAACGAACATCTGTGGCCGACGAAGAAGCCAATACAGGCCAAATTACTATGAATGACGTTAATGCTCGTAAACTAATTCAAGGGCATAGCGGTTCCACTACTCCTAATTCTACAGTATATCTAAGCTATTGGTACAATGGTTCGGCAAGTACTCAAGCAACTTCTAGCGAAAGTTATAACAATAGAGCAAAATACATTAGAGCCGGCAACTCCAATGGTGGTGCTACTTATCAAGGAGACTCTTATGCCAAAGGTGGAGTTCGTCCCCCTACTAACCCTGTTACTGTTTCATTGAGCTTTAGTAATGCTGGTACAACTTCAGCATACCCAAATTCAACAGTGTTTACCTGGGCTACAGGATATTCGGCTAACATAATATCTTATTGTGTTCCAGGTGCAACTTGCTCGTCGATTACTCCGATAAGTCAAGCAGGCGGCCCCAATGGGGGTAGTTTTAGTTATGCCATAGCTCACGTGGGTGCTGCTGCTCCTACGATTACGTCTATGTCTTACAAATTTACGTGGAACATTAAAAATAACGGGGCCTATGATACTACCATGATTATCCCCGGAAAATGGAATGTGACTTGTAGAGCTTGGGCCTATGGATGCGGCTACAATTATACCGGTGGCGGCACCTACGATTACTCATTTGGTATACCTGCTAATTCTATAGCAGTTTGGACTTTTGATACTGTTAATTATAATTCTGATGCAAGAAGTGCAAATCCTGTGGTTGCCTGCAGCGGTGTTCAGTACATAAGCGGAAGTGTTTGGAACAACAACGACACGAACTATTGGATATTCTGGAATACAAATTCTTACCCAGCTGGCGCTAGATTTACCAATGTATATACACTCGGTTGTGCTGCTAATTATATACCTACAGCAGCACTTGGTGTATTTGGCGGACACGGTGGTCTAAGAATACTTCTACAACCTTCTGCCTAAGCATATAAACTACACATAAATATAGATATCTAAATAAAATATAGAGGATAAAAATGTCAACTACACCAGATTTATGCATACAAGTTGATCCTGCTACGGGTCAAACAGTAAATCATCCATGCTTGGTTAGCAATATACTAGATGCATTTGGCTCTATGCCAGATAACTTCAAACCTTTTAGGCGCATAACTTTTAATGATAGCGGTATTACCTTGGGAATTTATCAAGCAGCTCAATGCACTTATACTTTTAATTCAACAGACAATATTTGGGAAGATACTTGGGCTGCGGTGCCTATGTCGCCTACACAAAAAGAAAATAGACAGCAAGCTGAAAAGAATCGCTGGTCAAAATTGCCCAATGCTGCTAATTTTACTGCTTGGACATTTGACGAGGACACTTGTTCTTTTGTTCCTCCTATACCTAAACCTACAGATACTCCCCCCGATGATCAACAGTATCGCTGGCAAGGCAGTACGAATTCTTGGCAATTATGCCCTGCATATCCGCAAGACGGCAAAATATACAAGTGGGATTTCTTCACCACTTGGTCTTGGGTTGAAGTAACCCCGCCTAGTCCTGTTTAATAGCTAGCATATATGGCCTGTACCTCTTACCAAGCAATTTTTACCATTCCGGGAACATGGCCTTGGACAGCCCCTCCTGGTGTTACCAGTGTATCGGTAGTTGCTGTGGGTGGTGGTGGTGGAGGTACTACCTTGTGGGGTGGGGCCAGCGGCGGTGGCGGTGGTTTAGCCTGGACAAATAATATACCTGTAACCCCGGGACAGACATATTGTGTAGTGGTCGGCAATGGCAGTGGTAGTTGTGGTAGCGGATGTGCTTCATATTTTAAGTGCGGTTCGATAGTCTCTGGGGGCGGCGGCGGGGGTGCAGTTTCTGGGTGCTGTTGCGGATCCCCTTTTAGATTTGGTGGAAGTGGCGGCTCCTATGTAGGCCAGGGTGGTGGCTACGGTGGTGCTGGCGGAACCATAGGTTACGGTGGTGGTGCTGGCGGATATACTAATTCCGGTGGTGAATGGCCAAACCCTGCAGGTGTGGGTGGTGCTGCCGCTGCAGGTGGAGGTAGTACACACGGCGGTGGCGGTGTTGGCCTATTCGGCCTCGGCCCTAGCGGTATTAGCAACGGGCAGGGCGGTAGTGGCGGTAGCCCCGGCGGCCCTCAGAATGGTGGTGCTTATGGTGGCGGTGCTGGCCCCTGCGGATCGGGTGCCTGCGGTGCAGTTCGTATTATTTGGCCTGGCAATTTACGATCATTTCCTTCAACATGTGTACAATGTGCCTATTCTGCACCCCCGGCACCAACCCCTGCCCCTACTCCGGCACCAACCCCTGCCCCTACTCCATCACCAACCCCTGCCCCAACGCCTGCTCCTACTCCGGCCCCTACTCCATCACCAACACCTGCTCCAACGCCTGCCCCTACTCCATCACCAACACCTGCTCCAACGCCTGCACCTACCCCAGCACCAACGCCTGCTCCTACTCCGGCCCCAACGCCTGCGCCACCTGGACCAACGCCTGCTCCTACTCCGGCCCCAACACCTGCACCTACTCCGGCCCCAACACCTGCGCCACCTGGACCAACGCCTGCTCCTACTCCGGCCCCAACACCTGCACCTACTCCAGCTCCGACCCCGGCTCCTACTCCTAGTCCAACACCTGCGCCTACACCAGCACCAACGCCTGCACCTACCCCAGCACCAACGCCTGCACCTACCCCAGCTCCAGCCCCCTGGAATCGTATGGAGTCCGGCGGTGCTATATCACTAGGTGGAGCATCTTATATTTGCGGTGCATGGGCACACGGTCCTGGTAAAATTTATTCAGGAGTTGACGGAGAACTGGGTAGAAGTGCTAACGCAACTGTGAGCCTAGGAGAATCGGCAGTTAGAACATTAGCCGGAAAATCTAGTGGTGCAATTAGTATGAGTGATTTGTATGGTAAACCTCCTGCTCCTGGTTCTCCACCGTCGCCTCCCTCAACACCTGCTCCTACTCCTAGTCCAACCCCTGCGCCTGCTCCTACTCCTAGTCCAACACCTGCACCAACACCGGCGCCAACACCTGTATCAGCAGCAACACCGTTGGAAAGCTATACATACCGTTCAGCTTATATCAGAGCACCAAATCGAGATTGTGGTCGATATCCAAGCGGAAATCCAAATTATCAAGGCGACTGCTTTGCACAGAATGGTCATATAAGCTCCAACCCTGTTGATGTAAACATAGGATTTAGTAATTCTGGTATTCCATCAGCATACCCTGATTCAACCTTGTTTGTATGGGCTACAGGTTACTCGGCATCAATACAATCAGTTTGTTCCGGATCGTGTATTAATATTCAAAGACCGAGCACACCCGATGGCGGTAGTTTCAGTTATGCTACTTCTCGATTAGGCGCATCAGCACCTAGCGTGTCAACAATTGGGTATAATTATACTTGGAACATACAGAATAATGGATCTTGGTCTACTATGATGATCATTCCTGGCAAATGGCATGTTACTGGCGCACAGGCAGTAGATGGATGTAGTTATAATTGTAGTATTACAGTCCCAACACCGCCTCCGCCTAGCCCGCCACCGAGTTACTGCGCTCCACCTCCACCTCCACCTCCACCGACAGTTTACGGACACTATGTACATGCATTGCCTGCTAATTCTATAACAGTATTCACATTTGATAACGGTTATAATGGCGATGTTCGAAGTTGTACTCCTGTAACAGTACCTGCTGGAGTTTACCATATAAGTGGAGCCGAGTGGTGGTATAATAACGCATCTTACTGGTTATTCTGGAATACAAATTCTAGCTCTTCGAATATTAAGTTCTCAAACATCTATCTTTACACACCGGCAGGTGCCGACCCTATCTATGATCCCGGACACTCGGGCGGCCTGGGTGTTTGGACAGGACACGGGGGCCTGATAATAACTTTACAAAGTTCTACCTAAAATAGGAATATAGTATGACAACAACTTCTACATTAGTTACGTATCAAACATTAACTAGACAACCCAACGGCGACATAGTTATTAACTATCATACTAGCCCCGATGGGCTAACATTACCCACTGACAGTGATGGTAATGTCCTACAAGGGCAGGATTTAGCTGATTATCTTCAAACTACACCCTGGGAAGATATTATTCCTTATTATTCTATACCTGATGCGATAGAAAAGCCAATTACTAACGAAATGGAATATAAGATAGAGAACGGCGAACTATTAGGAGTTAAGAATCATCATTTTGTTGATGACTATAATGAAAAATATTCTGCTAATCTAACAGCCAATACAGATTATGTTTTAGGAACCGCAGTAATCAGTGATGCAGCTTTACAGGTAAATTCAGGTGCATCTTGGACTAATAACAAATTCTATGATTTTTTAGTTGATTACCTAACCAACGCACCTCAAAGTTATAAGTTTTATTCTGTATCAAGACCCGATTCTGATTCTATTATTCCTCATCCTACTGAACCGGATATTGTGGCCGCTACTGCTATTATAGCCTGTACCACAGGATCTTGGCAGTTACAAAGAGCCGGTCACCAAGATGGTACTGATGGTAGTTTATTAACTCCGCAGGGCCTAGTATCAGCATCACAATCTAATGGGCAACCTGCACCAGCAATTCCTTGGACAGGAAAGAATCGTTGGAGATTTACTTCAATAGGTGAAGATCGAAATGATTATGTTTGTATCAGACCCAAAGACGGTGTTACATTCTGGAATAGATATCAACAACCGGTTAATCAGGGAGATACTATTACTAATGATATTCCCAACGATTATGCTCACAATGATATTATTAGTAGCACCTCTACTTCAGTACAATATATTTTTGTAGTATCAGGAATTCTACAAGACACTGCCAATGAAGGATATACAAGAAATCATATGATTGATTGCTCAGTATCCCCATCTCTAACTGCACTTACATCTTCCACTATAATAAAAATCTGGAGGTAATATGAAACGTGGTGTTAAACTACAACCAAACTGGAACCAAGAGTTACCTAGACATTGGTTAGATAATAATCCAGTTTATACACATTTCTTTAATTCTTTTCAAATGGATTTTCCTGGCGGTGAAACACACGTGGTTAAAAGTGTTCGAGCCTATAGAAAAGAAATCAACAATCAACAATTACTAGAAGATATAGATGAACTTTCTAGACAGGAAGCGTGGCATACCAAAGTTCATAACGATTACAATCATTGGTTGGAATCTCTAGGCTATGATATACCTGCTACTAAGATGGAAAGTAAGTATTCGGACCTAGGAAACCTAGCGGGCACTGTGGCAGCAGAACATTTTACAGCCACTATGAGTGATTGGTTGAATCATAATTCAGATTTGTTTGATAAAATGCATCCCCACTTTAGAGAAATATTTTATTGGCATATGGATGAGGAATCAGCACATCGTGCAGTATCATTTGATGTGTGGACTTCTATAACAAATAAAATTGTTAAAAGACATCCTAAATTTAAAAAAACAATCAACAGAGTATTACACAAGGCTATGATAAGACTAACTATTGAGATGTTATTTTATTCAATTCGTAATACTGCTACAATGTTGAATAAGGACAAGCAACTATTCAAATGGCGTACATTAAAAGATCTTGCATCGCTATTGTTTAGTCCTAAAAAAGGTATTATACTATTCTTAGTTAAACCGCATATTGATTTTTTCAAGGAGGATTTTCATCCTTGGAAATATGCTCCAGTGAGAATTTAAAGGTATCTTATGATTAAGACTATTGGCAATAATGTAGATCAGGATCTCTACGTCTACGAATCTAAATTAGACTTCGGTAAAGAGTTTGGTCAAAAGATTCTAGATCTTGTGCTAACTACTCCCGACATTTTTCCAAGTAGACACAACTATAAAAAGACTCTTAAAGATGTGTTAAGGAATGCCGGTAAAGAAAAGACCAGAGAGATTCTAAAAAGGATGGATAAGTTTCATAAACTCTATCCTGATCAAGATCCTATCGAATTTCATCAGTATTTTTTCACAGAAGAATTGAAAACAGAGTTTATGTCAATCATACCGGATTGGCTTAAAACCTTTACCGAAGAAGGTCCTGATTTTATGCTGCAAATAGGAAGCCAGGGGCAGGTATTGTATCCACATAAGGGGCATCGCAGAACCTGTTCGCTATTCTTTTTGTTGCAATCAGATGGACAAGAAACACGTTGGTATCGCAACACACAGGACTTTGAAGTCATTGATGCTCTGCGTATTCCTGATATTGATTGTGTTGAACAAGTTATTTCCTCAGTAATTCAACCAGGTAAGTGGTATGTATTCAATCACAGGGAATGGCACAGCGTACACAAATACGTATCTGATCGCCCGAGAATAAACATCGGAATAGACTTTAACGATATTTCGGCAACTGAATTAGTTAAACTTGTAAAGCAACACGAAGGTTAACCGTAGACCAATAAGAACATAGTATAGACTCTAGAAGTCATAGTTAATGTTCTAGGATAATCAAACCACTGCCATTCGTTGCGTGGTTGTGTTTGATTAAACCAATCTAATATGGTTAGGTCATTGATATAGATACTGATACCACGCCCGTTTTGATTATACAGGCGTGATACAGGTTTAGTATCTATAGGTTCCCAGCGCGGAACCATTTAGGGCAACCAAGTCCAATCTTGCCCTTGTACAGGTGTCAGACCAATGTGGCTTCGAGCAATAAAATAACGATCCGTGCCTAGATTCAATTGATCTACCAAGTTGGCAATACAACTGTCCACACAGATGATAGACTCTGCACTACTCAACACACCGATCCAATTAAAGATACTAGGAGTCAAACCTTCTTTGATATAGATCTTGGTCCAGTCACCGGGAATCATACTTTCGTCAAATTGAGCGGTATGATCTGACCCTTCTAAATGGATAACTGCATACTTGCTAGGACTACCTAGTTTTTCAAACAGAGCCTGTTCGGCAGCAAGATCCCTAGTGATACACTGATCCAATTTCCATTTGTCTAGGAATGGAACTCCGGCCTTGATGTACTTGTATTGATCAAAACTGGTATATTGAAAATATTTTTCTTCGTGGAAAGGATGTCCAGTTAGTGCCTGATACAAGCATACAATCTCATCACACTTGAAGTTCTTAAGACGTTGCATAGGCACTTCGTAGAAAAAGTGTCCATAGGGATCATTGGGGATAGGAATCCATTTAACCCAAGGTACATGGTTCTCTACCGAACTCATGAACTGTTCGCAGATTGGCCATAGTACTTCATAGCCTTGATCGTAGAAGTGTTTGGCAATAGGAAGTGCAATGACAATGTCTCCTAGCCCCCTGCTCTGAATTAATCCTAGTTTCTTTTTAGCCATATATTAAAAGTATGTAATGTTCATCATATTTGGAAAGTAGCACTCGTTGCGATCCAAAGGCATATCAACTCGTGCCTCGCACCAAATGTTCTCAACGCCTAATCCAATGGCCATGGCCAATGCACTGCTTTGGTTACCAATAAAGGTAGTAGCACCACCAATTAATTGAGCAAGTCCTAACATAGTTGTAGTCTTGGTCCAAGGAATATTCCAACCTACTTGTTGTTTGAATGCGGTGTATTCTTCTTCTAGCCCAACAAACACAGCCTGTTCTTCCATGCCTTGTTGTTTCCAGATAGCCCATTGCGGTCCAGGTGCGCCGATCCAGCGTTGAGTGCGATTGATCACAACAGTTCGTCCGTCTACGTTAGATGGATTAGGCACGGTTAGCCAAGGTGTGCTGCTATTCTTGCGAGTATCATCTGCATTAAGATTAAACACGCCGCTGTAGATATCAATATAATTTGTAGGATGTCCAACAAACACAGGACGAAAACGATCTAGATTATGAGTAATTTCGGTTTGCGGAGTCATTGTGCCAAACTTACTGATATAGTCCTGTGCTTCCATAAATGATCGCATATACTCAAAATCTTTATCAGTCATACGGCCTTGATGGAACGGATTTGGAGGACTGCTATAGTAGTGCTGACCTATCCAATCTATTTGATTTAGATGTAGATAAAATTCGCCACCGCCAAAATGTTTAACGACGGGTAGACTATAGATTAAATCGCCAATGGCGCCAGAGTGTTTAAACTTTTTCATTGTTTTATTATATAGGTAGTTAAAGTTATTTACAAGTGTTTCTTTCGGCAGTCGATATTCTAGGTAAATATCAATTATGTCCTGTTCACCATCTAATACCAATACCGATTTTCGAGTTCCTACACTAATAGTAACCCCGCTTGCTCAATGGGAAGCTGGGATGCTCACTCCTCCGCAGATAGCCACTGCATATAATTTTCCAGCAAGTACTGGTGCAGGAATAAAGGTTGGTATTTTAAGTTTTGGTGGTGGATTTCTTCAATCTGATCTTAACTCAACAATTGCAGCCATGGTTACTGCAGGAGTTTTACCCGCAGGGACTACAGCACCGACAGTGCATCAGGTATTATTAAACGGTGCCAGTGGGACATTTGGCACTAACGATGGTAATGCCAGTCTTGAAAATACTTTAGATATATATGTTGTGGCTACCACAGTTCCTGCAGCCGCAATTAATATCTATATATCTCCTGGTAGTTTTATCTATAGTGTTGATGCAATTAATCAAGCTATCGCCGATGGCTGTGACATAATTACAATCAGCTGGACTACACAGGAAACAGTTTCAACCTATGTAGAAGCTACCTTAAAATATGCAGCAGATAGTGGAGTTACTATATTGTCTGCATCGGGCGACTATGGGTCAGATATTCCGATTATTTCGGGATTTTCATTTAATGTTGGATATCCGGCCTCAAGTCCTAGTGTAATAGGAGTAGGCGGTACTCATCTTACTCTAAATTCAGATAATACACGACTTTCAGAAACCACTGATAACGAAGGCTCAATCGGAAGTGGTGGCGGTATTAGTACTTGGTTTCCGGTGCCTAATTGGCAACAGGGACTGCAATACCAACTTTATAACACAGCATTAGGTGCGGGTGAAGTTAGAGATTTAATATGGCGGGGTGTCCCTGATATTTCTGCACCTATGAATGCTAGCGGCTATGCATTATATTATAATGGAGGTATAACCGGAGTCGGCGGAACCAGTGCCGGAACGCCACTTCTAGCAGGTATGATAGCTAGAATCAAGGCCTTAACAGGAAAATCTTTATCGTCCCCGGCCTACAATGCATTGTTCTATGCAAACCCCGGAGCATTCCATGATATAACTACAGGCAATAACGCTACAGAAAATGTAGATGGATATGCTGCTAGAAATGGTTGGGATCCTGTAACCGGTATGGGTAGTCCGGATGGAACTGCATTATTAAACCTAGTTCAATCTTTTCCAACAACTCCTGTAATTAATTCATTTTATATAAGTGCCTACCAAGGATATTATGGATATAAAAGTCCTTATTTTGGTTATTATTCTAGTGTCAGTACTGCCATAGTAACATGGAGCATAACTTGTCCAAATGGACTTAGTTCAGCTGTCATTGATATTCAACTCGACGGATCTCCTAATGGGTCAACTCCGGTTACATCATTGAACAGTAGTACCACCTACGGACCAAATATTTCTACAGGGACGTATATATTAACACTGAATGTAACTGATAATAACAATCATACCACATCGTCGTCGATAACTTATCTAAGTCTTCCCGCAGGTAGCCCTCCTCCACCACCACCTCCTCCGTCTCCAACACCTGCCCCAACACCTGCTCCGACACCTGCCCCGACACCTGCCCCTACTCCGACAAGTTATGGTAGTTGGTCGATAAGTCCAAATCCAGCAACCTGCGGTGCTACGGTTTCGGTTGGTATTTCTGTTAACAATCCACATAGTCAAGTTTATGCCTGGCAAGTAGAAGCTAGTAACGGAACTAAACCGATACTTCACACCGGTTGTTTAAACTCATCAGGTGCAACCCAGTCATTTTCTGATTCTTTTACTTTTTATACTGCTTGTGCTCCTTATTATACGGCAATGGTCGTTACTGGTCTTTCTGTAAACGCTGGACCACAAATCACAGCAGTTCCGTCTCCGACACCTGCGCCTACTCCATCGCCGACACCTAGCCCGACTCCTAGTCCTACCCCTGCACCCACTCCGTCTCCGACACCTGCCCCTAGCGGACCCGGTTATGGATTATTTGGATTTAGTCCTGCCGGTCCTGTAT
>Ga0007852_1000456_pt1 | contig 12956 bp, 8 predicted proteins | sample CryBogCBH28Sep08_FD_71227 | JGI IMG/M metagenome (GOLD analysis project Ga0007852, IMG submission 71227) | Freshwater microbial communities from Crystal Bog, Wisconsin, USA - CBH28Sep08 | ecosystem: Environmental > Aquatic > Freshwater > Lake | place: Crystal Bog, Wisconsin, USA | collected...
GGTGCCACTTCCCCCATTACCCGTTCAGCGCGAAATTGCCTCAATTTTGAACAAGTTCACAGAGCTAGAAGCAGAGCTAGAAGCAGAGCTAGAAGCAAGAAAGTTTCAGTATGAGCATTTTTCAAAGTCAATGCTCGAATTCAAAGACTCCGAAACGCAGCGCGTACTAGTGTCGGAAGTCTGCCGTATTTCCAGAGGCACCGTAATTTCGAAAGACTATCTGAGGGACCACCCCGGCAGATACCCCGTGTATTCATCTCAAACACTCAACAATGGAATCTTCGGTTACATAGACACTTTCGCTTATGATTTTGAGTCGCTGACTTGGACAACTGATGGCGCAAATGCTGGTTCCATATTTTTCCATCAGAATGAGAAGTTCACAATTACAAATGTGTGTGGATTGCTACAAGTTCTAGATCCTTCTCGTGTGTCTACTCGCTTCATGTACTACGTCCTTTCGGCCGAAGCTCCAAAGTACGTCAGTGCTGGCATGGGAAACCCAAAGCTGATGGCGGGCACTATGGGCGAAATTCAAATCGAACTCCCTTCACTCAAGAAGCAAAATGAAATCGTGGCAGTGTTGGACAAGTTTGATGCACTCGTGAACGGAATTACCGAGGGGCTTCCTGCGGAAATCGCTGCACGTCGAACACAATACGAGTATTACCAGAGCAAGTTGCTCACTTTCAAAAAACTGGAAGTCGCATGAGTATCTCTAACATAGAGCCAATCGCAATCACATCAGAAAACACTGTAGTAGCGGAACTTGACCCCAAGTTGAATAAAGCGAAGGCATACGAGACTGAGGCAGAACTAGAAGGTGCGTTCGTTGAACTTCTGAAGGATCAAGCATACGAATACTTACCTCTTAACGATGAAACTGCTCTGATCGCTAACCTCAAAGTCCAGCTTGAGAAGCTCAACAAAATAGAGTTTTCCGACGTAGAGTGGGAGCGCTTCTTCTCCGAAAGTATCTCCAGTGAAAAGGACGGAATAATCGAGAAGACCCGTCGATTCCAGGAAGATCATATCCGTGTGCTGAAGCGCGATAGCGGTGAAAGTAAGAACATCTATCTAATTGATAAGCAGTACATCCACAACAACAGCGTTCAGGTGCTCAACCAGTACGAAGTAGAAGGCGCTCGAAAGAACCGCTATGACGTGACAGTGCTTGTGAATGGACTCCCGCTAGTCCATATCGAGTTAAAACGCCGTGGAGTTGATATCCGTGAGGCCTTCAACCAGATTAACCGATACCAACACGACAGCTTCTGGGCCGGTTCGGGCCTGTATCAGTACATTCAAATTTTCGTCATAAGCAACGGTACTTATACGAAGTACTACAGCAACACCGTGCGCGATCAACACATCAAGGAAGCAAGTGGAAACACGCGTATCAAGAAGACTTCAAACAGTTACGAATTTACGAGTTGGTGGGCCGATGCCAATAACAAACCGATCTACGACTTAATGTCATTTGGCAAGACTTTCTTTGCCAAGCACAGTCTTCTCAACATCCTCACCAAGTACTGCGTGTTTACTTCTGACCAAATGTTGCTGACCATGCGTCCGTATCAGATTGTGGCGACTGAGCGCGTTCTCCAGAAAATAGTGATGAGTGAGAACCAGAAGACTCTTGGAACAATCGATGCCGGTGGGTACGTGTGGCACACAACGGGTTCTGGAAAGACGCTTACGAGCTTCAAGACAGCGCAGATTGCTTCGAAAATGCCATCAGTCGACAAGGTGCTTTTCGTGGTTGACCGCAAAGATCTCGATTATCAGACAATGAAGGAGTACAACCGTTTCCAAGAAGGTGCTGCGAACGCGAGCAACTCCACCAAGCAGCTTCAAGAGCGCCTTGAGGATCCGGGCGCAAAGATCATCATCACAACTATCCAAAAGTTGTCTAAGTTCATCAGCCTGAACCCAAACCATGCGGTTCACGACAAGCGAGTTGTGCTGATTTTTGATGAGTGCCACCGTTCCCAGTTTGGCGACATGCACCTTGCTATCAAGAAGGCATTTTCAAACTACAACCTCTTCGGCTTCACGGGTACCCCGATTTTTGCTGCCAACTCTTCAAGTGGAAATAACCCGAATCTTCGTACCACCGAACAGGCATTTGGCGTGAAGCTCCATACCTACACAATTGTGGATGCGATCACAGATAAGAATGTCCTACCTTTCCGTGTTGACTACGTGAACACCGTTAAGAAGTCAGATTCGCTAGTCGATCGTGAAGTCAGTGCGATTGATACAGAAAAGGCACTTCTCGCACCAGAACGCATTACCAAGATTGCCCAGTACATCTTTGAGCACTTTGATCAGAAGACCCGACGTAACGACACCTACACTCTCAAGAACAAGCGAGTCTCAGGCTTCAACTCACTCATGGCTACCGCATCCATCGAAGCGGCGAAGCGTTATTACGCGACTTTCAAGGAGCTCCAGAAAGACAAGCCAACTGATGCGCAGCTAAAGATCGGAATCATCTATAGCTACGCACCTAACGAAGATGACGATGGTGGCCTACTCCCCGAGGAAGAGTTCGAAGCATCCAACCTTGATGCCTCATCACGCGACTTCCTAGAAGCAGCAATCAAGGACTACAACGCCATTTACTCGATGAACTTCGATACATCTTCGGAAGGATTTCAGGCCTACTACAAAGATCTCTCAGAGAAGCTCAAAAAGCGCGAGATTGATCTTGTGATCGTTGTCAATATGTTTCTTACTGGATTCGACTCAACCACACTCAACACTTTGTGGGTTGATAAGAATCTTCGTCTTCACGGACTGCTCCAGGCTTACTCTCGTACCAATCGCATTCTCAACTCTGTGAAAACTTACGGAAACATCGTCTGCTTCCGAGATCTTGAGCAGGCAACCAACGACTCTATCTCCCTGTTTGGAAACAAAGATGCCGGCGGAATTGTCATCCTGAAGCCGTTCCGCGAGTACTACGACGAGTACTCATCGCTAGTTTCTGAACTGACATCAAAGTTCAATCCCGGCGAGCTGCCTGCTTCTGAAACCGAGCAGCGAGATTTCATCAATCTCTACAACAAGATCCTTCGTTTGCAGAACATCCTCAAGTCTTTCGATGACTTCAAGGGTAATGAGCTTCTTCCAGAACGAACTTTCCAGGATTACCAAAGCACCTATCTCGAGATCTACCAAGGTCTAAAGAAAGTAGAGGACGCAGACAAGGAGTCAATCGTCGAAGATCTTGTCTTTGAAATCGAGCTCGTGAAGCAAGTTGAGATCAACGTTGACTTCATCCTCATCTTGATTCGCGGACTTCAAGGCGCATCGGCAAGCGAGAACAAGGAAATCAAAGCGAAGATCAGCAAGACAGTTCTCTCGAGCTACTCACTTCGAAGCAAGAAGGACCTGATTGAGAAGTTCGTTGATTCCATCAATAATGACTCAGACGTCGAGGGTGATTGGCGAAAGTTCATCGCTGAGCAAAAGAAAGTTGAGTTAGGCGAGATCATTAAAGAAGAGAACCTCAACCCAGAAGCAACGGAGGAGTTTATTAACAAGGCCTTTGCTGATGGTGAGCTGAAGACAGCTGGAACCGCTGTAATCAAACTCCTTCCACCAAAGAATATGTTCAGCCCAGGCTTTGAACATGCTCTCCAAAAAGCTTTTGTAATCGACAAACTAAAGGCGTTCTTTGAGCGCTTCTCAAATCTCTAGTCCCATCGTAGAAAGAAGAAATGTCATGCTGGATCAATCGCTTCGCAACGAGCTCGAGGGATACATGCTTGCCGACGAGTACCTACTCGGTGAGATTTTCACTCTTTATAAAGATGGAGTTGTCGATGCGAAAGAACTCGTGGCCGGCACTAGCGCTACTAATCGAGGCGTTATCTACAACAACTTAACGATGATTCGTGCACTCCTGGATAGCAAAGTACCGAGCGGTGCCTCTATGTCGCGTCAATCCGCCTGGGCTGTTGGACGTATTATGAAGAACAATCCAACGATGAGCGCAGCACTCAAGGATTACCTTAGCCACCTCAAGCTTTCACTGGAAGAGAACACCAACAGTATGACTGCTGTTCTCCACGATGTAGACAAAATTGATCGGCAGTCTGATGTTTTGGCACGCCAGGCAGTAGGCATTCAAAACGGCATCTACGTATATAGCTTTCCCACCTACCTACACTTCGGAACCATCGAAGATCAAGAGTTGTATTGGGTCAAAATTGGGTCAACCAAGAACTCCGTTTGGCAGCGCATTGTCGAACAAAATCGACAGACTTCTATGCCAGAAGATCCGAAGCTGCTCCGTATTTATCACAAAGAGAATATGAATATTGATGAGATCGAAAAGAAGTTCCATTTAACCTTGGAGCGCGTGGGTCACGAACGAAGTGCAGCTCGCCGGACTAAGGCGGGGACGGAGTGGTTTGCTACAACTCTGGATGCAATTGACGCGATAGCCGAGTTGATGTATTTGCAGATCGAGAAGTACGAAGCATCAGACGAGAGCATCTAACGAGAAGAAAGTTGAAAAGAAAATGACCTACTACTTGCGAGTGATGCTCGGGGGACAGAGTTCTTCTGCCAAAGACTGCTTCCGAGATGAGATTGTCGGCACCGACTTCGGGTTTCTAGTTGACCTCACTGATTACCTAAAGCCCACTTGGTCTGAATCCAAGCGTGATCTCTCAAAGTTGTACAAGGAAGGTCATCCGGACAAAAGCGCAATCGCGATTGGCCTCAACTGCGGTTCGATTTGGACAGTGTCAAAAGGGATCCCAATCGGGGGAGTTGTTATTTCTCCTACCGGCGAGGGCGACTACACGTATGCGGAAGTTACGGGAGATTACAGATTCGACTCCAGCTCGTACTTCCCCCATCAGAGAAGTGTTAAGTGGTCCGGTGTTCGGATATCACCGGATGCGATGTCAGACGGATTACTCAAGGCATGCAAGCGACCTTTGACATGTATTGATCTCAACCCATATGCCGAAGAGCTTGATGTGCTAATCGGAAAAAGTGCGGGAAGGCCATCGATTACTGTTTCCGATACAGATGTCGAGAGCGCCACTCACTTTGCGCTCGAGAGTATTCTCGAGGACTTTTTAGTAGCCAATTGGCAATTCACGGAATTTGCAAAAAACTATGACATTTTGACTGTGGATGGTGAACAAGTTGGCCAGCAGTTCCCGGCTGACACAGGTCGGATCGATATCTTGGCAATAAGTAAGGATCAGTCGGAGTACCTAGTCCTGGAACTCAAGAGAGGCAGAGCAAGTGATCGAGTAGTTGGCCAGCTCCTACGTTACATGGGGTTCATAAACAAGGAATACTGCCAGGATGGCAAAACTGTAAGGGGTGCAATCGTTGCGCACCAAGATGACTTGAGCATCCGTAACGCTCTTTCAATGGTAGATGGCATTCAATTTTATCTATACGCAGTCGACTTTAAGTTAAGCATCCAAAAGTAAGGTCTTTCAAATGACAATTGGTGACGAAGCACAGATTTTAACTTCTGATCAGGTTTCACGAATGAAAGGCATTTTGGATGAAAGACAATGTGAAATTCTATTCAGAAGAATTGGTCACGGCTACCATCGAATTCAAAGTCTAAGTTATATTGCAAAAGACTTTAAGTTATCAAGAGAACGTATCAGACAAATTCAAAATGAAGCGTTAGTACGTCTCGATGATCCCTCCGTCACCCACCTAGTTTTACTTGCTGAGACAAAGGCAACTTATGAAAGAAATGAAAGCCGCCGCGAGAAGCTTGTAGGAACGCTCAAATGGAGATCTCCAAGTCAAATTAAAACAAACATTGAAGTGCAGAAAGAAAAGCACGAGTCAGCTTATGATGCCTGGAGTGAAGACGAGGACGCTCGTTTGTGGGCGGCGCATCAACTTGGAAAGAGCACTCAGGAATTAGCCAAGCTTCATTCTAGAAGCGTGGGTGCAATTAGGTCGCGACTTAAGAAAATTAGAGAAGGAACAGTGCTTCTCAAGAATGCTTCTGTAGCGGGAACTGAATCGACATTTGCTGTTGTAAAAAAACGTCGATTCAGTATTCCACAACGAAAAACAATTCGTACAGCTACAGAAATTCGTTCTATCGATCCACATCCGAGTGAATATGGGAATTTGACCGTCCGTCCAATAGGGAAGCCGGAGGCACTTCTTCCAAGTGATGAGCAATGTCCATCTTGTGGGATGAAAGTTACTGGCAATAGTGTTAGTTGTCGTTGTTCATAACCCTAAGCAGTTTCTCTAGATCACCATTGAAGAAATTACTTGTGCTACTCCCTTCAATTGACGCGCTGAATGATGTACGTAAGTTTTTGAAGTAAGCAGCACGGAGGAATGACCCATAAAGCGTCGAATTACTTCTATATCCACTCCTTGATCAAACAAGAGAGTTGCCGCTGTATGGCGAGCATCATGAAGACGCTTTATAGGTAATCCCGCGTTAGCGAGCGCACGATGCCATCGACGATAATCAGTCTTACAATCGATCGGCTTTCCAATCGCTGTTGTAAATACTAGATTCTGATCTTCCCATTTGTCGCCGAGAGCCAGTCGATCCTTATTCTGCTTAATCTTGTGAGCCTTTAGTACCGCCAAAGTTTCGTCATCGAGCTCGAGAGTACGTATGGAATCTTCACTCTTAAGTTTTACAAATTGATATTTGCCTTCAATCTTTTGAATCTGCTGCCAAACGAATATTGTCTTCTTTTCAAAATCAATATCATTCCACTGCAGCCCTAGGGCCTCTCCTTGTCGTAGCGCATAGAGGACTGCCACACGCACTCGAGCCTGCATTTGCTCATCGTCTGTTTTTGATAAGAGAGTCTGAACCTCTGGAAGTGAGAAGGGATGAATTTGGGATTTGTCTAAAGTGATAGTTCGGGACTTTCCTACGGGATTTGATGCAACTAAATCGTCTTCCATGGCAGATTCAAACGCGGCGGATAGAACCGCGCGAGCCTGCTGTTGCGAGCGAGCGCTTTGGCCATTCTCTCGCATCTGGAGTATCAACGCGTTCACATGATTCTTAGTAATTGCCTGCAACTTAATTGCTCCAAGTGCCGGAATGATATGAATATTGATAAGGGATAAATAACGGCGATATGTAGTTGCCGCAATAGAAGTCTTATGTTTCTTGGTGACCCAGTTAGCTAAGAATTCGCCGGTCGTAAGCTTTGCCGCTGCTGGAACAAGTGACCCATCATAAATAGGGAGAGCTTTGATCTTTTCCTTTGCAAGTCGACGAGACTCCTGTTCTGAGCGACCCATCGCAGTCACAGTGTGACCCTTATGTGAGATAACAGTTCGCCATCCATTCTTATGGCGATATGTATTTCCATCCCCATTACGGCGGCGTGACTTCTTACGATTAGTTTGTGTTGGTTCTGACATGCTGTTATCCATTTCGTTTAGTTACGCACTGATTTAGTGCGTATTACGAAAGGGTCTCAACAATCACAAAAAACGCCGGGGGACTGTCGAAAACCGACGGACCACCGAGGTTTGTTTTACAACTCATACACTTTCCATACACCAGTCCAAGCTTGGAAACTTCAGGATTACCAAAAAATGTAATCTTGAGGTACTTTTGCGCTCGTTCTAGTGGCTAAATCAACCAGGCGGGTTGCCCGAGCGGCCAATGGGAGGGGACTGTAAATCCCCCGGCTCTGCCTTCGAAGGTTCAAATCCTTCACCCGCCACCAATAAAAACACCCGCTGGTATCGATTGATATCAGCGGGTGTTTTTATTTAGTCTTAGATATCGAAGCGATCAGCTTCCATCACCTTAGTCCAAGCGTCGACGAAGTCTGCGACGAACTTCTTCTTTGCATCAGCACTGGCGTAGACCTCAGCAAAGGCACGAAGTTGTGAGTTTGAACCGAAGACGAGGTCCGCGCGAGTAGCACTCCATTGGGTCTTGCCACTCTTGCGATCGCGTCCTTCAAAGATGGAAGCATCACGTGAGGTTGGAGACCAGACGGTATTGATGTCGAGCAGATTGACGAAGAAGTCGTTGGTGAGAACGCCAGGCTTCTTTGTTAGTACGCCGTGGCCATCAACTGTGACCCCAAGTGTGCGTAGACCTGCAACGAGGACTGTCATTTCCGGAGCGCTCACGCCTAGCAGCGCAGCCTTATCAACCAAGAGGAATTCAGCTGAATGAGGCATACCCTTCTTAATGAAGTTACGGAATCCATCTGCATGCGGCTCTAGTACCTTGAATGACTCAACATCGGTCTGAGCTTGTGAAGCATCGGTACGACCTGGTGTGAACGGAACCTTGATCTTCACACCTGCACGAGCAGCAGCATCTTCGATTGCAACTACTCCGCCAAGAACAATGAGATCGGCAAGTGATACCTGCTTCTTATTGTTCTTATTGAATTTGCTCTGGATCTTTTTAAGACCATCAAGCACTTTCTTGAGTTGCTCTGGCTTATTTGCTTCCCATGAGATCTGTGGCTCGAGGGCAATACGAGCTCCGTTAGCACCACCGCGCTTGTCGGTATCCCGGTAGGTAGCAGCAGCCGCCCACGCAGTTTCCACAAGAGCAGCAGGTGTAAGTGAAGACTTGCGGATAGATTCCTTAAGCTCGCCCACGTTCTTCGATGTGATCACATTCTTGGCAGCAGGGACAGGATCTTGCCAAATTAAATCTTCGGCAGGAACTTCTGGCCCGAGATAGCGAGTAACCGGACCCAGGTCGCGGTGTGTGAGCTTGAACCAGGCGCGCGCAAATGCATCGTGGAACTCATCTAGGTTCTCCATGAAGCGCTTAGAGATTGGACCATAGATTGGGTCATAGCGAAGCGCAAGGTCAGTAGTGAACATGATTGGCGCATGCTTCTTCGATGGATCGTGAGCATCAGGAACAGTCCCTGCGCCGCCGCCATCTTTTGGAATCCACTGAGTAGCGCCTGCAGGACTCTTAGTCTGCTCCCACTCATAGGCGTAGAGAGTCTTGAGATACAAGTTATCCCATTGTGTTGGAGTCGCTTTCCAAGCACCTTCAAGGCCACTTGAAATTGTTTGAGCTCCGTTGCCGGAACCAAAGGTGTTCTTCCAGCCAAGGCCCATCTCTTCGATGCTCGCACCTTCAGGTTCTGCGCCAACATACTTACTTGGATCCGCAGCACCGTGTGCTTTACCAAAGGTGTGACCACCAGCAACAAGTGCGACTGTCTCTTCGTCGTTCATTGCCATACGAGCAAATGTCTCGCGAATATCTTTCGCCGAAGCCAAGATATCTGGATTGCCATCTGGGCCTTCAGGATTGACGTAAATCAAACCCATTTGAACTGCAGCAAGAGGGTTTTCTAAATTGCGATCACCGCTGTAGCGATTGTTGGCAAGCCACTCTTGCTCTTTGCCCCAGTAAGTCTCATCTGGTTCCCATACATCTGCGCGTCCGCCACCAAATCCAAAGGTTTCAAAGCCCATAGATTCGAGTGCAACGTTACCGGCGAGAATCATGAGGTCGGCCCATGAAATTTTCTTTCCATACTTTTGCTTGATCGGCCAGAGCAGGCGACGAGCTTTGTCGAGGTTGACGTTATCTGGCCAGCTATTAAGAGGTGCGAAACGTTGCATACCTGCACCGCCACCGCCGCGACCATCGAAGGTGCGGTATGTGCCAGCGCTGTGCCATGCCATACGAATAAAGAATGGTCCGTAGTGACCGTAATCTGCGGGCCACCAATCTTGCGAATCCGTCATGAGCGCGCGAAGATCTTTCTTGAGCGCTTTAAAATCGAGTGATTCAAATTCCGATGCATAGTCAAAATCAGGATCCATCGGATCATTGGCAGGAGAGTGTGGTGCAAGAACTTTTAGATTGAGCTGGTTAGGCCACCAGTCTTGGTTCATGGTCGCATCGCTCTGTTGCTTGGCACCGGTATATGGACACTTTTGTTCTTCTGACATTTCTGCTCCTCAGCTTTGACTACCTGAAGGATAACCAAGCGGCTTGGTGAGCGCATTCTGGCGACTAGACTCGGGCCATGAAGCGCAGGTTAATAACGCGCAAACCGCTCCCGCACATGCTCTGCGCGGCGTGCGGGGCGAAGGTTGCCCGAGATGCCTACTACTGCAAGAAGTGCGAAGCGGTTGTCGACGCCACCGATGCCCCAGGTATGAAGAAGGAAGATACGCGTCTCGGCTCTCGCCTGATCGCTGCAAATAGAGAACATCTCTTCCGTAACACATTCTTATTTCTAGCTTTCATTATTTTTGTTATCACTGGCGCTCAGATGGGTGCCCACTATCTCTCGGTGGTCAAAGACAATAACTCCAGCTCTGTTTTCGAACTCACTGTTGATGCACCGACAAAACCGTTGCAGTGCACCGGAGCGATCTGTCATATGTTGATTGATATTAGAAACAAAACAAATAGCTCTCAGCACCTTGTGGCCATTCCAAGTTTCGTCACCAGCAGCGGTGAGTCAGTCGCGCACTCTGACCCCACGTTATTAGGTACCGGAAACATTTACTGTGAACCGACAATTGATCTTGTTCTTGCAGCTCATGCAACCAAGAAATATCTGGGTGTCTGCGAAGCAGGTGCTGCTCACGGAAGCACCATCGCACTTGTGAAATTAAGTGATGCGACCGGCAAATTAATAGTGAGTGGAAAAGCTGCTTCGCTCATTCCTTAACTCAACCCCGAGCAAGGTTTACGGCGTGACTTTAACAAGACCTACTTTATTTTGCGCAACGATCTCTGACGCCTCTTGGCTAAGCCCCGAATCAGTAATGATTTTATGTGCCTGATTTAAGGTAGCGAATTTGGCAAGCGCAACTTGGCCCCACTTGCTGCTATCGGCAACAACGACAACCTCAGAAGAGGATCGCATGAAGGCGCGATTTGTTTCTGCTTCTTGCAAGTTTGGCGAGGTGAATCCGGCTTCATCACTCATGCCATGCACGCCCATAAACATCACATCGACATGAAGACCGCGAATAGATTCAAGTGCTACCGGACCAACGAGTGCTTCGGTCGGAGTGCGCATTCCGCCGACAAGGATGACGTTGTGAGTCGAATCTATTGCGCTCCAGAATTTTTCAGCGACCTTGAGCGAGTTAGTAACGACAGTAATGTTTGGAATAGGTACTAAGTAACTCGCAACTGCGTGAGTTGTTGAACCACCATTGAGCGCGACTGATGCACCTGGATAAACCAAGGACGCGGCATAGGCACCGATTGCATCTTTCGCGTTCTTTGAGAGTCCAGACTTCACTAAGAAGGCCGGTTCAAGGGCCGAAGAATCGTGGGCGATGGTGGCGCCGCCATGAACTTTGAGCAGGACACCATCGCGGGCCAAAAGATCTAGGTCCCGCCTGATAGTCATGTCAGAGACGCCGAGCTCGCTCACCAAGTCGACCACCCGCGCAGCGCCGTTCTCATTGAGGTATTTCATGATGTAGGCGTGACGTTGATTAGCAAGCATGGTCCGCTCCTGTCCGTTCGAGGCAAGAACCATCTCGAAGAATTAAACAAAAGTCAACAAAAATCCTCGCGGGATTATCAGGATTGACTGTTGAATCTTCACGGATCCCGCTTAATAACAAAAGCGTTATCAAGATATGTGTTTATTTTCGTTGAAACTTGTTGACTCTAGCCTTGGATACTGGTGTTCTACTCCATAGAACACGTGGCTGTTCTAGCTTGTCTGAGGTCTACTTCTATAGAAGGGTTAGGCAGAAATGAAGGAAATCATTACCGAGAGCGAAGTTTCTCGTCGCTCCGTACTTAAGGGTGCCGCTGCTGGCGCCGCAGCTATTGCTGCTGGCGGAGTCGCAGGCGCATCCACACTAGGTGCTGCTGCAGCTAACGCTGATAGCTACACCGTGAGCTTTGGCTCAAACAACTCGAATCCTCCAGGACCAAAGGAAGATGCAGCATGGACTGCAGCTGCCGCTGCTGCTGGAATCAACGTTAAGTTGAACGTAGTTGATCACAACACATTCCAAAACCAGATCAACACCTACCTCCAAGGCACACCAGATAACGTCTTTGACTGGTTCGCTGGTTATCGCATGCAGTTCTTCGCACAAAAGGGCTTGCTCACACCTGCAGATAACGTCTGGAAGAAGATCGGCATGGACTTCACTGCTGGTTTCGCAGGCGCATCAACAGGTCTTGATGGCAAGAAGTACTTGGTTCCAACTGACTGGTATCCATGGGCTATCCACTACCGCAAGTCTGTCTGGAAGGCTGCTGGCGTAAACCCAGCATCAATCAAGACAATGGCTGACCTCATCAATGCGTGTAAGACATTCAAGGCCAAGGGCTTGATTCCAATTGCACAAGCTGACAAGGGCGGCTGGGAAGCAATGGGTGTCTTCGACATCATCAACATGCGTACCAACGGTTACCAATTCCACGCAGATCTCACAGCTGGCCGCGTTAAGTTCACAGACCCACGCGTTCAGAAGACATTTGCAAACTGGAAGGCTTTGATTCCTTACACAAACAAGGATGTCCTTTCACAATCTGACCAGACAGCTGGAACACTTGTTCTTCAGAAGAAGGCTGCCATGATCATCATGGGATCATTCACATCTGGTCTCTATACAGACAAGGCTGATTACAACGATCTTGCTTTGATTCCATTCCCAGTCATCAACCCTGCATACGGCACCGATTCAATCGATGCTCCTATCGATGGTGTCTTGATGTCTAACACAGCTGCTCAGAACCAAGCTGGTTCAGAAGCGTTGATGGAGTTCATCGGAAGCACAACCTTCTCTGCAACAATTCAAGCAATCTCTCCAGGATTGTTCGCAAACAAGAACTCAGCAGTGCCTGCTGATCCATTTATCCAATCTCAGGTTAAGTTGGTTCAGAACACCAAGCACGTTGCTCAGTTCTTCGACCGCGACTCACGTCCAGACTTCGCGTATCCAATCTTCTCGGATGCGATCCAGAAGTCCCTCAC